>Ga0265296_1000907_pt1 | contig 38167 bp, 33 predicted proteins | sample MunlanPumphouse1_FD_189073 | JGI IMG/M metagenome (GOLD analysis project Ga0265296, IMG submission 189073) | Groundwater microbial communities from a municipal landfill in Southern Ontario, Canada - Pumphouse #1 | ecosystem: Environmental > Aquatic > Deep subsurface > Groundwater | place...
ATGAGATTTGGAGGACAGCAGGGCCGCTGAGCCCGCGGTGAGTGAAAAGAATATCCCCGCGGAACTCTTTATTGTTACAACTGACAGATGCATTGATTGAGATACCGCTCAATTCTCCGAAAATGCCGGAATCTTTTTTGCTGAATGTCAGCGGAACCAGCGCAGGCCTTACCGGTGTGACCCTGATGCCGAACTTTCCGGCTATAGTGTGACCAAAACCTGTTGTCCCAAGTTCAGGATAGGACAGGCCGCCTGTTGCAATAACCAGTGATTCTGCCCGGAATGTGCCGGGGTTTGTTGAAATGATAAAAGAATCTTTTTTCCTTATCTCTGAAATACGGCAGTTTAAGCGTATTTCAACGCCGGTTTCCTTACATTCATCGTGAAGCATGTTAACAATCCCTGCAGAGCTTTCATTGCAGAATAGCTGCCCGGGTTCTTTTTCATGATATTTGATGCCATGTTTTTCAAGCATGGCAATAAAATCATGAGGTGTAAAACAGCTGAGGGCTGATTTACAGAAGTGAGGGTTGAGAGAGATATATTTGTCAGGGGAAGCATTAATATTCGTAAAATTACAATGCCCGCCCCCTGAGATGCGTATCTTGCTCCCTGTTTTTTTAGCATGGTCAAGAATTAAAACAGAGCGGCCGCGTTTTCCTGATTCGATAGCGCACATCAGGCCTGCTGCTCCTGCCCCAATAATAATGACATCCTTTTCCATGCTGTCTTTATTATAATGGGCTTCAGAACTTAAAGCATTTATGTTTTTTTGCTGTACTGTAATAATTTATTCGAAATGACAAAAAATCAGGCTATAATTAAGACATAATGATAAGAGCTTTTTTCGAAAAGAACAAAGGCAAAAGAACTTTTCCTGAACACGAAGTAAAAGGGCTTCTGAAGAACATCGGGCTTTCTGTGCCCAGGGGTGTGTTCATACCTAAAGAAACGCCGCTCTCAGCTCTCGGCTCTCAGCTCTCAGCCCTTTCTTATCCAATGGCAGCAAAGGTCTCTTCTTCAAAGATAACGTCAAAGACTGATGCAAAAGGGATAAGGCTCGGGATTAAAAATGAGGATGAATTAAAGAATGCTGTTAATGAACTTTCGGGGATAGAGAATGCGGAAGGAGTGCTTGTCGAGGAAATGGCTCCGGAGGGGCTTGAAGTTATTGTCGGAGGAATAATCGATAAACAGTTCGGCCCCGTTGTGATGTTCGGTCTTGGGGGTGTGTTTGTTGAGTTGTACAAGGATGTCGCGTTCGCACTTGCGCCGATGAAGGAGAATGACGCGCTTTGGCTTATTCAGCAGATAAAGGGGTATAAACTGATTGAAGGCTATCGGGGAAAACCTGCTGTTGACAAGGACGCCCTCATGAAGGTAATCCTTGCTGTCTCGGAGATTATGGCGGCAGGAAATGTTGAAGAGATAGACTTGAATCCCATAGCCCTGTATCCTCAAGGCGCAATAATTCTTGATGCAAAGATGTCGGTGAGATAGCTCCAAAGTTCTATAGTCCGTAGCTCAGAAGTAGAAAGTTCCCTCACTTTTGAACTTGCTTTTGCTTTGCCGTCTCTATCCCCGCAATTTACCGAGGGCTCTTAGAAATGCCTCAACCACCTGAGGGTCAAATTGGGTGCCACTGTGTTTTTTCAGTTCGCTAATGGCATATTCTTTTCCCGGGGTTGGTCTATATGGCCGCTCAGACGTCATAGAGTCAAATGCGTCAGCAACAGAGATTATCTTTGCCAGAAGAGGTATCTTATAACCTTTAAATCCATTAGGATAGCCTTCCCCGTCTATCCTTTCATGGTGCGACCTGATTATTGGAAGGATGTCTCGTAACTGACTTACAGGCATGAGAATCTCCTCACCTTTTGCTGGATGCATCTTTGCGAGGTCAAATTCCTCAGCGGTAAGCCTTGCAGGCTTGTCGAGGATTATATCATAGGTTCCTATCTTTCCTATGTCATGAAGGAGGGCTGCTCTACGGAGTGTTTCGATATCCTTATCCTTTAGCCCCATCTCTTTAGCTATATATAGAGCATAATTTGTGACCCGAACAGAATGACCCTTTGTCCATGGGCTTTTTGCATCTATTGCATTGACAAAAGAATAGATAAGACCCTCGTAGAGTCCTTTAATCTCATTGTAAGAAAAATCAAGATCCCTCAGCATATTAAAAAACGCATCACGGCTTTCAACGAGTCTCTTTTCCTTTTCTTTCCCTGCGCTGTTATCCCTGACAATACTCCTGCTTCTTAAAAAATTCCCATTTTTATCATAGATGGCTGTAGCATTTATCAAAACAGGAAGCAGCGTGCCATCCTTTCTTTTAATGTCATAACCTAAGTTTTTAACAGAGCCTTTACTCTTAAACTCAGGAAAGGTATCCTGGAATATTTTCAGGCCATCATCTGTAAGAAGCTCTGTAAGCTTCATCTTGCCTATAACCTCTTCTCTTTCGTAGCCAAGCATCAAGAGCCATGTATTATTTACTTCGAGAATAGTTCCATCAGGGTCTAAGGAATAATACCCATCAGGGGCATTCTCATAGAGGTCCCGGTATTTTTCTTCAGATTTCTCGAGGTCTTTGGGGAGCTTTGTCCCTTTATTCTCAAATTTGGATTTCATGACTCTTTATATTTTTTTAATTCTTCCTTCAGCCCCTCTATTTCTTCTTTCAGTTCCATCATCTTCAGCTCCCTGCCGACTGCCATATTATAAAACTCTTCAAGCTCTTTTACCCTGCCTTTAAGTTCTTCTTCACCCTTACGCAGCGACTTCTCTGCCTCCTTGCGCTCGGTGACGTCGTGAATCGAAACGACAATGAGGCGATTGCCGTTACTTCGCCCACCAGCCATTGCTACCTCGGCCTCAAAAGTAGTGCCGTCTTTGCGTCTAAATATCCGCTCCAGTCGCCTGCCAATATGTCCACATTGCCCCATCCCTATACTTAAAAACCGCTCCAGCCGATTTTGATGAGTCTCAGCAGCACCTTCGCGGAATAGAATTTTGACCGGTTTATTTAAAACCTCTTCTGAAGAATACAGGAATAATTCTTCTGCCGCGGGGTTTAAGAGAACAATATTGCCCTGCTCGTTCACAGCGATGATGGTATCCAAACTGGCTTCAAAGACTGTTCTCAGTTGCTCTTCGCTTTGTTTAAGCGCCTCCTCTGTCTGCTTGCGCACAGTCCGCTCCTCAACTTCACGTAATGCCCGGCGTACTGTGTGTCCAAGCCGTGATAGCCGCTGTTTAAGAACATAATCCGTTGCGCCACTCTTGATGGCTTCGATTGCCAATTCTTCGCCGATTGCCCCTGAGACGAGGATAAAAGGCACATCAGGACATTGTTCCTGTATGATTGCCAGCGCGGAAAGACCATCGAACTGCGGAAGGGAATAGTCTGCAAGGACAATATCGGGGGCAAAGCCTTTAAGCTCTTTAAGGAAGGCTTCTTTTGTCTCAACACGCATTGAAGAGAATGCTATCCCTGCTTTGCGCAGTTCACGCTCCATCAACTCAGCATCGGTAGCAACATCTTCAAGTATCAGTACGCGAAGTTCTTTGTCCATTGTCTTCTCCTTTTCTCTCGCCTATCATATCTCGTCCTTCATCCATCGTTACCTCGGTGGTTTATTCAGCAACAGCCAATAGAATCCAAGTTCTTTGACCGCCAGGACGAATTTGTCAAAATCCACTGGCTTGGTAATGTAACTATTTATACCGAGTTTATAACTTTCCACTACGTCCCGCTCTTCATGCGAAGAAGTTAATACAACAACCGGGATTGTTTTTGTCCGTTCATCAGACTTAACTTTACGAAGAACCTCCAATCCATCAACCTTTGGAAGTTTCAAATCAAGGAATATCACTCTCGGCTTATGATTAATATCCCGCCCAGCGTAAGCGCCAGTGCAGAAAATAAACTCCAATGCCTCAGCTCCGTCTCTCACCACTTGAACATTATTGGCAAGGTTGTGTTTCCTCAGCGCCCTGAGCGTGAGCTCAACATCGTCCGGATTGTCCTCGACCAAAAGTATTTCGATTTCATTTGCGGTAACCATGTTATTCCTCCTTTTTTGCAATGTTACGATGGATGACAGATGACTGCTTCAGTATGACGCCGGACGATTCTTTTATTTTCATCCTTCATCCCTTGTCTCTCTTGGCAGTGTAAAATAAAATGTTGCCCCTCCGTTTACTTTTCCTTCAGCCCATACCCTGCCACCGTGCCGGTGAATAATGCGCTGGACAATGGCAAGCCCAACGCCGGTTCCTTCAAACTCCTCTACGCTGTGCAACCTTTGAAATATACCGAACAATTTATCTACATATTGCATATCAAACCCGACACCGTTGTCTTTAATATAGTAAATATTTTCATTTTCCTCCACATAACCGCCGATTTCAATGATTGGGGTCTCTTCGGGTCTTGTGAATTTGATGGCATTGGACAGGAGATTGACAAAAACCTGGCGAATCATCGCCCGGTCGCCGTGTGCAGGGGGAAGTTCTTGGATGTCCAATTGAAGCGATTGCCCGGGACTAATAGTTTTGAATTCATCAAATACGGCTTTTGCAAGTTCACCCATGTCAACATCCGATGCCGCCATTTGTTGACGCCCTAAACGAGAAAAGGCAAGAAGGTCGTCAATAAGTTGTCCCATTTTCTTCGTATTACTACGAATTATATTCAGAAGCCGTTTGCCCTCGGCATCAAATTTATCGGAGTAATCTTCTATTAATGCACCGGAGAAGCCATTAATCGCCCGGAGCGGCGCCCGAAGGTCATGGGAAACCGAGTAGCTAAATGCTTCCAGTTCTTTGTTGACAGTTTCGAGTTGGGTGGTGCGCTCGATAACACGTTGCTCAAGCTCAGCGTTTAGCCTGAGAATCTCTTCCTCTGCCCGCTTGCGCTCGGTGATGTCAGTTATCACTGCAAAGCCACCTCCAAAGTGACCTCCTGCATCAAAAAGCGGCGCTGGCGATACAATTGTGGGAATCTTCTGGCCATCTTTTGCTGTCCATTTAATCTCATATGGTACTCGCTCGCCTTTTTTTCTCCTGACCATTTGTTCTCTCATTATGTTCTGATTGGTTTCATCCAGGAAGTCTGAGACAGTACGCCCGATTATTTCATCTCTCGAATATCCCCACATTTCGCAGAGTCTGTCGTTGATATAAGTGATCAGGCCATTTTCATCTCGTACTGCCAAGCCTTCATTCATTGTCTCAACCAACTTCCGATACTTCTCTTCACTTTCTCGCAGCGCTTCCTCCGAGCGTTTGATAGAGAGAAAAAGAGGAGCAATCAAGGCTACTCCAACTACCATAAGTGCCGATGTAACAAGCGCAACCAATTCGGCTATTAGATCAGGTGGATGTGTTATCTCTCCAGAGAGCATATGAGATAATGTGATGAAGCGCCGGATTGCCATAATAGAAATACCTATCGCAATTAATACCCACGCTCTGCGTCTCCCTGTAATTCTTATCAGCCTCAAAGCCAAAATCGCTGCTGCGAATTGAAGCAGAACTGAAATTGTTAAAACAAGTGCTACATTCATAATTGTTTTCCTAACATTGACAGTGAAATATTATACAACAAAAGATATTCAGATTTTAAATTTAAATGTCGATAGCGCAGTCCAAGCAGCAAGACTTAAGATTATTCCTGATAATGCCGAAGAAGCAGAAGTGTGCCATCCTTTCTTTTAAGGTCATACTCTAAATTTTACACAGAGCCTTTACTCTTAAAATCGGGAAAGGTATCCTGGAATGTTTTCAGGCCATCATTTGTAAGAAGCTCTGTAAGCTTCATCTTACCTATAACCTCATCCCTTTCGTAGCCAAGCATCCTGAGCCATGTATTATTTACTTCGAGAGTAGTTCCATCAATGTCTATAGAATGGTATCCATCAGGGGCGTTTGCATAGAGGTCACGATATTTTTCTTCGGATTCCTTAATAGCATTAAAGAGCTTTGTCCCTTTATTCTCAAAATTGGATTTCATAACCCTTTATATTTTTTTAATTCTTCCTTCAGCCTCTCTATTTCTTCTTTAAGCTCTATCATCTTCAGCTCCCTGCCGACAGCCATATCATAAAACTTCTCAAGCTCTTGCACCCTCTTTTTGAGTTCTTCTTCATTATTGCGCAACGCCTCCTCTGCTCGTTTGCGCTCGATGCGGGTGCGCAGTGACATAATACCAAATGTCATATCATTTGCCAGTTCAGTCAGAAGATTTGCTTCTTCTGAGTCAAAGGCATCTGTCTCCATAGCATAGATATTTAACGCCCCGAGAGTTTGACCGTTAGCAATCAGGGGAAGTGAAATCGACGATGCGTAGCCACGCTTGGTCGCTTCATCTCGCCAAGGAATGAATTCAGGATCAGTAAGAATATTTTTTGATATACAGGGGTTGCCTGTATGAATAGCTTTGCCAGTAGGGCCGCGGCCTCGTTCAGTGTCTGCCCATGTGATGTTTAGTGTATCAAGATATCCATCTTCGTATCCTGCATGTTCTATGGGTCGCACTGTCTTCTTTTCGTCCTGTTCGGCAAAACCAACCCAAGCCATACGATATCCACCAATTTCTACAATAATCGTGCAGATATCCTTTAATAATGATGATTCCTCTGTAGCTCGGATTACCGCATGGTTGGACATAGTGAGTACCTTTAGGGATCGGTTGATCTTGCGTACTTCTTCCTCAGAGCGTTTGATTGAGAGAAAAATGGGAGCAATCGAGGCTGCCCCAGCCACCATGAGTATAGATGTGGCAAGCGCAACTAATTCGGCTATCTGGTCAGGGGGATGAGTCACGTCTCCGGAGAGCAAATGAGACAATGTGATAGAGCGCCGCATGGCCATGAAGGAAATGCCCGTTGCTATCAATATCCATGCTATGCGTTTCCCTGTAATCCGGATTAGCCTTAGAGCCAGGAATGCCGCTGTAAATTGAAGTAAAACAGAGATTGCTAAAATAAATTTTACATCCATATATTTATTTTATAATTAATAGATATAAACACAATCGGGAGAACCCCGATTGTGGGCTTCGAAATACCTTAACCACTTCTAAGTACTTCAATAAAAATGTCTTATTCCTGCGATTTGTCGAGGACTCTTAGAGATGCCTCAACCACCTCTGGGTCAAACTGGGTACCACTGCACCTTTTTAATTCTGATATAGCATATTCCTTGCCCGGTGATGGCCTGTATGGCCGTTCAGACATCATGGAGTCAAATGAGTCAGCAACACAGATTATCCTTGCCAGAGGATGTATCCCTTCACCTTTAAGCCCGTCAGGATAACCTTTCCCATCTATTCTTTCATGATGTGACCTGATTACTGGAAGGATGTCCCGTAGTTGACTTATAGGTATAAGAATCTCCTCACCTTTTGCAGGGTGCATCTTTACAAGGGCAAATTCCTCGGCAGTAAGTTTTCCGGGCTTATCGAGTATTACACCAGGGGTTCCTATCTTTCCTATGTCATGAAGGAGGGCTGCCGTCCTGAGTGTTTCGATATCCTTATCCTTCAGCCCCATCTCTTTAGCTATAGATACGGCATAATTTGTGACACGCTCTGAATGGCCTTTTGTCCATGGGCTCTTTGCATCTATTGTATTGCTAAAAGAATAGATAAGGCCATGATAGAGTCCTTTGAGTTCTTTGTAAGAAAAATCGAGTTCACTGAGCATATTAAAAAATGCATCACGACTCTCGGTAAGTTTCTTTTCCTTATTTTTAATCTCTGTGATGTCAACCAGTGAAAGAACATAGCTTTTAGTTAAGCCCTCTTCATCAGGGATAGGTGTCGCATATTCCATAAAGTATTTGTTAAATCTTGTCACATATAATTCTAATATCTCTGTGCTGCGTGTATTACCTGACTTAAGCAAAGGACAGCCCTCTATGGGTTTATCTCTATCATGGATTAGTTCATAACATTTCTTGCCAATCATTTCCTTTATTGGAATACCTGCGAGCCTGGAGATATAGTCATTTGCCCTTATTATATTAAAGTTCGTGTCGAGGAGCATAACACCGTAAGGCATGGAATCGAATGTTGCCCTCCATTCATCTGATGCACGCAGGAGTTTCTTTCCATAGTCTTTCTTTATAGAGTTATCCCTCACAATGCTTCTGCTTTTTAAAAAATTCCCATTTTTATCATAGATGGCTGTAGCATTTATCAAAATAGGAAGCAGTGTGCCATCCTTTCTTTTGAAATCATACTCTATATTTTCCACAGAACCTTTTCTCTTAAAATCGGGAAAGGTATCCTGGAATGTTTTCAGGCCATCCTCTGTAAGAAGGTCTGTAAGCTTCATCTTTCCTGCAACCCCATCTCTTTCATATCCAAACATCCTGAGCCATGTATTATTTACCTCGAGAATAGTTCCATCAGGACCTATGGAATGGTATCCATCAGGGGCGTTTTGATAGAGATCGTAGTATTTTCTCTCTGCTGTTTCTGCGACACTGAGAAGTTTTTCTCTTTCATTTAGCAGATAACCTATCAGGTTTGTGCAGATAAGGACGATTGCTGTCAGAAGACGAGGGAAGAGTCCGGAAGCATATAATGGGGAGATGAAATGCTCCAGCCCCGCATAGTCATAAAAAATATAGGCTATGAGAAAGAACCAGCCCGAGAGGGTAATAGCAATGGCGAGTTTGGATTTCATGGCTTTTCGTATTTCCTTAATTTCTCTCTCAGTTCCGCTGTCTCTTCCTTAAGTTCCATCATCCTCAACTCCCTGCCAACCGCCATATCATAAAACCTCTCAAGCTCTTTCACCCTCTTTTTGAGCTCTTCTTCACTTTTTCTCAGCGCCTCATCTGCACGCTTGTGTTCGGCGCTCTCTTCTTTAAGGGCAGCAGTTCTCTCTTCCACCTTTCGTTCATTCAGCTTTTTCAATTCATCACGTGCTATGACAAGTTCATGCTTCTGCTGGACAGCGGCTTCGTATGTAGAAATAAGAAGGTGGAGAATCTGCAGACGATCCGCATTGATAAAATATTTTCGACCGCCGAGCAATATCTCCATGCCCATTTCTATTTCTCGCTCCTTATGTAGCTCCCAGTTTGCCAGAATGTACTGAATTCGGGCGAGAAGATAATTTTCGTCATAGGGCTTCGTGACAAAGTGGTCGGCTCCGTACTCCAAGCCTTTGATAACATCTGACGGGTCGGAAAGGGCAGTCACAAGGATAACCGGAATGTCCCTGAGATTCTCATCCGCCTTGATCTGCCGACAAAGTTCATAACCATCCATTTCCGGCATAACGATGTCGCTGATAACAACACTCGGCTTGTGCTTATTAATTAAAGAAAGGGCCTCCTTGCCGTTGTAGGCAACCGTAACGTGATAGCCGGCCTTCTCAAGGATGTATTTCAGCTGCTCGGCCTGAGTAAGACTGTCTTCGACAACGAGGATTTCTGTTCGATTGTTCTTAGACTTTTCCTCGACACTCATAGTTAACCTCCTTTCGCGTCTTATTTATCATACCTGACAGCACTGTCGCAATCTTATCCGGTGGAAGCACATACGTTGCTGCGTCAAGCCTTATCGCTTCCCCGGGCATGCCGTAAATAACAGAACTTCCTTTATCCTGTGCAATGGTGACAGCTCCTTTTTCTCTCATCAACTTCAACTCCTCTGCACCGTCTTTTCCCATGCCGGTGAGCAATACACCAACTGCATTCTGTCCAAACACCTTTGCCACCGAACGGAAGAGATAGGAGACGGAAGGCCGCAAACCGCCCTCTGGCTCATCCTTGCTGAGCGCTATTCGATTACCAACTTCCACCTTCATTTGAAATCCAGATGGAGCAACATAAGCGTGTCCGGGAAGAAGGTATTCACCGTCAACAGCTATGTGCACCCGAAAAGCAGTAGATTGCGCAAGCCATTCTACCAAACCCCGGGTGAATCCGTGTGCTATGTGCTGGACGATTAATAGAGGAACCGGGAAGTCTTTTGGGAGCCCGGACAGGATTGTCTGGAGTACAATAGGGCCGCCGGTAGATGCGCCAATGGCGACAATTCTGATTTCTGACGGTATTCGCTTAAGTTCCACTTCAGTTGAAGGTGGAGCTGCGGTAGCAGGTTCTGGCCTCTGAGGTCGAACCCATCGTCTCACCACTTTCACTTCTGACATCAGTTTAACTGTTTGAACTAACTCCCTTGCTGTTACTTCATGATCTGGATGACCAATACCCATCGGCCTTTGTACACCAGCAAGTGCACCTGCTTCCATTGCACGGAATGTAGTTTCTACCTCCCTGTTATCCCAGATACCGCTCACAATGACGATAGGCGTAGGATGTGTTTCCATAATTCTGCGAGTTGCATCCAGGCCGTTCATCTTTGGCATATTGATGTCCATGGTGATCACGTCTGGCTTTTTGTGCTTTACGGCTTCAATAGCTTCCTCACCATCGCTTGCAGTTCCAATCACCTGTATCTCTGGATCAGAACTGAGAATATGAATTAAGAATTCCCGGACAACGGGTGAATCTTCTACAACAAGGACCCTGATCATGATATCAATTGTCTATTGACTATTGTAGATTGTTGATTGAACACTTACTTTCTCCTTTGCGCCGTTTTTCTTGTAGCGATAAAGATTGATGATAATTCATGTGCTTCACCTATGATTGAAGATTGAATATTGAATATTGATGATTGATACACATTCATTTTCTCCTCTGTGCTGTCTTTCTTGTCGCAATGAAGATGGAGGTTAATTCGTGTGCTTCATTAAAAAGAGGTAAAATCATTTCTCGCTCCATTAACTTTTCATCCATAATGAATTCCAACCAGAATTCTGATTCATCTGCTTCTTCTATAACAATGCTAATTTTTGAAATAAAGGTTGGTTTCGATTGAGATAAGAGAGTTGCTCGATAATTTGCAGCAACAGACGTAGCACATCGTATCAATTGATTGCTTATGTGATTTGCTAAAGTATTTTTCGGTAATGCAAAAGCAAGTTTAACAATTCGATGGGCGAATTCTTTTGTTCTTTTTTTCAATTCCTCAGATGTCATATTTATCATTCCTCCAATCGACAATCCCTTTCGATTGATGATTGTCTATTGATGATTGATGATTTAATTCCTCGTCAATAATAAATCAAAAATCTCTTTTGTTTTTCAATCAACAATCAACAATCTTAAATCAACAATCTCATATGAGTCTTTTTATTGTCTCCAAAAGGTTGCTCTGGTCAAAACTGCTTTTCACAATATAAGCATCTGCTCCAACATCAATCCCGCGCTCCCGGTCTTCACGCGATTCGAGGGCCGTCACTAAAACAACAGGCAAATCGGCTAACTTTTTGTCACCCCGGATCTTCGCTGTGAGGTCAAAGCCATTCATCCTCGGCATATCAACATCCGACACCACTGAATCAAAGTCTTCGGTCTTCAGTACCGTAAGCGCATCAACACCGTCAACAGCGATTTTGACATTGTACCCAGCCGTCTCCAGAATATTCTTCAACAGCGTCCTTGCAGTAATTGAATCTTCCACAACCAGAATAGATTTTCTCTTCGCCTTAACTTCCTCCGCTTCAACAGCGGCTCTGGCAGGGGCGGCGGGGACCTTCACAGCAGATTTCATCAGATCAGGGATGTTAAGAATCGGCGCAATTTCCCCTGTTCCCATAACTGTAGCGCCGGCAATGTTCCGCACACGGTAAAGCTGCTTGCCAAGGCTTTTCACCAATACTTCCTGCTCATTCAAGACCTCATCTACGCTGAAAGCAATACGTTTTTCTGCGGTACCGAGAACCAATACAGTAACAAACCTGTCTTCACTCTTCCTTTCTTTTTGCGGGAGTTCCAAGACAGCATGAAGTGGCACAAGGGGAATGGTGCGTCCATTAAGTGAAATAGTCTCCCTGTTTTCTACCGTTTTAATTTCATCATGTTTGATTCTTACAATGCGATCCACATTTGTCGTGGGAAGAACAAAGAGGTGCTCATCCAAACGGACTAAAACCCCTCGAAATGTGGCAAGGGTCAGAGGCAGAACAATTCGCAAAGTAGTCCCGACATCCGGCTTCGATTCACAGAATATGACGCCTCCCAGTTTTTCCACTTTCTCCCTCACAATGGCAAGGCCGAGCCCCCTGCCAGAAATATCAGTAATGATGGGACTTGTGGATACGCCTGATTGAAAAATGAGCGTCAGTATCTCCTGCTCGTCAAGCTTGTCTGCTTCCTCTTGAGAAAGAATGCCAAGTCTAACTGCTGATGCCTTAACTTTCGTAATATCGATCCCCGCTCCATCGTCAGAAATGAGAATTTCAACCTTATTGCTGTTCACCTGTGAGATGGCAATTGTAATAGTCCCGGACAAAGGCTTTTTTCTTTGAACTCTCTCTTCCGCCTTCTCGATGCCGTGGTCGATACAGTTCCTCACTAAATGAATAAGAGGATCTTTCATCTCCTCTAAAATGCGTCTGTCGATTTCGATATTTCCTCCCTGAATCACCAGCTCCACATCGTTGCCCCTGTCATGCGAAAGATCCCGGACCAGCTTCGGAAAAATTTCCAGGAGTGTCGAGAAAGGAAGCATCAATACCTTCTTCATGCCCTCGAGAAGATTGTCCGCCATCCCGCTGAGAGAACGGAAATCATGTTCAGCCGATTTTGTTAACGCTATCAATTTGCTTTCAAGTGATTTGATGTAATTATGATTCCAATTAAAAAATTCAAGCAGCATGGTAAACCCCGTTAGAAATATTTTTTCTAACGGGGTAAATTGTGAATTGGATTTGTAATCCAGATTCCTTTTATCTTTTCTTTCGAGAAACTCGTGAACCGCCTGTGCCTCCGGCTGAACTTTTGCCCACTCCTTTTCCCATACAGCAAGTGTGGAGTTAATCTCTCGCAACTCAGAGGCTCGCTGATCTGCTGATAGTTTTGCAGAAAGCAGTTCTTCAGCTTGAAGCAGAACTGAATCCAGCTTTGCCGTAGATATTCTTACAGTCTCCGAAATTACAGGGATCAGGGGCCGGGAATCATGAAGCGATTGGGTGTCGGGGATCGCTGGTCGGAAGTCAGGGACTGGTTGTGCCTTCGATACATTCTCAAGTTGCTGGATAAGTTCCTTAATCAGAGTTTTTTCTGATATGGTTTGTTCACCCTCAGGAGATAAAAGGAGTTGATGAAGACTGTCAACAGCCTCGTGAAGGATGTCGAACAGGTCTGGCGACAGAACAATGTCTTTGCGCTTTAATGCAGCAAAGACGCTTTCCAGCGACTGACAGATTTTCTCGATTGTTGTCATGTTCACGGCCCGGGCAGCGCCTTTCAGACTGTGCGCCTCCCGAAAGACGGTCTCGATTATTTCCATCTGCCTCTTAGTCTCTGAAGCTTTCTCCATCTCAATAAGGCCAGAAGACAGTGCTTTGATATGCTCTTCAGCTTCAATCCTGAATGTAGCCAGAAGTCTTTTTAAAAATTCATTATCTTTTTTGTCCATTGTCTCTTAATGTAAAACTTTTAATTCTCCTAAATCCCTTCTCTATTTAGATCTCTCTATCAACCGCTTCAACTTATTTCCCAGTTCATGCAAACTCTGAGCAGCAGTCTCTGCCTGTTTTGTCCCTGCAACGTTTTGTTCGGTTGCCTGTTTAATATTCTCCATTGCCGAGGCAATCTGCTCCATTCCTACCAACTGCTGCTGGCTGGATGCCGCAATCTGGATTGCTGCCTGCGCTGATTCTGTAATACTATCCGCAAGCATCCGGAAAGATTCGACTGCTTCAGTTGACTGTTTCACACCGGCCTCTACTGCTTTGCTTCCCTGTTCTGTTGCCATCACGGCTGCGCTGGTCGCTTTCTGTGTGTCACTCAGGATAGTCCGCACCTGAGTTGTTGCCTGCTTCGATTGCGCTGCCAGGCTCTTAACCTCTTGCGCAACCACTACAAAACCCTTTCCCTGTTCTCCTGCTTTTGCTGCTTCAATGGCGGCATTAACTGCAAGAAGATTCGACTGCTCGGCAAGATCATTGACAGTGGCGATGATTTCTCCGATTGCCTGGCTCTGCTCACTTAACCTCGCAATGCTTTCGGCGATAGCCCCCATCTGCTCCCTGATGCGATTCATGGCCTCAATGGATTCATCAACTGACTTTTTACCGCTCTGGGATATCTGCATGGTCTTCTGTGAACTCTCGGAAACATATTTTGCTTTTTGGCTGGAGAGTTGTGCCGTCTGTTTGACTTCCTCCACCGTTGTCGTTGTTTCACTCGTAGAAGTTGCTGTTTCGGCAGCACTGGATGCAATCTGTGTTGTCATAGCCAGAATCTCTGCCGAGGAAGAAGATAGTTGAGCAATGCTTTCCCGGAGTTGACGGGTAATGGACCGGGTAAGATAGTATCCGATCGCAAGACCGGAAACAAGACCGAGGAATGAAATAATCCCCATCACGGTGGAAAGGCGCTTCGCTGTTGCTGTGACCTCTGCGCGGCCTTCAGCCCCTAATTTTATTTTCCGCTCACGGAAGCCTTCGGCTTTCTCTATTATTTTGTATGTAAGAGGCCGGACTTCTTTGATGCCCAACGCTACCGCCTCCGCATGTTTCCCCCGTTTCGCCAGTGCGACAACCTTCTCCTGCGCTTGTTCATGCTTCACCTGAAGATCTGCAATCTCATCCAGCATTTTGCGCCCTTCATCAGTAATAACACGTTTTCGCATTTCTTCAACCACGGCATTAAACTTCTTATAATCTTCCTCCAATTCATCCACATATTTCTTTTGCTCATCGGGATAGAGAAGAATGGCGCGATAGTGAGCGATCTGGTTCCTCACCTCGAATCTGAGTTCATTAGAGCCATCAATCAGCCTCTCGTTCACATCAATAAATTGGCTATACGCACCCTGAATAACTTTAAGCGAATAGAAAGCGAGTACTGTTACAATTACCAGCAAGGCTATTACCACTGCATATCCACCTACTATTTTTTTACTTATAGTCATATTTTCCCCCTTTTCATATAATTACTAAGGAGTTCATAAGTAAAACCCCATTTTCGTCATTCCCGCGAAAGCGGGAATCCAGGAGGACTGGATGCCGGATCAAGTCCGGCATGACAAATAAAGCTTCTTTATGTGGCTTTACTAATAACCGCATTAGTATATTTATACCGTCTCATGAACAGTAATCTTTTTATCAGAGAGAAGTTTTCCTGCATTTAGAATTACCACTCTATCCCCTGTAATCCCCTTGAGATATTCTTCCCGGATGCCTGTCAACGTGGGGAGCGATGGCTGCAATTCGCTCAGAAAAACATTGCGCACACCGAGCATGACATCTGCCAGAATGCCAAACTCCATCCCTTCGACTCTGCTCAGGGCAGGCCTGTGAGAGTGAAGGATGATGACCTTGTTGAGGTCAGTCAACCCCTTTTCCGGCAGCTCAAAGAATTTCTTGATGTCGATGACCGAGAGAATCTGTCCACGCACGTTGATGATGCCGAGAACAAATGGCGGCGTGCACGGCAGAGGCGTAAGCTCTTTTAATGGATAGACCTCACGGACATAGGATGACTCGATGCCGTACTTTTCATAAGATAGAAGAAACTCAACAACTTCGATGCTTTCTCCAGCCGTTTCTTTTTCCTCTGGTTCCCCTGTAAGCGCTTTTGCCCTCTCTTTAAGAATTTTTTTACTTTCTTCGGGTGTCGGCGTCCATCCCCGCTCACTTGCCGCTTGGGCGTTCTCCAATCGGCGATGGACTTCGGTCCAATCAATTGATTGACGATTGTTGATTGTTGATTGTCTATTGATGATTTTTTCATTTCCTTTCCTTTGTCACTATTCATTTATTTTCAATCTTCAATAGTCAATCGAATAATTTCCATCAGTCTTCCGGCCGTTATCCCTTCTGATTCTGGCAAGATATCTTCGTGTGGATACGCATTCAAAAGTGAGAGGGCATTCTTAAAATGCTTCTTTGCCTCTTTGAATTTCCCCTGTTGCTGGTTGAGATTTCCAAGGGCAAAATGGGCAAGTACAAAATTCTGGTCGAAGTAGAGCGCTCGCTTAAGCGATACCACGGCTTCTTCAACTCGACCTCGTTCCTGCAGGATAGTCGCAAGGAGATAATGACAGCCCGGATTCAGCTTGTCAGCGACAATTGCTTTCTCACACCACTCAAGCGCCTCAGAAAGTTTGCCCTGATTGGCATAGGCTCGTGCCAGGAGAGTAAACGCCTTCGAATCGATTTTATTGTGTGAAAGCAGAAACAGGATTTTATCAACCGCTTCCTCATAGCGGCATTGCTCATACAGTGCTAATGCCTCCTCATATAGAGTTCGTTTTGGTTCCGCTATCTTTTGTTCCTCAGCTTCTAATGGAAGGGGTTCTGGAAAAGTAACTTTTGATTCTGGTTCACCAACATATTCAAAAGGTGGCTTCTGAAATGGAGCCATCACGTCAGATACCAGGCAGGATGGAATCTCCTTCAGTACAAAATCTTCTACCGTCTGAGACTTTTTGCTGTCTTTTTTATAAAAGGTCGCTCCGGAAAAATTGACCGCCATGAATTGTGAAAAGAGAACATGGGATGTCTCGCTGGGACTGACTATCAGCCAGCCGCCTTCTATAAGACACCGGTAAAGATTTTGAATGACTTTCCTCTGGCGTTCCTGGTCAAAGTACATCAGTACGTTGCGGCAAAAGATGATATCCATCGCATTAGTGTTGTTCAAAAGTGATGGATAACTATCTTCCGCCAGATTGAGATAAGAAAAACTCACCAACTTCTTAATATAGGGTAGAATCTCAAAACGATCTTCCTTTGTTTTCTTAAAATATCTTTCTTTGATCCATGGCAGGGTATCACGAAACGACCATTTATTGTACACCCCCTCTGATGCCTTCTGAAGAAAACGAGGATTAATATCAGTTGCCCGAATAGTAATGTTCCAATCCTTTAAATTTAAAAGCATTTTATTAAGAAGGATAGCAATGGAATAAGGCTCCTCGCCTGTGGAGCTGCCTGCGCTCCAGATTCTCAGGCGCCTTTCCATATCCTGGCGGGAACGAATCAATTCTGGAAGAATATGCTCTTCGAGAATATCAAAACTTTTTTTCTCACGAAAGAAATACGTTTCCCCAACAGTGAGATGGCTTGCCAGAATCTCAATCTGGTTCTTTGTTAAACGTGCTGACAAGAGCCACTGGATGCATGATTCTGCATCCTTAAAACCAAATTCGTGGATAGCAGAGCAAATTCCCCGTTCGAGGTTATACCAGCGCTCTTTTGGAAAATGCAGACCCATTTGTGAAGCGACGAATTCGCTGAGATGGGAAAGCCAGAAGTCAGGAATTGTCTGTCTGGACTCAGGAGGCGTTGATAGAAAAGAAGTTTCCTTACCCATCCCCGACTCCAGATCCCTGTTCCCCGATCTCTGTCTTCATGGCATCGTCCAGGGCTTTCTCTTCCTCAATGGAGAGAAACGTGTTGAGGCCGTGAATGAGAATCAAACCATCTTCGAGTTTCACTATGCCTTCAACATAGTCCATATCTGGAAGAATCTTCCCTGCTTCAATCATTTCTCGCTCTGAGATCTCCAGGACACCGCTAACTTCGTCTACTAAAAGGGCAACAGCCCGTCTTGAGGTGTTGGCAATAATTAACTGATTACTCAGGGCAATTTCTCGTTCCGGCAAGCGGAACCGCTTGCCGATATTGACAACGGGAATAATCTGCCCATGCACATTCACTACACCGAGGACAACCTCTGGTGCTTTCGGCAAAGGAGTAATTTCTACCACACGAACAATTCTTTCCACAGCAGCCAGATACAGCGCATATCGCTGCTCATCAAGAGTAAAAACAACAAGTTGACTCAAGTTGTTCATCGGATTACACAAATCTTTCACACCTATAAAAAGTTTAAGTCACACTTAGCAAGATGACAATAGGGGAAACCCTGATTTTGGGCTTCGAAATACCTTAACAATCAGCCATCGAGGGAGGTTAATCCTTCACGGATAGCATATTTGGTAAGCTCGGCTACGCTGTGTATATTCAGCTTATCCATAAGCTTCTTTCGATACGTCTCGACAGTCTTCACACTTACCTGCAGGTGGGAGGCAATTTCTCTTGTTGTTTTGCCTTCAGATAGGAGCTGAAGCACTTCGCGTTCCCTGGCTGTCAGGATAGAGAAAACTGAGAGGTATTCCTTTGATAAGAGATGCGCATAGTCTTTGATCACGATGTCGGCTATCTTGGGGCTCAGGTAAGTTCTATTCGCATCCACAGAGCGGATGGCATTGGCCAGTTCCTCAAAGGCACAATCCTTAAGCAGGTAGCCTTTTGCTCCTGCCTTGAGCATTTCCATCACAAACCGTCTGTCAGAATGCATTGATAGGCCGACTACCTTGACGCCAGGGGCCTTGGCAATAATCTGGCGAGTGGTTTCTATGCCGTTCATATCAGGCATAGCAATATCCATGATGACCACGTCTGGCAACAGTTCCTGAACCATCTGCACTGTTGTTCGCCCGTCTCCTGCCTCTGCAATTACTTCCATGCCGGATTGGTTTTCAAGCAAAGCCCGGAGACCATCGCGCACAATCTTGTGGTCGTCTGCCAAGAGAATTCTTATGCTCATATTACTATCCCTAATTATACTTTTAAATCTTCAGTGGTGCAACTACAGTAACCCGGATTCCTTTGCCAGGCTCGGATTCGATATTAAGATACCCCCTGATACGATTCAATCGCTCACGAATACTGAAAAGGCCAAACCCACTGTTTTCCTTTAAATAGGAGTCGAGTTTGGAGATATCGAATCCAACCCCGTCGTCTTCGACATTGATTCGTATATTATCGCCATCTCTCTGAACTGATACTTTTGCATTGCGCGCCTGTGCATGTTTTGTAACATTGATCAACAACTCGCGCACCGCCTGAAATAGAAGGATACGAGCCTCGTCATCCATCGGCTTGGGCTGCCTATCATCCTCAAATTCGAACCGGATACCGTGCCTTTTTAGAATTTGTTCTCCGAGCCATTCTATAGCTGCCTCAAAACCAAGTTCATAGAGGATCGGAGGGCTGAGTTCAGACGTCAAAGATCGTGTGTAATGAATTGTTTGCTCAATAAGATCCCGGATTCCATCCACGGATGCAGCAAGGGTGGGAGAAGCAGATTCCCGAAGTGCTCCTAACTTTATCTGGCATAAAGCCAGAGTCTGACCGATATGGTCGTGCAGCTCCGTTGCGATGCGATGTCGTTCACGCTCTTCGACCAACGACAACTGGGACGCCAGAGACCGGAGCTGCTCTTGATAGACTCGAATCTTTTCCTCCACTCTTTTGCGTTCGGTGATGTCTCTAATAACATAAACGGACCCGGTTAGATTGCCTTTATCATCAAATATGGGATCAACTGAAACCCATATCCAGATACCCCTTTCAGATAAATATAACTCGACCTCTTCATGTTTCTTTGTCATTTTCATTTTTTCTATAGGGCATGAAGCAGGAGGTCTGTCTGCCCCGCAAAGCAATTGGAAGCAGTTTTTACCAAGTATTTCGTTAAAAGGTCTGTTGAGAAATCTTGTGGTGGCAAGATTGGCTTTAATAATTTTCATCTCGCTGTCAAGCAGTATAATCAGATCGTTTGTAGAATCAACGGTTATTCGCCATTCTCTCGATGCAGTTTTTAATCCCTCCTCTATGCGTTCGCGCTCAGTGATTTCCCTTTGTAAAGATTCATTAATCGCACTCAACTCTGCAGTACGCTTTACTACTCTCTGTTCTAATTCAGCGTATGCCTTCTTCAGCTCCTCCTTAGCCCTTTTGCGTGAAGTAAGCTCTCTATTAGTGATAAGGCTTGCTATTCCGACAATCACAAAAGCCAGAGAACTTCCAAATATAATTATAAATATTGTACGATTGGCGCTTGTTTCCACCTTTGTCGACCTCTGTTTCAAAAACTTCTTCTCGGCGTCCTCTATCTCAGTGATAATCTTTCGGATTTTGTCCATAACCATTCTTCCCTTACCCGACCGGACCTCCTGCGCTGCAGCCTCAAATCCCTTGTTCTTCCGCAAGCCAATCCTCTCATTAAGTCCCGCAAGTTTTTCCGCAAGCAGGGGCTTAAGGGCGTCGAGTTTCCGCTGATGGTCAGGGTTATCCCTGATCAATTTGCTGAGCTCTTCGACTTCGTAATCAATATTCGCAATGGCAGTATGATATGGCTCCAGATAACGCTCATCTCCGGTGATGATGTAGCCGCGTTGCCCTGTCTCGGCATCGGTAATCCCTGCAAGCACAATTTCGAGCTTTTTAAGAATCACGCGGGCTTTTGTCTCCAAACGGCTGGTCTCGATGAACTTAAGCGCGGTTTGAAAAGAGATCACGCTAATGATAATGAGAATAGTCAATAGTAACCCAAACCCTGCGGCAATCTTTTTTCCGACAGGCCATTTCATATTGCTATTCTCTTTTTTTGAGATGGCCTGTCCCCATCAAGGATTTGATGCGTTGATTGGATGGTAAAACGGCAGGTTGTCATAAAATCATAAAATAATATCATGGAATTACCTTGTTATTATTTTATCTCAACTTCCACTATTAGGCAATTGAAGCTACTCATCCTCGCGCCAAATCAGTTAAACAATTTCAATTAAAACATATCTCCTCAGCCATCTTTAGATCAGCATCCCTGTCAACAAAGACATGACATACGCCCTTATAATGCTTCAGCACAGGAATCCTTGAATTCTCTGCGACTGTTCTTATCAAGCCTTCACCTCCGCGGGGGATTATAAGATCAATAATCCCCTCGAGCTTAAGCATTTCCATGACTGCTTCTCTCTCAGGTATATCAATGAATGTGACAGCATCTTCATGTATCCCCTCAGCCTTTGCAGTGTCTCTTAATATTTTTACGATGGCCCTGTTTGAATTTATCGCCTCGGAGCCTCCGCGAAGTATAACTGCATTGCCTGCTTTAAGGCACAGGCTTGTAGCATCTGCTGTAACATTCGGACGGGATTCATAAATGATGCCAATCACCCCTATCGGCACACGCATCTTTCCAACAGTCATCCCATTAGGCCTCTGCCACATCTTCGTAATCTCTCCAACGGGGTCAGGAAGTCCTGCAACCTCGATGAGCCCCTGTGACATCTCATTGATGCGTTTATCATTCAAGGTCAGCCTGTCTATCATTGCCTTTGAAAGACCTTTTTTCTGCGCCAGGACAATATCTTTTTTGTTCTCTTTGATAAGTTTTGCACGTCGTTTTTTAAGAGCTTCGGCCATCTTTAAAAGAGCATTGTTTTTCTCTTTTGACGAAACTTTTGCGAGTGCCCGTGCCCCTTCTTTTGCAGCCTTTGCCTTATTTAGAACAAATGCCTTTATATCCATCTCTCCTCCAATGGTCATGTTTGCATTTTTTTCTATTTTACATGGAAGCGTTTAGTTTGTGGGATAAAATACAGGACATTTTTGATTTTTTGCAAGACAATATGAGAAGAACATCTAAAATAGGCATTAGGTGAGTGGAGCGCCTGCCTTATGCCCTGTATAGTTGATTTCTTCAGCCTTGCCTGCTTCTCTTCTCCCCAGCCATCCATAATCATCTGGCGGTTGTAGCGTTTTATCTCTTCATCCGAAAACATTTATCATCCTTTAAAGATTAAAAGTTTTTGACAATATCAGAAATAACTAATCTCTTGCAATAGCCTGCAGAGTTATGTTGACGCAATATGCAGTTTATGATAACCTTTTTAAAAGGGGAAATGCGTAGTGCTTCCAATCCCTTGAAGATTATTTTGTTCTCACGAGCAGAAAAAATGGTAGAGGTATTTTCATAAAATGCCCTTAAGGATACTCCAGGAAAAAGATTTTTTCGGCAGGATAGAAGAATTACAAAACCTATACCTCATTTCCCTTGAAGCAGATAAAGATATTGCACAGAGCATTTTTCTCTCAGGACCGAGGGGTATTGGCAAGACAGAACTACTGAAGCAGTTATTCAACAATATATTCTGGGGGCAGGACAGGATAGCTCCTGTCTACTATTCTATAAACAGTGCCATGCTGTCCGTACAAGACTTCTCACGTGATTATCTGACCCGTTATCTCTGTCAAAGACTTGCTTTCGAAAAGAAGGAATCATCCCTTACATGGCTCGATGGATTATCGATTGAAGGTTTAACTTCTATTCTGGAAGACAAGAAAGCCTTCTGGGCACTTGAGATTCTCGATAGTTATGTCAAGTGCCGTGACCCTATAGACTCACTGCGTATCGCATTAAGTGCACCGCATCTGTCTACACTTGCTACCGGACAGGCTGCAGTAGTAATGATAGATGAGTTTCAACAACTGAGGAATCTTCATATCGGCGGCAGAGCCGAGCCGATGCTGATATCCCTTTTTGAAAAACCGCTTTCTTCAAGAAAGGTATTGCATTTTATTACAGGAAATCAGCCGGAGATTCAAGAAATACCTCTTACAGGCGGTCTTGCGAAGATAGACGTGAAGCCGCTCGGGTTAGAGGATGACACTTTAATGTTTTCATCCATACTTGCTGCGTATGGTGTCAATATTAGTTTGATGCCATATGCCCTTCTTAATCATCTCGGTGGCAACCCGTTTTATATTAAATGTGTAGCAAAGGCAGCAGGCTCTGATAAAAAAGCAGGAGAGGAAGATTGCTGGAGGGCCTACATAAGAGAGATTAACAGCGGGGGCATCTGTCTTTATTGGACGGTGCTTTTAAAAAGTTTCTTCCCTGAGATGGAGATGAGGAGAAATGTTCTTGAAATAATCAACAAGATTTATCATGGGCTGGAATCATTTTCTCAGGAAAGTATTCTGAAAATGCTTTCTTCACGCAAGGAATACACAGAGGCTATAGCAAGGGCGCTTTACCTTTCAGGTCTTGTAAATGGTGAGTTCGGAATTTTAAGGACACCCGGTGACACGGTTCTGATTGACTTTATGGACTGCCTCTATGCAAGGGAGGTCCTCAGGAAATCTTATAAAGACATCGAAAGGGATCTGCTTGAAAGGGCATCAGGCGCTAAAGGCAGGGATGTTTCTTATGAAATGACAATACCGATGGTCAAAGAGGCAGAGCTTGTTGCAGCCCAGTGCCTCGAGCAGATAGGCAAAAATCTGCATTTAGATGAAGAGCTCATAGGTCAGCTTCAGATGGCTCTTATCGAGGCATGCATAAATGCCATTGATCACAGCAAGGGGGAAGACAACAAGATATACCTGAGCTTTAGCTTTTCTGGAGACCGCCTCGTGGTATCCATCGAAAGCTCTGGCAGAGAATTTATATCTAAGGAGACAGGCGAGCCATTTATCGGCAGGGCGCTTAAAGAGGATTCCGGCAGGGGATGGGGCATAAAACTTATAAAGAGATTTACTGATTCAGTCGGGTTTGAAAAAACAGAAAGAGGGACAAAGGTGGTTTTAGTGAAAAATCTTTCGAGAAAACCAACAATTGATAATAAGGACAAAAAGGCCTATGAATAATTTTTCTATATCAGTTAAGCCCGGAAACGATATAGTTGTCATCATGCCCAAGGGGTATGTAAATGACCTTGGGGCCGAGAGTCTGGAACATGCCTGTGAGAAATATCTTGCTAAAGGGCTGAAAAAAATTATTATAAACTTTTCAGAGATGCAGTTTATAAACAGTATCGGAGCCTCGGTCTTTACAGGGATAGTTCAAAAAACCCTGGAGTATGGCGGTCGGCTTTATTTTACAAATATGAAGAAGACCCACTGTGATGTATTTGAGATGCTGGGCATTATAAAGCATGTAAATGTCTTTAAAGATGAAAGGGAGGCATTGAATCTTCTTAAAGATTCGAAATAGACCGTGATGAAGGGGAAATGGGACCTGAAACGGCTGATATTTAACATGTCAGCACTCGTTGACCTGGGGCAGGAGGTTACATCTTCAAAGGTCTTTCGTGAGAAGATGAAGGCCGCTCTCTATGTTGTCACGGGGATGTTCTCTGTGCCGAAGGCTGCACTGTTTGTAAATAATTCGAACCGCCGCAGCCTTGAACTTCTTGCATATAAAGGACTCAGGGAGATAGACGGTACTGATATACACATAAAGTCAAGGCATATAAAAGCCTTTAATAAGAATAAACCTTACAAGATAAATGAGATTAAAAATAAGTCTTTTTACGAAAATAATAACAGCGCGTTCAAAAAACTTCAGATAAAGACATTCATCCCGCTATTTGCAAAGGATGAATTTGTTGGCGCAATTACTCTTGGCCAGAGATTGTCCCGGAAATCTTACCGCAAAAGCGAAAAAGACGTGCTTAAGGTTGTAGCAAACCAGATGGCAATAACATTGCATAATTCAACCCTTTTCAAGAAACTCTCAAACAAGGTTGCAGAGAATAAAGGTCTGTATGAGAATATGCGGCATATATACCACGACACAATCCAGGCATTTGCTGCTGCTATTGATGCCAAAGATGTCTATACGAAGAATCATTCATACAGGGTGGCAAGATATGCGGTGGCTATTGCAAGAGAACTCAGATGGAAAGAGAGGGACATAGAGGGCATATATGTTGCAGGCCTTCTCCACGACATAGGCAAAATAATAATTGACAAGGGAGTAATAAATAAGGGTGGAAAGCTTAATTTAATGGAGATAATTGAGATAAAAAAGCATCCGCAGGTTTCTTATGACATACTCTCAAAGATAAAATTCCCCTGGAAGGATGTTGTGGATTTTGTAAGGCATCACCATGAGAGGATTGACGGCAAAGGCTATCCTGATTCACTTGTGGAAACAGAACTCAGCGACGGCGTAAAGATTCTTGCCCTTGCTGATGCATTTGACGCTATGACTACCGATAGGCCTTACAGGGAAAAACTTTCATTGTCAGAAGCGCTGAAAGAAGTTAAGAAATGCCTCGGAACACAGTTTGACAGCAAAATCTCAAATGTATTTTTCAGGGTTCTTCAGAAAGAGATAAAAGGTGATAACAAAGAACCCCAGATTCTGCTCCATTTGGATAAGGACTTCGACATTACGATTATAACCACGCTTCTTGAAGGAATTACAGCAGAGCTTTCAGTGTAAAGTTTTTGGTGCCGGTGGAGAGAATCGAACTCTCACGGGGTTGCCCCCACTTCCCATTTTTTAATACTCCTTAACTGCAAAAGTTCCCTCTCCCCAAACCTGCCAGCATTATAAGCAAAAAAGTGTAAAAGTGCAATATCGCGAAAGGATAAAAGACACAAGCTGAAAAGCGCAAAACGCGACAGAGTATCAGAATGATAATTGGGGATCCTGTGAGGGACGCTTCCCGCATTTTTACCGCATCTTTTAGGAGAAAAAAGTCCGCCTGCATTTTCCACTGAATTCTCCCGACTTTCCCGTCCGCCCCGAAATAGCGCGTAAGCATCACCGCCTTAATCCAAAAAACATAGGACACGCTATGGGGGAGGTCTGCTGTTAAAATGTAATAAAGCCCTACAGGGTAATCCAATATGTTAATATTGAAATCATTTAAAAACATGTTGTATGACATGCCTTTTTTGCTGAAGTGCAAGGTGTCTAAGACATGAGAAAATAAAAGGGAGCTATAGTAGGGGAATATGCCTGATTCTTTAATTGAACAACTGCCGAAGATTGTTGCCGAAGGTAAAAAGGAAGTCGAGAAGATACTCGAACGGCTGTCGGGGTCAAACAGATTGACGCTCCAGACTAATGAGTATGTGCTGCCCTCCAAAGACAAGTCCGGTCTTTATCGCGGGCAGATGAAAGAAATTTCGGAGCAGGAATGGCACAACAGGCTCATCTACGGGGACAACCTTCTTGTGATGCAAGCGTTACTTGCCGGTGATCCGGCAACCGGACTGCCTTCCATGCGCGGCAAAGTTGATCTCATCTACAATGACCCGCCTTTTGACAGCAAAGCCGATTACAGGACAAAGATCACCCTGCCTCCCCTTAATCCCCTCCTTGATAAGGAGGGGCGAGGGGTGGTTATCGAGCAAAAGCCGACTGTGCTTGAGCAATTCGCCTATTCCGATACATGGAAAGACGGGACAGTCAGTTATTTGCGAATGATGTATCCGAGACTTGTCCTGATGAGAGAATTGCTGAGCGAGCAGGGTTCAATTTATGTTCATCTTGATTGGCATGTCGGGCATTATGTGAAGGTGTTGATGGATGAGATTTTTGGGAAAGAGAATTTTGTTAATGAGATAGTGTGGCAAAAGATTAGAACTACAAAAGCACAAAGCATAGGGTTTGGGAATGTTCACGATATTTTATATATCTACAAAAAAACTTCAACAATGTTTTTTGAAAATCAGTATGTTGATTTTGATCCTGGATATATAAATTCTCATTACAAGACTGAGCCTGAATCAGGGCGGTTGAATAGAACTGTCTCCATGCTTCAAAAAGGGAGTGGGCCAGCACGAAGGTTTGGGGACAAAGTCTTAGAACCCCCTGAAGGAATGCATTGGATTTGGAGTCAAGAAAGAATAAACGAAGCAATGAGTCAAGGGCTTATTCGATTTACGTCAAACGGTCGCCCAGAAAAAATACAATATCTTGATGAAATGAAAGGGGATATTATTGACGATATATGGGCTGATATTTATCCAATTAACTCTCAAGCAAAAGAAGCACTAAATTATAATACTCAAAAGCCCGGCTCTCTTTTAGAGAGGATTCTTCGATCATCTTGCCCGGACAATGGGATAGTTGCCGACTTCTTTTCCGGCTCCGGCACTACTGGCGCAGTTGCTGAAAAAAATGGACGCAGGTGGATTATGTCAGACATCGGCAAGCCTGCGATTATGATTACGAGGCAACGGCTTATTAATCAGGAGGCAAAGCCATTCCTCTATCAGTCCATCGGCGATTATCAGAAAGAAGCCTTTACCTCAAGCCGCCTGTTCAGACGCATTGGTGATTTGTCGCAGGTCGTCCTCAACCTCTACGGCGCATTGCCCTTCCCTGACGAGCAGAATCCAAATAGGAATTTAGGATATATAAGACGTAATCGTTTATCTCACCCTCCCCTTAATCCCCTCCCCTCAAGGGCGGGGAACAAAGAGGGAGTCACCGTCAAGGGAGGAGAAATTTCCTCTCCCCTTGCGGGAGAGTGCAAGGGTGAGGGGGGATTTGGCGGCACTCTCGTTATGGTTGATTCACCTTCAAAACTAACCGGCTATGCAACATTGAAGAAGGCGCAGGAATTGAGAGAGTCTTTTCTTGGCGGATGGGACAGGGTTGTTGTCCTCGGTTGGAACTTTGTCTTTGATATTGCAACGCTCATCAAGAATTTCAACGATGATAAACTGGAAGTTCTGGTCATACCTCCTGATCTTCTCGATAAGCTCAAGACAAAATCCAGCTATGAAAGCCTCCTGAAAAGCGGCAAGATACGCTTCTCATCGCTTCAGTATCTCTCTATTAAAAAGCCGGTAGTAAAGAACTATTCATCCGACATTGATGAAATAAAAATCGAACTGGACAATTACATTCTGCTTTCTCCTGACGCCCTGCCCCTTGATGACGCAAACAAGGAAAAATTGCAGGACATTATCGCGCATGACCCGCTTGCGCTTATCGAATACTGGAGCGTAGACCCTGATTACGACGGCGAGACCTTCCGCAGCAAATGGCAGGACTACCGGAGCAATGTTGATAATGACGCAGACCCGTTCAGGGTTGTGAAAGAAGTCGCCATTCTGTCACCAAAAGTTAAAGGCAAACGCAAAATCTGCGTAAAGGCGGTTGATGTGTTTGGATTTGAGAGCGTGGTTGTTGAGGAGGTGGGGCAATGAGGGGTATAATGTTAGGCAGGTTACAAGGGAGGTTAAATTGATGAAAGAAGTGCTGGAGAGACTTAACGGGGCGAATTTCTTAAAGGCGGACATCCATCTGCATACACCCTTTGACAAAAACTTCCAAGTTCAGGATAAAGGGAACTTGCAGAACAGTGATGAAAATACAAAAAAGGATTTTGTGAGGGCGTACCTTGATAAAGTCATTGAAAAAGGATTGCAAATCATTGCGATAACTGAGCATAACGATGAAACATGGATACCCTTCTTTCAGGAAGTTAATAAAGAAGATAAATATAATAAGATTATAATTTTCCCCGGACTTGAGATTGCAAGCAAAGAGGCTATACATCTTTTGGTGCTGTTTGAGCCAAAAACGAAAGCTGAAACACTAAGCAACTTCTTAGTAAAAATCGGTCTTGAAAGAAACAGAATCTCAAACGGCAATGTCACTCCATCAAACAAGACCTTTGACGAAATTCTTGATCTGATTGAAAAAGAGTACTGTGAGAAAACGACAGCTTATAAGAAATACTCCGTAGTTGTTATTGCTGCCCATGCTGATTCCGACAACGGACTATTCAACCAGGATAACGCGCAAAATTACTATAAAAATCCTTCATTGATGGCGGTGCAAGTTAGTAAAAAATATTCAGAGATAAAGGTCGGTTATAGAAATATTCTTGAAGGAAAGGATACGAACTATTTTAGTAAAAGCGTTGCGGTTATTGAATCAAGTGACGCGCGTTCTATTGATGACATAGGCAAGTTTGCGACATATATTAAATTGAGCGTCCCTACTGTTGAAGGGTTAAGACAGGCTTTCCTTGATCCGGAGTCAAGAATAAGACATGCGGAAGAATTTAAACCGGAATCATTCTCAAAGATAATCGCTATGAAAGTGGAAGGCGGCTATTTGGACGGACTTGAAATCCATTTCAATGACAATTTGAACTGTATCATAGGCGGAAAAGGAACAGGGAAGTCAACGATTCTGGAAGCCTTGAGGTATGCGCTCGGCTGTCAGGCAAAGACAGATAACACAAGAAAACAAAGTGATGACATCTTGGAGAAAGTATTTAGACGATCTTCTAAGATTTCGCTTGTTATTGACAGCATGACTTTTGCCAAAAAATACATTATAGAAGCTACCTATAATGAACGCCCTGTTGTAAAAGACTTTGATACAGGTCAGATTATTCCGGACTTCCCTTCTAAAGCTATCATTCCGGCAATTGATATCTATGGGCAAAAAGAAATTTATGAGTTGTCAAATGACAATAAATTCCAGTTTTCCCTGCTGGAACGATTTTATGGAGACGACATTAAAGCATTGGAAAATGATGTGAGAGAATTTCTTTCTAAGCTCGAACTTAATAAAAGCGATCTGCTAAAAATAAAAAAACAGCTTGCGGAAGCTGAAGATATGGTAAATGAACTTCCATCTTTAAAACAGCGGCTTGAAAAATTCAAAAGCTCCGGGATTGAAAAAGATTTTAAGAATAAAAACATTTATGAAAAAGAAAAAAAAGTATGGGAAGGGATAAAAAGCGAACTTAAGGAGAACAAAGATTTATTTGAAGACCTTTATCAAAGACGATATTTTTCAGCAATATCGGACAAACACATTGATTATCTAAACAAAGATCTGTTTGATGAGTTAAACAAAGTTCTCGAAACCACTGAAGCATCAATCAAAGGGAAACTTCAGGACATAATAAAACAATTGAGCGAATTGTCATGGGAAGAAATAGAAGCTCGATGGCAAGCAAAATACAAGATACAAAACGAAGAATATAATAAAAAACTCAGAGAAATACAACTTGAAAAGACTGTTTCATTTAATCCAGCCGAATTCGTAGAGCTTGAGAAAAAAATATTTTCATTAGAACAAAGGGCCAAAGTGCTGGAACAATACAAAAAACATTTTGGAGAGCTGAGAGAAAAAAGAAATGCATTGTTACAGGAATTAAACAATAAACGTTCTGAAATTTATAGAAGACAGAGAGAAATCTGTACCAGCAAAATTAATGATGCTCTGGAAGGTATTTTAAAAGTTGACTTGGAATTCGAAGGGCACAAGGACGATTTTTTTAATCGTCTGCAGAACTTTAAAACAGGCGCGCAAAGAGGACAGTTAGAGAAGATAGTTAAAAGTAATAATTTTACCGTCATGGAGTTCTGCAAGGCATTGAGGAAAGGAAAAGAGGATTTGATTGCTCAGTTCGGAGTGTCAGACGCAGCGGCAGAAGGTCTATATAAAAACATACCGGAAGACGCCATTTATGAGATTGAGATTTTTCAAATTCCCACAAAAACAACCATTTCATTAAATGTCGGGTCTAAAGAAAAGTCTGCCTACAGAAATACAGGAGATCTGTCTGTTGGACAGAGATGCACTGCCCTTCTCACCCTGATTCTTCTTGAAAATAAGGACCCCCTTATCATAGACCAGCCGGAAGATGATCTTGATAAGAGCTTTATTTTTGAAGATATCGTAAAAAAATTGAGAACTGAAAAAGAAAAAAGGCAGTTCATCATTGCAACGCATGATTCCAATATTTCAGTGTTGGGTGATGCTGAATTAATGATAATTCTTAAATCTAAAAATGACGCTATTATGCCTAATGAATGCAAAATGAGTTCAATAGATGACGATACTATCAAAGTAGATGTAGAAAAGCTTCTTGAGGGCGGTAAAGAAGCGTTTGAAAAACGCAAACATAAATACGGTTTTTAGGAGTGGAACATGCTTGGAGAACTTGAAATACTGAAGCGGATCGAGAACAGAGAGAACTCGTATGTGGAGTTCAAGGAAGATTCAGTAGATAACAAAAAGATCGCAAGAGAGATTATCGGCTTATCAAATCACAAGGGGGGCATAATCTTCTTGGGCGTAGATGATAATGGAAATGTTGTTGGTATGACGAGAACTAACAATGAAGAGCGCATTATGAATATCTGTCACGATATTGTTAAGCCAAGAATTGTGCCGACATATTATGAAAGCACTATCGGCGAGGCTAAAATTGGTGTTATCGAGATAGAGAACGGATGCAATAAGCCTTATTACATGGAGGAGCAGGTTAGGATAGTGGGCAAGACAAAAGCAAAAACAGTAAAGTTTTATTATACCCGCTACGGGAGCACAACAAGAGAGGTCAAGGATCGGGATGAGTTGCAAAGACTTTTCCAGGCATCTCAAAATATCCATTTTGAAGTTATTCCTGCGTCTTACGCAAAATTAGAGGATTTAGACTTAAACGCCATTGATGACTACTTGAAGTCACACCGAAGCGCTGTTGTTTTAGGTGAAGACAATAAATGGATACTTCTTGAGAACCTTGAATTGGTCATAAAGGTTGACAATGCCCTTAAGCCGACCATTGCGGGCTTAATCCTGTTCGGAAAAGAAAAGGTCTCAAAATATCTGCCACAGGCAGGCATAATGTGTGTGAAAGTCAAAGGAAATGCTATCACAGATGAAAAAGAAGTTCCATACTTTTTTGAGAGGCATGCATTTGATAATTTTGATGACACTATGGATTTTTTCAGGAAATGCAACACGACTGATTACAGCATAGAGGGAGAAAAAAGAAAAAACTACTACGATTATCCTGAAAGTGCATTCAGAGAGCTGCTCGCAAATGCGATAATCCATAGAGATTACACTATTGCAGGAAGTCAAATATCTGTTTGGGTATATAACAATCGAATAGAAGTAAAAAGCCCCGGGCGACTGCCTAATACTATAACAGTTGAAAAAATGAAGGTTGGAATTTTCTATCATAGAAATCCTGTGCTTGCTCAATATTTTTATGATGCTAATATCGTTGAGAAAGCGGGACAAGGGATTCCTAAGGCAAATCACTGGTTAAAAGAAAATGGAAATCCTGAACTTGAAATACGTGAAGACGGGGACGAAGTGATTGTAACAATGTACAAAAATACAGCAGCCACTTGACATGCAATCCATAGATAGGAAATCACTTCTTTATAAAACCGGCGTTGAATACGGCGACTACACCATCAACCATGTTGAGGGATGTGCGCATGGCTGCATGTATCCATGCTACGCAATGCTTATGGCGAAGAGATTCGGCAGGGTTAAGAGCTATGATGAATGGATTAAGCCCAAAATCGTTTCAAATGCTGCTGAATTGCTGAAGAAGGAAATACCAAAACATAGGGACAAGATCAAATTTGTGCATTTGTGCTTCAGCACCGACCCGTTCATGTACGGCTATCAGGAGATAACCGATTTAAGCGTTAACCTTATCAGGATGCTGAACGACGCAGGCATAAAATGCACTGCTCTTACAAAAGGAATCTTGCCTGATGAACTGGCAGAACTGAGCACGTCAAATGAATTCGGGATTACATTGATTTCACTTAATGAAGATTACAGAAAGCAGTATGAGCCTTTCTCCGCACCTTATAAAGAGAGAATTCAGAGCCTCTACCGCTTGCATAAAAAAAATGTAAAGACATGGGTAAGCATAGAACCGTATCCTACGCCGAATATCATCAAGCAGGATTTCGGGAAAATACTGCAAGCCGTTTCTTTTGCAGACAAAATCATTTTCGGCAGACTTAACTATAATGCGCAGGTTTCGCAATATCAGGGTCATAAAGACTTTTACAATAAATTGAGCTGTCAGGTTATTGAGTTCTGCAAAACAAACAATAAGGAATACCATATCAAAGATGGCACGATGACAAACAATTTAAAATATAATAAGTCAGCTACTGCATCCTTATTCGGTAGGCAAGAAAACTTGGCAGTTGTGGGTAGATAATGTCCATAGCTCTTAACACAGGCACAAGGGATGTTCCTTTAAAATTTGCGCGAGCGTTGTCTGCGCTGGTAATCAGCGAATGGGAAAACGGCAGCTTCATTAGCAAAACTACGCCGGTTACGCAAGACCTGCTCAGGTTCTGGTTTTCCGATCCTTTCTGTGACGCAAGGACCGTCAACTTCCACGAAGGGCAGAGACAGGCGATCCTGAATACAATCTATACTCATGAGATTTTGAAGGCAGAGTCTGTGTTCGATATGTATTCTTCAGTCAGCAGTGAAATCGCCGCTGAAATGGATCTGTCCTATCTCAAAAAAGACAAATTCAGCCATCCAAAATATTGTATCAAGATGGCAACAGGCACTGGCAAGACATGGGTGCTGAATGCTCTCTTGATATGGCAATATCTCAATGCAAGACATGAAGAATCGCCAAGCGGTCTTTATTCCAAAAGGTTTCTAATTGTAGCGCCGGGATTAATCGTATATGAACGGCTTCTGGACGCTTATCTGGGCAAGGAAGGACGGGACGGCACAAGGAACTTTGCCACATCTGACTTCAAAAAGTTCGAGGACTTGTTCATCCCTTCCGCATATAAAGAAACACTCTTTGGATTTGTCCAATCCAATGTTGTAAGAAAAGAAGAGATCGGAAAGAAGATTACCGGCGACGGAATGATTGCGATTACAAACTGGCATCTTCTGTCAGGAGTCGAAGAAGAGGAATACTCAGAAACAGCTCCGCTGGAAGACTCTTCGCAGGCGGTAAAGGAAATATTCCCTATTACGCCCGGCACATCAATAGGGCATTCCCTCGAAACTCTCGATAATCAGTATTTGAGCGGCGGTGAAATTGAATATCTGGCAGGACTTGAGAATATGGTTGTCTTTAATGACGAGGCGCACCACATTCACGAGACAAAGAAAGCCGGTATTGTCTCTGAGGTTGAATGGCAGAAATCGTTGAATAAAATTGCTGAAGGTAAAGACAGAAGCTTCATCCAGATTGATTTTTCAGCAACTCCCTATGATGTGACTGGAAGCGGACAGAAAAGGACGAAACATTTTTTCCCTCATATTATCGTGGATTTTGATCTTAAGACAGCTATTCATCAGGGACTTGTGAAAACGATTACCCTCGATAAGCGCAAAGAGATTGCCACAATGGAGCTTGATTTCAAGGCGGTCCGTGAGGGAAATATAATAAGCCTTTCAGGCGGGCAGAAGTTAATGCTCAGGGCAGGCTTACAGAAACTAAAAATACTGGAGGAGCAGTTTGTGAATTTGACCTCCGATAAATCCGGAATGTCCGACAAACATCCCAAGATGCTGGTTATATGCGAGGATACAAAGGTCTCTCCGGAGGTATGCCGGTTTCTTACTGGCAGTGAAGGACTTAGCGAGGATGATGTTGTTCAGATAGATTCAGATAAGAAAGGCTCAATCCCTGCGAAGGAATGGGGAAAAGTTAAACAGCGGCTTTTTAACATAGATAATCATTCCAGCCCGAAGGTTATTGTATCTGTCCTGATGCTTCGGGAAGGTTTTGATGTAAACAATATCTGCGTTATCGTGCCGCTGAGATCAACACAGGCTCCGATTCTGCTTGAACAGATTATCGGCAGAGGCCTGCGCCTCATGTGGCGCGAACCGGATTATCAGGAGATAAAGACTGAGAACAGGATTAAACTTTTACAGAAAAAAGAAGCGCCTTCAAATTACCTTGATATTTTAAGCATTGTTGAACATCCTGCCTTTATCGAGTTTTATGATGAGCTTGTCAAAGAAGGTTCTATCGCTGAAACGCACGAATTGCCTGAAGATCGAGAAAGCATCCTCGGAGATATCATAAAAGTCGGATTAAAAAACAACTACAAAGACTATGATCTTTATTGGCCTATTGTTGTTCAGGACAAAGAAGAAATCCTTCAGGTCATGGAGCCTTCCGCCTATTATTTCTCCGGTTTTGAGTGGTATTCATTAGACAAGCTGAAAGATATGGTCCCGAAAGATGAGGTTTTTGTCTCGGAAGAGATAACTGTCAAAACCCGGTTCGGAGACTATAGAGTGACAGGCGACCTGCTCACAGCTAAGAGCTACAACGAGTTTCTGGCAAAACTGGTTAAAACTATAACCAGCACCTTTGTAAAAGTCAGCCAGAGAACGATGAAGGATTATCCTGTAATGCAAATCAACAACGCTTCATTGATCGGGGTTGTTGACAACTTCATTCGCAACGGCCTGTTCAAAGCTTCCTTCGATCCATTTGAAGATAACAACTGGCGTATATTGCTGCTTTCACAGACAGGTATTACACAGCACCTTGTTAAGGAACTCAGCAGGATTATTTATGACATGCAGAATAATATTAACGTCCATGAAGCGGTAGTCATAAAAAAATACTTTTCAGAAATTCCAGAGCTTAAGATGCGTGAAAACTATTCTCTCAATATTACAAAGACAATATACGAAAGGCTGCCTTACCCTTCAAACAAGGGAGAATTAGAGAGGAATTTTATGCTCTTCTGTGACAGCGACTCTCTGGTTAACAGCTTTTTGAAGATCAATGAGAATTATCACTATTTCTCCCACCTGAATTATATCCGCAATGACGGTATGCTGTCGTCTTATTATCCTGACTTTATTGTTAAAGTAAATTCATCAATCTACCTTGTCGAAACAAAGGCAACCAAAGATATAAACGATGCCAACGTGAGGCAAAAAGAACTTGCTGCTTTGGATTGGCTCAATAAAATTAATGAACTGAAACCAGATGACAGAATGGAGTGCGAATGGAACTATACGTTGCTTGGTGAAAACACTTTTTATAGCCTGCGGGATAAGGGAGCATCAATAAAAGATATTATGGAATTCGCCAAACTCACTCAGCAGAAGGTGAAGAGTCAGTTGTTTTAAAAGTTCTTATTCATACGGAAAAAAGAGCTGAAGTTCAAGTCTTTGTTTCTTGCAAGCTGCGGAGGTCGAAATCCCCGGCGAGGGGATCCTGTGAGGGACGCTTCCCGCATTTTTACCGCATCTTTTAGGAGAAAAAATGTCCGCCTGCATATGGTGCAGTCGCCACGGCGACTCTCCGCTGACGCTCCGAAAAGCGCGGAAGTGCAGAAGCAAAGACTTCCGAGCTTTCGCTCTTTGTTCTAAATTATTATTTCAATTGACAAGCAATAAATGGTGCCGAAGGCGGGACTCGAACCCGCATGGGTTACCCCACACGCCCCTCAAACGTGCGTGTCTACCAAGTTCCACCACTTCGGCATTCTCTATAGTATTACAAAAATCAATCTCATTTCAAGGACTTTACCGGAATTATGCGGTTAAACCAGGTAATATGATTACCCTTAAACCTCAAACGCATCCGTAATGTGCTCTATCTCTTTTTTGCCATTGCTGATATGTATGCTCAGGACATCGAACCTGACGGCAAATTCCTTTTTCTTTTGTTTCATGTAAAGGAGGGCAAGGTTTTTGAGCTTGTGCTGCTTTCTGGCATCAACTGCTTCAAATGGATAGCCGTAAGAATCATTCGTCCGCGTCTTAACTTCAACAAATACGATTGTGCCTTTATCTTCTGCAATAATATCCACCTCGCCTATGGGGGTCTTATAGTTTCTTGAGATTATCTTATATCCTTTTTTCTTTAAAAATCCTGCGGCCAGCTCTTCACCCTTACTGCCAAGGAGTTTCATCTGCCTCGAGCCTTCTCAGAAGTTTTGGGAGCCCCTCGATATCGTTTATATCTTTCTGGCAGAGGATTTTTATGAGTTCCCTGAATGCTGAGAATTCCTCCCACTGCCCGTTCAGGTGTTTGCACAGGATCTTGCTCAGGCTTTCTCCTTTTTCATCCCAGTCAAGGAGTATTATTACCCTGTGGAATCTCTCAGAGATATCTTCGCAAAAATCATAAATGCTCTGCCCGCTGTGAAGTGTTATTATCTCACCATCGAGGCCAAGTTCTCTGAGGGCAGCCGCATCCCTTTTGCCCTCTACAATAACAGGAACGTTCTTGTTCCTTTCGCAGAGGGCCTCAAAGACCTCCCGCAATCTTGACGCCCTTTCCATATTATCAGAGATCTGACCATTTTTCCGGATGTTTATCATTATGTTTCTATTTTAGCTCTATTCCGGATAAAACTAAACCCCGTAGTTGCATCAGATTTAGAAATGGCAAGGTTTTTGCAATCTCAATTGTCGATACGCCTTGCAACAACGGGGAAACCTAAAATTTAATTGACATGTAAAGTCCGGTTGAATTACTCTATCTGTATAAATCTTCTGTTTTCCGAAGGAAAAAACCGAGATATGAAAGAAAAAATATTAAAGGCATTTGAAGAAAGCATTAGCGTTAAAGAGAAGTTTGTAAAAGACAACATTGATGCCATAGTAGAAGTATCAAAGGTCATAGCGGACACCTTTAACGACGGCAAGAAACTTATCCTTTTCGGTAACGGAGGGAGCGCAACAGATGCTTCCCATATAGCCGCTGAATTTGTCAACAGATTCAAAAAAGAGAGGCCGAGCCTTCCTGCAATTGCGCTTAACACTGACATGGCAATAATCACAGCCATTGCTAATGATTATGACTATTCGGATATTTTTGCAAAACAGCTGAAGGCAATCGGGTCTGAAGGCGACATTGTTATTGCCATAAGCACGAGCGGCAGCGCAGCCAATGTGCTTAAGGCGATGGACGTGGCAAAGAAGAAGAAAATAAAGTCCATAGCATTTACCGGAGCTAAAGGAGAGAAGTTTGCATCAAAGGCTACCTATGCATTCATCGTCCCGTCTGATAATACACCGAGGATTCAGGAGACCCACATAACGCTTGGTCATGTCCTCTGCCAGATGGTGGAGGAGATACTTTTTGAGGCGCCAAGAAAAAAATAGGTCAAAGCTCATACTCGGCATAGACCCCGGAAGTATTGTCTGTGGTTATGGAATTATAAGCGCTGAAGCGCCAAGGCGCGGAAGCACGGAAGGTCTTAAAGCCGGCACTTCCGCACTTTCGAACTTCAGGACTTTTGCACTAAATCCAGCCTATGTCGCATCAGGGAGGATAATGCTTTCTTCCAAACAGCCTCTCGATACAAGGCTCAGGGAAATTTATAACGGCCTTTCAGATATCATAAAAGAATATTCTCCGGATGAGGTTGCAATTGAAAAGGTTTTTTTCGCAAAGAGCATAAAGGCGGCGCTGACGCTCGGACAGGCCAGGGGTGCGGCGCTTGTGGCGGCGGCTTCCCACGGGATTCCTGTTTATGAGTACAGCGCCCTTGAGGTAAAAAAGGCAGTTGTAGGGTATGGCAGGGCAGAAAAACATCAGGTTCAGGGGATGGTTGCAATGGTGCTGAATCTAAAGGTCAAATTGTCTGCGGATAGTGCAGATGCCCTGGCCCTGGCCCTCTGCCACACGAATACTCTGCGAATTAAATGATGACGCCGGGCTACACTATAAGCAGAATCACTGATGTACTGTCTGATATAAAGATATCAACAGAACCTG
>Ga0265296_1000909_pt1 | contig 38120 bp, 31 predicted proteins | sample MunlanPumphouse1_FD_189073 | JGI IMG/M metagenome (GOLD analysis project Ga0265296, IMG submission 189073) | Groundwater microbial communities from a municipal landfill in Southern Ontario, Canada - Pumphouse #1 | ecosystem: Environmental > Aquatic > Deep subsurface > Groundwater | place...
GATCGGACGAAGCCGCACGCGCCGCCGCCCAGCGCGCCGACATAGCCCTTCGCCCCTATCGCTGCGACCGCTGCCGACTGTTCCATCTGACGAGCCGCACCAAGGGCAAACCGGTGCTGCGGCGCGGCGAAACCCCTAAGCGCGCTTTTTGAACGCCAGCTCCGGAAAACCCTCCGCCGCCGACTGGTCCAGCGCGTCATAATAGAGGTTGGCGCCACCGAAATAGATCAGCACGCGCGCGCCCTTGTCGTCGCGATTGGCGCCCATCATCCAGGAATTGACCTTGTCGCCTTCGGCCATCAGCGTCTGACCATGGATGTTCGCGGTCGCGGCGGTCCATTCCTGCTCCGCCTCTTCACGCGGCTCGAACACATCCAGCCCCTCGCGTTCCATCTTCGCGACGCAGCGCGAGATCCAGATCGCATTCTGCTCGATCGACGTCGGCAGGTTGGCGAACGGCGCCTGCGGACCGGTGACCACAAACATGTTGGGGAAACCGGCGACGCATACCCCCATGATCGACGAGGATTGCACCTGCCATTTTTCGCGCAGCGTCTGGCCGCCTTCGCCGCGGATCGGAAAAGCTTCGAGCGAGCCGGTATAGGCCTTGAAGCCCGTCGCCAGCACGATGATGTCGAACTCATAGTCGTTCAGCGTGGTGCGCACCCCGATCTCGGTGATCTCGACCAGCGGTTCGCGTTTCTTGATGTCGACCAGGTGCACATTGTCGCGATTGAAGGCCTCGAAATAACCGTGGTCGAGCGGCGGGCGCTTGGCGAACAATGGATAATCGTCGAAGCTCGGCGTCAGCAGGTCGGCGAGCGCGGGATCGTTGACCCGCTCGCGCATTTTGGCGGCGATGAAGTCGCCCGCCATCCGGTTGGCTTCGGGGCTGGCGAGCAGGTCGTCGAAGGTTTCGAAAACCCAGCGGAAACTGCCGGTCCAGTTTTCCTCAAAGATGCGCTGCCGTTCTTCGGGCGGCGTGTCGATCACATTGCGCCCGACGGGGCTGTCAAACGCCATGCCGAACACATGATTGCGACATTTGGCGACAATCGCCGGGTAATTGTCCTTGATCTCTTTTTCCCACTCGGGGGTCATCTCTTTCTGCATGGCAGGCAGGACATAGTTGGGGGTGCGCTGAAACACCGTCACGCTGCCCGCGGTTTCCGCCACGACGGGCAGCATCTGGACGGTGGTCGCGCCCGCGCCGATGATGCCGACCTTCTTGCCCGCATAATCCAGCCCTTCGTGCGGCCAGCGCGAGGAATGAAAGATCGGTCCCTTGAAGCGGTCCATGCCGGGGATTTTCGGGATCATCGGTTCCGAAATCATCCCCATCCCGCTGATGAAATATTTGCAGCTATAAACGTCGCCGTCGCCGGTTGTGACCTGCCAGCAGCCACGCGATTCCAGATACTCCGCCTCGACAATCTCGGTGTTGAACTGGATGTGCGGCCACATGTCGCATTTGTCGGCGACGAACCGCATGTAATTTTGCGTCTCCTCGCGGCCCGGATAACGCTTCGACCACGACCATTCCTGCAACAACTCGGGCGAGAAGGTGAGGCAGTAATAATAACTCTCGCTATCGGTGGCCGCGCCCGGATAGCGGTTCCAGGTCCAGGTGCCGCCGATGTCCGATGCGCGGTCGAACACGCGGACATTGAGCCCTTCCTCGCGCAGATAATGGATCAGCGCCAGCCCGGCAAAACCGGCACCAATGACGATCGCGTCATAGTCCAGGGCGGGTTGGTCTTCGCGATTTTTCGTGGCCACGCTGGCATCGGCGTTCGTCGTCGTCATCACACTCTCCAATAATCTGACGGCACCTTGGCTGGCGCCCGTCATTTTTCCTCAAAGCTTCTATTCGGCCACCACGCGATCGGGATCGGCGACCCCGATCTCGGCGAGAATTTCCATGCGATCGGAATCGCGTTGCCACATCCGGGGCGCGACGACCCGGGTGCCCGCAAAGCGCGGCGCCGGATGCGGCTGCATCCAGCCATCGGCCTCCAGATAGCTGCCCCTCGCCCGATTGTGATCGTGCGTCGGCGCCTCGGCCATCGTCAGCACTTCGGTGTAGCAGCAGTCGCGATGCAACAATCGTTCGGTCCAGCTCGCCCGCGGCGCCGACGCGAAAATTTCGGCCAGCCGCGCCTTCATCGCGGGCCATTTCGATTGGTCATGCTGCGCGGCGAACAGCGGGTCGCCGTCAAGGCCCAACGCGTCGATCAGCCGCGCATAGAATTGCGCCTCGATCGCGCCGATCGCGACGAAGCCCCCGTCGGCGCAGGCATAACAGGCATAAAAGGGCGCGCCGCCGTCGAGCAGGTTCTGGCCGCGTCCCTTGTCCCACATCCCGTTGTGCGTCAGCGACCACATGCCCGCCATCAACGCCGCCGATCCCTCGGCCATGCTGCAATCAATCACCCGCCCCTCGCCGCTCTGCCGCGCCGCGAGCAGCGCTGCCACAAAGCCGAAGGCCAGCATCATGCCGCCGCCGCCATAGTCGCCGATCAGGTTCAGCGGTGGTGGTGGCGGCGTACCGTCGGACCCCAATGCGCCGAGACAGCCGTTGATCGAAATATAATTGAGGTCGTGGCCCGCCTTGTCGGACAAGGGGCCATCCTGCCCCCAACCGGTCATCCGCCCGTACACCAGCGCCGGGTTGCGCTGCATCAAGGTGTCGGGACCAAGCCCCAGCCGCTCGGCCACGCCCGGCCGGAATCCTTCGATCAAGCCGTCGGCGGTTTCAGCCAGCCTGGCGACGATCTCGATCGCCCCGGGCTGCTTCAGGTCGAGCGTGATTGACCGCCGCGAACGCAGCAGGACATCGCGCCGCTGATCCTGCGCCAACGGGTCGCTGCCGCCGGGTCGATCGATCCGGATCACCTCGGCGCCATGGTCGGCGAGCATCATGGCGCAAAAGGGCGCGGGGCCGATCCCCGCCAGTTCGATCACGCGCACACCGTCGAGCACCGGCCGCATCAAACCGCCGTCGATGGCATCCGCGCCCGTCATCCGTTCTGCTTTGCGGCGATGCGCGATTCGGGCCAGCGTCGGGCAGCGCGCATCGGCGCCAGCATGGAGGCCAAATGGCCCCACCTGCTCCGCAACCGCGGCGGATCGACAGCCTTTGCCAAGCCAACTCTCCCACATTTCCGGGTGCCGTCATCGGCATCTCATCATTTACTTGCTAGCGTCTAGCAAATAGAAAATCAAGCGCAAAAAATGGCACGTAAGCTGTTGGTTTTGTCGATTTTATTGTGGCCTGAACCAGAGAATCAGTAGGGGATTCCAAAGGCTTTCGCGGTCGAACGGCGAAAGGCTTCGAACTGTTTTGGCAGATCGACGCTGTGGGACGCGACAAGCCACTGGTAGATCGTCCCGAAGATGAAGCTGCAGAAACCGAAAGCATAGCATTCGGCGTCGACCGACGCATCGATCTCGCCGCTGGCGATGCCTTCCTCGACCCAATGCGCGACATCGCGCCGATAAATCTCATGATAGGCGGCAAGATGGTCGCGCACGTCATTGTGCGAGCTGATCGATTCAAACCACAGGATATACATCGCCTGCATGTAACCCGAGTGGCTCGCGAGAAAGCCCTCGACCGCGCGCAAGGCGGCCAGACACGCCTGTGCGCCGCCGCGCGTCCCGACCTTGTTCGCCAGTTCCTGCGTCCAGCTGGTGTTGAAATGCAGCACCAGCTGTCCGAACAGCGCGTCCTTCGACCCAAAGCGGCTCGACGCCAGCCCGCGCGAATAGCCCGCGCGCTCGCCGACGGCTTTCAGCGTCGTCGCGTGCGTTCCCTGTTCGATGATCAGCTGCATCGCGGCATCGAACATCCGGGCGTCGGACAGCGCGGTGCGTTCGGCCTGGGTGCGGCGGCTGGCGCGCGGCTTGGCGCGGCCTTTGACGGGCTCGGCGCGGTGGCTCTCGGTCACTTCGCGCAGCGACGCCTTGCCTTTCATCGGAGACGATGCGTTCATGAAAATTCGTCGACCCTTTCAAAACCCGTCTGGCCGTTCGCAACGGCGGCGCGCAGCGCCTGCTTGTCAATCTTGCCGACGCTGGTCAATGGCAGCGTGGCGGCGTGCGCCCAATATTCGGGAATCCAGAAGCGCGCGATCTGGCCCTCCAACGCCGATCGCAGGCGCGCGAAATCGGGGGGCATGCCGTCGGGCGTGGTGACGATCGCCAGCGGTCGTTCCTCCCAGCGCGGATCGGCAACCCCGATCACCGCCGCCAGATCGACGCCGGGCAGGCTGGCAACATGGTTCTCCAGCTCGGCCGAGGGAATCCATTCGCCGCCCGATTTGATCAGATCCTTCAGCCGGTCGGTGACCTGGACATAGCCGCGCGCGTCGATCGTCCCGGCATCGCCGGTGTCGAGCCAGCCGTCGTCGGTGAGCACATCCGCGCCCGCACCGCGGTGGTAACCGCGCGCGATCCACGCGCCGCGCAGCTGCAACCGCCCGACGCTCTTGCCATCTTCGGCGACCAGCCGGTTCTGATCATCGACCAGGCGCACCCGAACCCCGGCAACCGGACGTCCGCTTTTGGCGCGCAAACGGCGCGCCTCTTCGGGCGCAACATCGGCGGGGGGATGCGACAGGACGCACAGCGGGCTGGTCTCGGTCATGCCCCAGCCCTGGATCAACGGTATGGCCCAGCGGCGCTCGACATCAGCGATCAGCCCTTCCGAAACCGCCGATCCGCCCGCCACGATAACGCGGAAACTGGCCATATCGACCGGGTCGGCGGCATCGGCGCGCAGCAGGTCGTTGAGGATGGTCGGCACCGTCGCGGTAAAGGTCGGCGCGGTGGCGCGGATCATCTGGCGGATCGCCTCGGGCTGCAAATGCGGGCCAGGCAGCACAAAATCGGCGCCCGCGAGCCAGCCCGAATAGGGCAGCCCCCACGCGTTGGCATGGAACATCGGCGGCAACAGCAGGATCGTGTCGCGGTCGCTGAGCGCAAAGGCATTGGCGGTCATCGACGCCAAGCTGTGCAGAAAGATCGTGCGATGCGAATAGACAACCCCCTTGGGATCACCCGTCGTCCCCGATGTGTAACAAGACGCCGCGGCGGCGGTCTCGTCCACGTCCGGGAATTGCGCGATCGGCGGGTGGCCCGCGATAAACGCCTCATAGGACGTCCAGGGCTTTTCGAGCCCGGCGAGCCCCTCGGTATCGCCGGTCACGATGATGTGGCGAAGGTCCGCCAGCGAATTGACCTGCGGCAGCAGCGCCGCCAGCAAAATGCCATCGGCAATCAGAAAGCCGTCTTCCGCGTCCGCCATGATGTAGCGAAGCTGATCGGGATGCAGCCGCAGATTGAGCGTATGCAGCACCCCGCCCATCGCCGGGACTGCCAGATACGCCTCGAAATGCGCAAAATCATTCCAGCTGAGCGTTGCGACGCGGGTGTTCGCTCCGATCCCCGCAGCGCGCAACGCCGCGGCAAGACGACGGGCGCGCTCGGCCGTCTCGGCATAGCTGCGCCACGCCACTTGCTCGCCGTCGAACAGCCCGATGCGGCTGGTCGCATGGATATGTTCGCCGTGCGCAAAGATCGTCGCGGTGCCCAGCGGCTCGTGCATCATGGTCGCGTCCATCACGCCATCCCCTCGTCCGCCGCGATCCGCCGTGCCGCGTCAAGCAACGCCGGGACATCATGCTCAAGCCCGCGCTCATACGCCCCGTCGACTTGCCCTTCGCGAAACAGCACATAAGCGCCCTCGACGATCGCCGCGAGGCGCCACAGCGCAAAGGCCTGGAAATAGCCGAGATGATCGATCGACAGTCCGGTCGCGCGCGCCCAGCGCTTCGCAAGATCGCGGCCCGCGACCACCCCGGCGACGTTCGACACGCGCTGGACGAAAGCGAAACCGAGCGGCAGGTTTTCATCGCGATTCCACATCGCGGTGACCAGCCCGACATCGACCAGTGGATCGGCCAGCGTCGCCATTTCCCAATCGAGGATCGCCCTGACTTGTGGCAAGTCTGGGTCCATCAGCACATTGTCGAGATGATAGTCGCAATGCACGATCCGCACCGCTTCGGGCGGCGGCGCATTCGCCGCAAGCCAGGCGCCGAGCGTTTCGATCAGCGGCAGATCGCGGACCGCATGCGCCGATCGCACCGCGCGCCAGCGCTCGACTTGGCGCACAACAAACGTCCGCGCCTTGTCGACGTCGCCCAGCTCGGCGGGAACCGGCGCGATCGCATGGACGCTGGCGAGCGCATCGATCAGCGCATGACCGACGGCATTGAGCGTATCGATGTCGTTCGAATAGGCGGGCGGCGACGTGTCGGTGATCGCCATCCCGCTCACGAAGCGGGTCAGCGAAAAAGGCGCACCGAGTACGCCCAGATCGCCGCAGAACAGGACGGGCTCGGCCACCGGCGCCTTGCCCGCGATCGCCGAGATGAAACGAAATTCGCGCGCGATGCCTGCACCGGCAAGGTCAGACACCGTATCCGCGGGTGGATGCCGAAGCACCATCGGTCCGTCGGCAGTCTCGACCAGGCTCGTGACATTGGCGTTGCCGCCGGTCAGCGGGCGGACGATCCGCGCGCCGGCGATCCCGGCCTCACGGTCCAGCCAGCGGGCAAACCGCTCGGCCGGATCGCTCACAATCTGCACAGCAGCCCGCCGTCGTTCGAAATGATCGATCCGGTCATATAGGGCGATCCGGCCACCCACCAGACAACATCGGCCAGCTCCTCGGCGGTGCCTTCGCGGCCGAGCGGAATACTAGCCACGAGCTTCGCTTTGGCGCGCGCCGATATGCCCGCGGTCATTTCGGTCGAGGTCAGCCCCGGAATGACATAATTGACCCGGATGCCGCTCCGCGCGAGTTCGACCGCCAGCACTTGCGTCAGTCCGGCCAGCCCGGCCTTTGACGCACCATAAGCGGCGTCGCCGGCAAAGCCGCGCAGCCCGACGACCGCGCCGATATTCACGATCGACCCGCCCTTGCCCATGTGCGGCAAGACGGCGCGCACAAAGTTGAGCGGGCCAGACAGGTTGGTATCGAGCACCGACTGCCAATCGCCCTGCGACAGCGAAGCAAGCAGCCCGCCGCGATGGAGGCCGGCGTTGTTGATCAGGACATCGATGCCACCCCAACGCTCGGCAATCTGCGCACAGGCGCCCGTGACCGACGCCGGATCGGTCACGTCGGCGACCAGGCCGATGGCCTCGCCGCCGATCGCTTGCGCCTGCGCATCGATATCCGCACTGCGCGCGATCAGCGCAACGCGGTCACCCTTGCTCGCGGCCAGCCGGGCGATCGCGAGGCCCAGGCCTCGCGATGCTCCGGTGACCACCCATCGGCGGGCCACAGCTTTTGGCGTCGTCGTCATCCCGGCGCTGCTCAGAAGGCCTGGGTCACGGCAACGCCCCACGTCCGCCGCGGGCGCGGCGCGGCATAGCTCCACACCCCCTGCACGTCATAGCCGATCGTCCAGCCCTTTTCGTTCGCCAGATTCTTGCCGAACAGGCTGACCGTGGTCTGGTTGAAGCGCGCGTTGATCGACGCGTCGACCAGATACTGGCCGCTGTTGCGCAGGTTCGGGTTGTTGAGGAAGGTGATCTCGTGCCCGCCGATATAATGGACGTCGCCCGCGATCCACGCCGATGCATTGCTGCCGATGTCGGCCTCGTAAATCCCGCCCAGGCTCCACGTCCATTTCGGCGCGCGGCGGATCTTCAGGAACGACGCGTCGACGGGGGTGCCGGTGCTGTAGATGTCGCCGAAGAAATCCTTATATTTCGCATCGAGATAGCCCATGTTGCCGCTGAGCGTTAAGCCGTCAAACAGCCGCGCGGTCAGGTCGAGCTCGACCCCTTTGAACTCTGCCGAAGAGGCGTTGATCGTGCGGTTCTCCCGCCCGGTCGAGGTGCCGGGCGCCGGAACGTCCAGATCCTGCTGCATATCCTTATACTTCATCAGGAACGCCGCACCGTTCAGGCGCACGCGCCCGCCGGCGAACTCGGTCTTGAAACCGGCCTCATAGTTGTCGAGCGTTTCGGGATCATAAGGTATCGTCGCCGCACCAAGCGTCGCCGGGCGGCCGTTGAACCCGCCGCCGCGATAACCGCGCGACCATAAGGCATAAACCATCGCTTCGTCGGTCAGCTCGTAGCGGAGCGAAACCCGCGGGGTGAATTTCTTCCAGCTCTCTTTCACCGGGGCGGCCATGACGATCGAGCCTGGAACCGTGGCAATCGGGTTCGCCTCGACCGTGGTGCCATAGATAAAGACCGGCAGGTCGTTGACGATGCTGGACTTCTTGTCCTTCGTGTAACGCGCGCCAACGGTCAGCGTCAGCTTGTCGAACAGCTCGTAATCGCCTTCACCATAGATCGCCCACGACTTGTTGGTCTGCGTCACGTCCTGCGCGCTGGTCAGCAACGGCGGACCGGCAAAGCCGATATAGTTCTTGAGATTGATCGTGTAGCGCGAATCCCACAGATAGGCGCCGAGGACGAAGGTCAGCGGGCCGTTGCCGCCCTTGGTCAGCCGCAGCTCGTTGGTCGTCTGCCGCCAGCGCGCGGGCCGGTCGGTGTGATACAGCGTCTGCGGTCCGGCGTCGAAATCCTGATTAATCTCTTCGTCGGTTTTCAGCCAGCCGAGGATATAGTCGACCTGCATGTCGGACCCAAGGTCATAGGTCGCCTTGGCAATCGCCATGTCGAGCTTGAACGTCGCATTCCGCTCCAGCCTGCCGTCGGATACGCTGACATAGCGATCACCCGCCGTCGGCACCCCCGGCGAAGGGGAGCATTGGGCGTAAGCGACGCAGAACAGATCGGTCGGCCGATTGACCGCCAGCAGCTGCGGCGGATCCTGCTTCGTCTTCTGATGATCATAGCTCAGCTGGATGTCGAGATTGTCGGTCGGCTCGAACAGCAGCGCGGCAGACAGCGCGTAGAATTTCGACCGCTGGCCGGGCTGGTCCTGGACGCGGTTGAAGATATAGCCGTCGGACTTTTCATAAGCGCCGCTGACCTTCACCGCGACATTCTCGGACAATCCGGTGCTGGCGACGCCTTCGATCTTCCAGGTGTCGAACCGGCCGTAAGTCAGCCGCGCCTTGCCGGTGAGGTCGTAGGTCGGGCGCGAGCGGGCAAGGTTGATGACGCCGCCGGTGGCATTGCGTCCAAACAGCGTACCCTGCGGCCCGCGCAGCACCTCGACGCGGTCGATATCGATCGCTTTCAGCAAGCTGCCCGAACTTTGGCCGATATAGACATCGTCGAACACCACACCGACCGCGGGGTCGACCGATTTTTCGACATCGGCAACGCCGATACCGCGAATATAGACGGCGGCAACGCCGCCCGGCCCCTGCTGGGTATCGTCAATGACGATGTTGGGTGACGAGTCGGCAAAGTCGCGCACGTCGGAATCAAACCGCCGGTCCAGCTCGCCTGCCGACAGCGCGCTGATCGACGCAGGCACATCCTGCATGCTTTCTTCGCGCTTGCGGGCGGTGACGACGATTTCTTCGAGTCCGCCCGACGATGCCGCCGAGGTCTCGCCGCTCGCGTCCTGCGCGCTCGCGGCCGATGCCGGACAGATTATCATTGCAGCGGTAGCGAGCAGGCTCGCGGTTTTGACGCGATCGGTCATGATCATTTCTCTCCCATCGACGGGCGTATGATTTTCTCGCGAATGCGGTGTGCGGGTCTCGCGAGTCACGCTCCGAGGGCAGAGTGACGCACTTGCTTGCTTTCGACAAGCAAATTTTGTTTCAAGCCAATTGAATCTCGACAATTGTCAGTTTATCGATATGAAATATATCAATATAATTTGAAAAATCCGCCATGGAAAATATTCTTGCTTGTTCTCATCTAGTAAGTGTGTAACAAGATTCGCAACGATAATGACGGATTGGGAGAGTGCAAAATGGCAGGCCGGCTGGACGGTAAGTCGGCGTTGATCTCGGGCGGCGCGAGCGGCTTGGGTGAAGCGCAAGCGATCCTTTACGCCCGCGAAGGCGCGTCGGTGCTGATCGGCGATGTGCAGGCGGAAAAGGGCCACGCGGTTGTCGCCGCGATCACCAGCGAAGGCGGCAAAGCAGCCTTCATTCACCTCGACGTCACCGATGCCGACAATTGGAACAAAGCCGTTGCCGACGCCGTCGCGCGGTTCGGCCGGTTGACGACGCTGGTCAACAATGCCGGCATCTTCCATCCCGGCGGCATCGTCGACGAAACGCAGCAAGGCTGGGACCGCATGATCGCGATCAACCAGACCGCGGTTTTTCTGGGGATGAAGGCCGCCGCCCCTGCGCTGCTCGCCTCCGGCAACGCGGCGATCGTCAATATCAGCTCGCTCTACGGCCTGATCGGAAGCCCGAACGCCATCTCCTACCACGCCTCGAAAGCGGCGGTGCGCGTGATGGGCAAGGCCGGGGCGCTCGAATTTGCCAAGCAGGGCATTCGCGTCAACACCATCTTTCCCGGCCAGATCAAGACCCCGATCCTGGGGGACATCACCCCCGAACAGGATGCCGCGATCAAGGCATCGATCCCGATGGGCATCGTCGGCGATCCGATGGATATCGCCTACGCGAGCCTCTACCTTGCCTCGGACGAAGCCAAATATGTGTCGGGCGCCGAACTTTGGGTCGATGGCGCCTGGTACGCGGGGCAATGATCGTGTCCGCGAGCGCAAGGAAAAACCGCTGATGGCTTGGGATTTTTCGACCGACCCCGAATTTCAGGCCCAACTCGACTGGATGGCCGCGTTTGTGCGCGAGGAGGTCGAGCCGCTCGACCTCGTATTTCGCGGGCCAGCAGACCCATTTGATCCGGCGGGCAAGGCGCGCAGGATCATGCGACCGCTCCAGCAAATCGTCAAGGATCGAGGCCTATGGGCCTGTCATCTCGGCCCGGAACTCGGCGGCGCGGGATTTGGCCAGGTCAAGCTTGGCCTCATGAACGAAATCCTTGGACGAAGCAGGTTTGCCCCTGTCGTATTCGGCACCCAGGCGCCCGACACCGGCAATGCCGAAATCCTCGCGCGTTTCGGCACGCCCGATCAGAAGGCGAAATATCTCCAGCCGCTGCTCGATGGCGAGATTGTCTCCTGCTATTCGATGACCGAACCCCAAGCGGGCGCCGATCCCGGCGAATTCACCTGTCAGGCGCGGCTGGATGGTAATGAATGGGTGATCGACGGCGAGAAATGGTTCGCCAGCCACGCGTGCATCGCCGAATTCCTGATCGTCATGGTCATCACCGACCCCGAGGTTCCGGTCCATCAGGGCTCGACGATGCTGATCGTTCCGCACGGCACCCCGGGGCTGGAGATCGTGCGCAACACCGCAGTCGGTCCGAAGGACGAGATCGGCAGCGGCGTCCACGGCTATCTGCGGTTCGCCAATTGCCGTGTCCCCGAAGCCAGCCGCCTCGGCCCCGTCGGTGAAGGGTTCAAGGTCGCGCAGTCGCGCCTCGGCGGCGGCCGCATCCATCATGCGATGCGTACCGTCGGCATGCTGAACAAGGCGATGGACTATATGAAGGAACGCGTCGTCAGCCGCACCACCAAGGGTGAGCGGCTGGCCGACAAGCAGATGGTCCAGGAAAAGATCGCCGACAGCTACACGCAGATCCTGCAATTCCGGCTGCATGTGCTCTACGCCGCCTGGCTGCTCGACCGCGACAAAAGCTATACGCGCCCGGTGCGCCGCGAAATCAGCGCGATCAAGGCGGCGATGCCCGGGGTGCTGAAAGATGTCATCTATCGCGCGCTCCATCTTCACGGCTCGCTCGGCATGTCGAACGAAACCCCGCTGATGGATATGTGGCAATATGTCCCCGAGATGGGGATCGTCGACGGCCCGACCGAGGTCCACAAGATCGGCGTCGCCAAGGACATCTTGCGCGACGTCATCCCGTTCGATGGCCCCTTCCCCAGCTATCATGTGCCGACGCGGCTGGCCGCTGCGCGCGAGAAATTTGCTGCCTACCTCGATTGACGCGCGACGGCGCAAGGAGCCCGACATGACAGTACCCACCGACCTCGAACAGCGTCTCGACCGCGTCGAAAGCCGCTTTGCGATGCACGATCTGGTCAGCGATTATTGCCATGGCTTTGACAAGCATGACTGGGACCGCTTCAGCGCGATCTGGTGGCCCGACGCGGTGTGGGACATCGGTCCGCCCTTCGGAAAATTCGAAGCCAGCGAGGGCATCGCACATGTCACCAAAGATATATTGTGGCCCGCCTGGCTCAGCTCGATCCACTTCACCACCAACCTCGTCATCAGCTTTGAAGGCAGGGACCGCGCGACCGGGGTGTGCGACGTCGACTGTATCGGCACCACCTCAGACGGTCAGGCGCAGACCGTCGGCGCGAGCTATTTCGACACTTTTGAGCGGCGCGAAGGGGTTTGGAAGATCTCGCACCGCAAGGTGAAGATGTACCACTTCAACCCGCTACCCGGCATCACCCTGTCCCCACCCGCATAGGAGCTTTTATGGCCTATCTCGACACCGACGACGGCGGGCGCGTCTATTACGAGCATCACCGCGCTGCAAAATTTCCGGTCGTGCTGATCCACGGTTGGGGCATGTCGGGCGATTATTGGGCGTCGGCGGTCGAAGCGCTGCTGGCCGACGGCCACGGCGCGATTGTCGTCGACCACCGCGGCTGCGGCCGGTCCGATCGCGATTTTTCGGACATGTCCATCGATGCGATCGCGCGCGATGTCGCCGCGATCGTCGAGCGCTGCGGCGCGGCGCGCGTCGCGCTCAACGGCTGGTCGCTCGGCGGCGCCGTCGCCGTCGCCGCGGCCGAATTGCTGGGCGATCGCGTTGCGGGCCTGATCCTCACCTGCGGTGCATCGCCGCGCTATGTGCAGGGCGACGGTTTTCCGCACGGCGGCTTGCCCGCAGACGTGCTCGGCATCGGCGCCGCGATCACTGCCGACCGCCCCGGCTTTTTCCGCGCCCTCGCCGAAGGGGCATCGGGCGAAGGCGCGAGCGAGGCGATGATCGGCTGGGTCGAGCGCGGCTTCCTCGCCACCGGCCCGCGCGCTAGCGACACCCTCGCCGGGCTTGCCACGCTCGACCAGCGCGACCTGCTGGCATCCTTCACCTTTCCGGTGCTCTCGATCGGTGGCGCGAAAGATACCATCGCCGATCCGGCGATCGCCGGATTTGCCGCGAATTGCGCCGCGAACGGCACGCTGCTCACGATGGACACCGGCCACTCGCCCCAACTGGAAAACCCCTCGGCCTATAACGAGGCGTTGCTCGCATTTGTCAGGAAGCTTGCCCGATGACCACCGCGCCGCTCGACGATCTCGCCGCCCTGCTCGCCCCGCTCCACGCGCCCTTCACGTGCAAATCGCTCAAGGCACCAAACCGCTTCTGCATGGCGCCGATGTCGCGCTATTTCGCCCCCGGCGGCGTGCTGACCTACGACGGCGCCGAATATTATCGCCGCCGCGCCGCCGCAGGGATCGGCACCATCATCACCGAAGGCACAGGGGTCGCGATCGATCACACGGTGTCCGCCGACACCGTGCCGATCTTCGCTGGCGAAGCCCCTCTCGCCGCCTGGAAAGGTGCGGTCGATGCCGTCCATGCCGCAGGCGGCATGTTCGTCCCGCAACTATGGCACGTCGGCGGCTGCGCCGACTTCAACTACCCCGATTCGCCGCACGCGCCGCTGGTCAGCCCGTCGGGCTTTGCCGGCCCCGATGTGCCGGGCGGCCGCGCGATGACCGATCGCGACATCGCCGATACGATCGCCGCCTTCGCCGAATCGGCGCGCGCCGCCAAGGCGATCGGATGCGACGCAATCGAGCTCCACGGCGCGCATGGCTATATCTTTGACCAGTTCTTTTGGGACCGGACCAACCTGCGCAGCGATCGCTACGGCGGCCCGGACATCGCCGACCGCGCCACCTTCGCCGCCGAAGTCGTTGCCGCCTGCCGCGCCGCGGTCGGCGAGGATTTCGCGATCATCTTCCGCGTCTCGCAATGGAAGACCTATGACTATGACGTAAAACTGGCGCGCGATCCCGACGAGATGCACCGCTGGCTTGACCCGCTGGCGCGCGCCGGGGTCGATATTTTCCACGCTTCGCAGCGCCGTTTCTGGGAACCCGAATATGCGGGCGATCCCAAGAATCTCGGCGGCTGGATCAAGCAAGTCACCGGCAAGCCCGTGATCACCGTCGGGTCGATCGGCATGGACCGCGACCTGATGCAGGATTTCGTCGAGGGCATTTCCTCGCCGATGCTGGGGCGGCTGGAGGATCTGGCGGCGATGTTCGAGCGCGGCCAATTCGACCTTGTCGCGTTGGGCCGCGTTCTCCTCGCCGATCCCAACTGGCTCGAAAAGGTCGAGCAGCGCCGGATTGGCGAACTCACCCCCTATGATCGCGCCACCGCGCTCAAGCAATATGAGCATGAATGACGGCGGGGATCTGGACGCGGTGATCGGGCGCTAAACCGCTACCGTCGATGCCAGGGCCAGCGATCCGCACGGTCCGGCGCGTTCGCCAAGACCGGGAAGGCTGATCAAGTCTTCCATGCGTGCTGCCGCCCCATAGCCCGCAAGGCTTTCGCGCAGATGCCGCCGTACCGCCGTCAGCAACTGCGGCTGCCCCATCGCCACCCCGCCGCCGATCAAGATCCGCTGCGGCAACGTCGTCAGCACCAGATTATGGCACAGCATCGCGATGGCGTGCGCGGCGTGGTTCCACGCCTCGTCATCGGGCGCGATGTCGCGGCCATCCTTCCCGGCCCGCGCCGCGATCGCCGGACCGCTGGCGAGCCCTTCGACGCAGTCGCGGTGATAAACGCAGCATCCAGCGAACAGGTCGCCGGCCAGCTTCGGAACGCGCTGGTGCCCCGCCTCGCTATGTCCCGCCCCGCGCAATATCTGGCCCGCCGAAACCGATCCGACGCCGACCCCGGTCCCGATCGTGACATAGGCCCAGCTTTCCAGTCCCTGCGCCGCGCCCCACCGCCCTTCGGCCAGCGCTGCGCCATTGACGTCGGTGTCGATCGCGAACGGTCGTCCCTGCGCCAACGACGTCAGGTCCGCCCCGTTCCACCCCGGCTTGGTCGTCGATATGATGCTGCCGAAGCTCGCCGATGCGAGATCGAGATCCAGCGGCCCAAAACTGGCGATGCCCAGCGACTGGAACCCCCAGCCATCCAGCACACGCGCAATCGCCGCCAGGGTCGCGTCGGGACTCGTCGTCGGAATCTCGACCTGCGCCTGCATATCGTCCGGCCCGGTGCCGAACGTGCAGATGCATTTGGTGCCGCCTAGTTCGACCCCCGCCAGCATCGGCTCAGAACTGGTCCTTGAGCATTTCGCCGATCGAATTGTTGAAATGGCTTTCCATCGCCGCACGCGCGCGCACCGGATCGCGCGCCGCGATCGCCTCGGCGACCTCGCGGTGCAGCGCCAGCGTCTCGTCGCGCTCTTCGTGCGTGGTGCGCCCGGCCCAGGCGCGCGGGATCGCGACCGCCATCAACTGCTCGAACGACCGCACGATCTGCAGGAACAGCTGATTGCCGCTCGCCGCCGCGATGGTCTGGTGAAAGCGCGTGTCCGCCGCAGTCCGCGCCGCCTCGTCATGCTCGACCGACAGCCCGTGCGCGGCGGTCAGGATCGCCTGCGCCTGCTCCTCGCTGCGGTGGATCGCCGCCAGTTCGGCGGTGCGCAGCTCCAGCGTCCGGCGCACCTCCCACACATCGGCGAGCGACACCTGCGCGGTGTTGACGGCATGCCCCATCGATGCCGCCATCACCGACCCGTCGATCGCCGCGACGCGCGGTTTGCGGCCGTTGCCGACGTCGACGAGGCGCAGCGCGGTGAGCGCCCCGAACGCCTCGCGCATCACCGGCCGACTGACCCCCAGCTGCGTCGCAAAGCTCCCCTCGCCGGGCAGCGTGTCGCCGACCTTCAGGTCATGGGTGCGGATATAGTCGCGCACCGCGTCGACTGCACGATCGACGAGCGAGCCGCGGCCAAGGTCGATCATCCCGCTCACGCCGCGACCCCCATCCGCCGCATCGCGGTCGGCGCCATGCCGAACCGCCGCGAGAAAGCGCGCGTGAAGCTGGCGTTGTTGAGGTAGCCGCAACGATAGCCGATGCTGGCCACCGGCAAGTCGCTCGCCGCCAGCAAGGTCCGTGCCTGCCGCAACCGCCGCTCGCTCAGCGCCTCGCCGACGCTGCAATGATACAGCTCGCGAAAGCCGCGAGTCAGCTTGTCGCGATTGATCCCGCAACTGCGCGCAATATTGTCAATCGTCAGCTTCTCGTGCCAGCGTTCATCGACGATCCGCCGCGCCGCCGCGATCCGCGAGATGTCGCCCTCGCTCAAACTCGGCTGGCCATCGACCGCCACCAGGCTGCCCGCGCTCAGCGCCGCAAAAAACTGGCACAGCATCTCGATGCTCCGCGCCAGCCGCAGCGTGTCCGCCGCAGCGGGGTCGCATTCGGGCGCGATGATCGACTGGCCCAGCGCGCGCAGATCCGACGGCAGATACCAGCGCCCGCCCGGATCGGGCAACTCGCCGAACAACCGGCGGCACGCGCCGCGCGACACCGCGAACACCAGCAAATGTTCTTCGCTTTCCAGTTCGCGAAACGCCAGGGTGCGGACCACCGGTTCGCCGATGTCGCCGAAGCCGATCAGCAGCGCGTCGGGCGGCAGCAGCAGCCGGTCGCACGCGCCGGGTCCAACGAAGGTCGTCATTTCGGACGAAACGATGACGCTGTGCTTGCTCGACATGGACCAAACTCCCTCGCCGACTCACCTATACCTATCTTATAGCTTTGGCAATAGCTGTATGATAGGTTCGGGCGCCCGCCGCATCGCGAGCATGAAGGCGAAGAAGGACAGCGCGCTGACGATCACCCCGACCAGCGCCAGCGCCTCGGCAAGCATGGCCTCGCCGCCCATCAGCCCGCTCACCTGCGTGACGATCCACGGCGCCAGCCCGAAGCCGATCAGCCCAGCGATCGCGATGAACGCCCCGATGCACAGCCCGCGCAGCTCGTTGGGCAGCAGCACGGTCAGCGCGACCGATACGACCAGCCCGGTCACCGCGCCGCACATCGACATCAGGCCGAGCGCGACCGCCAGGCCCGCGACGCTGGGCATCAGCGGGAACAGGGCTGCCGGCACCCCGATCCCCGCCGCGATCACTGCACCGAGCAAGATGCCGCCGCGCCGCTGGCTCTTCTGGCCCATATCGGCCGACAATCCGCCGAGCACCGCCCCCGCCACCCCGGTGCCGAACATCAGCGCCCCGACCCATCCGGCAAATTGCTGCGGCTGAAGCCCGAAATCGCGCGACAGCACCGGGGCGACCCACACCGTCGCCGCGACATCAGCCATGACGACGGCAACCTGCCCGGCGAAGAGCGGACCGAGGAAGGACCGCCGCGACCATAGTTCGGCGGCGACGATGCGGAAGGGCGCATTGGCGCTCGCCTCGACCTCGCGGCGTTCGGGTTCGCGCAGCAACAGCAGGGGCAACAGGCACAGCGCGCTGATCGCGGCGAGCAGCACATGCGTGCTCCGCCACGGCGCCAGATCGGCAAGCCACCCCGGCGCGCTAAAATCGGTGAGCAATCCAAACAGCCAGCCGGTGAGTGCAAAGCCCAACGCCACGCCCAGTGCCTTGCCTAGGTTGACGATCAGCATCGCGCGGCCGCGCTGCGCGGGGGCGCAAAAATCGGCGCACAGCGACAATGCCGCGGTCAGCGAACCCGTCGAGCCGATCCCGACCAGCATCCGCGCCGCGGTGAGCCACCCTGCGGTCGGCGCAAAAGCAGTGAGCAACGTCCCGAGCGTCCACAGCAGCGCCAACCCGATCGTCAGCCGCACCCGATTGCGCCGGTCGACCAAAATGCCGATCGGGATCGAAAACAGCACCATCGGCACCGCAGCGCCGAGCCCCTGGATCAGCGCGAGACTGTCGTCGGTGAGCCCCAGCTCGGCCTTGGCGCTTTCCTGAATCGTGCCAAAACTGCCGAGCGCGGTGAAACCCATGGTCGCGACCAGCGCGAGCAGCAACAGCGGGACAAGGGTCGCGGGCGCGGTCAGCCGCGCGTTGGGCGGCGTGAGCATTTCAGCCTGCGTCGCCATCACAGCGCGAAAATCTTGCCGGGGTTGAGCAAATTCTGCGGATCGAGCGCGCGCTTGATCATCCGCATCTGCTCGACCGCCTCGCCCAATTCGGCGACCAGCCAGTCCTGCTTGCCGATGCCAATGCCATGCTCACCGGTGCACGTGCCGTCCATCGCTAGCGCCCGCTCGACGAGCCGCGCGTTGATCGCCTCGACTTCCGCCATCTCTTCGGGCGCGTTCGGGTCGATCGAGAAAATGACATGAAAATTGCCGTCGCCGACATGGCCCAGGATCGTCGCGGGGACCGATGACGTCTCTAGATCGACATGCGTTTCGGCGATACATTCGGCGAGGCGGCTGATCGGCACGCAAACGTCGGTCGCCCAGCCGATCGCCCCGGCGCGCATATTCACCGCGGCATAATAGGCCTCGTGCCGCGCGCGCCACAGTTTCGACCGCTCTTCGGGCAGGTTCGACCAGTTGAACGCGCTGCCGCCATTGGCTTCGGCCAGCGCCTTCACCGTCTCAACCTGTTCGGCAACATTCATCGCGCTGCCGTGAAATTCGAAGAACAGCGTCGGCGCCTCGGGATAGTCGAGCTTCGACCAGCGGTTGACCGCGATCATCTGTTTGGTGTCGAGAATTTCGACCCGTGCCAGCGGCACCGCGCACTGGATCGACTGGACCACGGTATCGACCGCGCCGCCCAATGCGTCAAAGCTGCACACGGCCGCCGAGATCGTGTCGGGAACGGGGTGCAGGCGCAGCGTCACCTCGGTGATGATGCCCAGCGTGCCTTCGGAGCCGACATAGAGCCGGGTCAGATCATACCCCGCCGCCGACTTGCGCGCCCTCCGCGCGGTGCGGATCACCGTCCCCTGCGGCGTCACGATTTGAAGGCTCAGCACCGCGTCCTTCATCGTGCCATAACGCACCGCATTGGTGCCCGACGCGCGCGTCGACGCCATGCCGCCAATCGTCGCGTTGGCGCCGGGGTCGATCGGAAAGAACAGCCCCTGATCGCGCAAATGGAGGTTGAGCTCCTCGCGGCGCACCCCAGGCTGGACGACGCAGTCGAAATCCTCGGCGTTCACCGCAACGACCTTGTCCATCTGACTCATGTCGAGCGAGATGCCGCCGTTGATCGCCAGCGCATTGCCCTCGATCGACGTCCCGGCGCCGAACGGCACGATCGGGATGTCGGCGGCCGCGCACAGCTTGACCAGCGCGACGACATCATCGGTCGTATGGGCAAAGACGACGGCGTCGGGCAGCACGGGAGCGAAATGGGACTCGCTCGATCCATGCTGCCCGAGCACCGCGTCGCCCCGCTGGAAACGGTCCCCGAACCGCTCTTCCAGCGCCCCTACCAGGCTGGCGGGGAGCGGCCTGCGTTCCCCCGAATGCGCCGTCCCCGCCATGGTCAGAACTTCAGGCTGGCGCGCACGCCGTACCGGCGGCGGTCGCCGGTGATGCCAAGGTCGGAGGCGGGCAGGCCCGCGAGCGCCAGCGTCGTCTTTTCGATATAGCTTTCGAAATATTCGGTGTTGAACAGATTGTTCGCGAACAGCGCGATTTCGACCGGGCCGGTACGATAGGCGATCGACGCGTTGGCCAGCCAATAGCTGTCGAGGAACGTCGGCGTCGTCTCATTCAGCGTCGCCGCCAGCCTTTTGCCCTTGCCGAACAATCCGGCGCTAAGCACGACTTCATCTTCGCCGCCCATCTCGATCCGGTAGTCGGTCGAGATGTTGGCCATCCAGTCGGGCTGAAAGGTCAGTCGGTCGGACGACAGCTGGCGCCCGGTGGTGGCGACATAGGCGCTGTCGTCGGTGATCCGGGCGTGCATATAGGTAAAGCCACCGCGGATCGTCCATGCGGGCATCGGCCGCACCATCGCTTCGAGTTCGACGCCATAGCTTTCGACGTCGCCGCTGTTCAGGTCGACGGTGACCAGCCCGCCGCCCGCCGCGGGTGCGATCGAGTTGAGGCCGATGTAGTCCTTGTAATCATTATAGAAGACGGCACCCGACAGCATCAGCCTGGGCGTCGCATATTTCGCACCCGCTTCATACGTCCATGCCGAATCGCCATTGTAAGTGCGCGTCGGCGCCGTCGGCGCGTTGAACCCGCCGCCGCGATAGCCGCGCGCGACCGACACATAGGTCATCAGGTCGGGGGTCCATTTGCGCGACACGGTCAGCTTGGGCTGCCACTCGCTCGATTTGAGTTTCGCGATCGGCAGGCTGGCGCCCGAAATCGCGCTGCGCGAAACGCGGTTTTCCCGGTCGTAGCGCAGCCCCAGCGCGACTTCCCAATCGGAATTGGGTTTCCAGAACATGGTGCCGAACGCCGCATAGGTGTCGGCGACATTCTTCGACACCGTGTTGCGCACGATGCTGATCGGGCCAAGGATCGGATGGACGAGCGAGATCGTGTCGGTCACATTCGCGCGCGTCGCTTCGTTGCTATAGAAAAGCCCGACGAGCGTCGAAATCTGATCGGTCCATTCGCTGTCGAGCCGCGTTTCCAGCGTCATCGTGCGCAGGCTGTCGCGGCCGACGGTGCGGACCGTATTGGTCGGGCCGAAATCGCCATCGTTGTCCGGAAAGAAGCTGTCGCGCATGTCGTAGGCGCCGATGACGCTCAGTTTCGACCCGCCGCCCAGATCGGCTTCGGCGCGCGCATTGATGCCGCGATATTTGTACGAAACCTGGTTCAGGGCATTGAACTCGACATCGCGGCGATAATCGGTCGGTCCGCTGACGCGCGAATAGGGCGTGTTCACCCCGTCGACCCAGTCATAATAGCCTTTGATCGTCAGCGAAAAGCCGTCCGACGGTGCGAGGCGCAGCGTCGCGTTGATCGAATCGGTGTTGAAACGGTTGGCATCCTGGTTGAGGATCGTGTTGGTCAGGAAACCGTCCTGCTGGCGGTGCGAGGCCGCGATGCGGAAACCGAGCACGTCTTCGATGATCGGGCCGCTGACCGCGCCCGACACCATCCAGCTGTTATCGGGACCGGCATAGCTGCCGTTGGCGCGCAACTCGAACAGGTCGCTCGGCTGCCGCGTGATGACGTTGATCGCGCCGCCCAGCGTGTTCTTGCCATACAGCGTGCCCTGCGGCCCGCGCAGCACTTCGATGCGCTCGACATCGAGCAGCGGGTTGTTGAGATATGCGGTGTTCGGCTGGTATATCCCGTCGATGAACAGGCCGACGCCCGGCTGCACCGTTTGCACCAGCGTCACCCCGACACCGCGGATCGACACGAACGCGCGGCCGCTGCCGTCGCTGTTGATGTTGAGCCCCGGCGACAGCACGGCGGCTTCACGCACCGAATTGATCCCGCGCGCGGTCAGCGTGTCGCCATCAATCGCGGTCACCGCGATCGGCACATCGGACAATGTTTCGTCGCGCTTGCGCGCGGTCACCACGATGACGCCGTCGTCCTCGCTTTCGGCGGCAGCAGGCCCGGAAGCATCCTGCGCATAGGCGGGCGCCGCGGCGAGCATGGTCGCCAGCACGGCGGTGGAAACGGCAAAATTCAGCTTGGTCATCAGACATCCCCAAAAACGGCGGTCTGAGCCGCCCGTCGGAACCTATCTGACAGCTTTTGAACCTATATGAAAGGTCGCCGATTGTGCCGATCCGCAGACGGGGTTTGCAGCATGCGGGTCAACACAACACAAAACCCGTTCGTGCTGAGCTTGTCGAAGCACCGCTCTTCCTTGCGAGGTCGAGAAGAAAGAACGGCCCTTCGACCAGCTCAGGGCGAACGGTGCTTTAGATTCGGATCCCGGCCACTCGGGCTACCAGCAACTATACCCACCGTCAGCCACCACCACGCTCCCGGTCATCAGACTCGCCATGTCCGACGCCAGAAACAGGATCACCGCCGCGACCTCTTCAGGTTCACCCAGCCGCGCCATCGGTGTGCCGTCGATCCAGCGGCGATACATCTCGCCTTCCTTGTCGGCAAAAGCGTTCAGCGGCGTCGCGATATAGGTCGGCGCCACCGCATTCACCCGCACGCCGCGCCCCGCCCATTCGGCGGCGAGGCTTTTGGTCAGCTGATGCACGGCGGCTTTCGACGCGTTGTAATAGCATTGCGGCTGCGGCCGGTTGACGATGAAGCCCGACATCGACCCGATGTTGACGATGCTCCCCCGCCCCGCGACCAGCATGTGCCGCCCGAACGCCCGCGCGGACCAGAAACTGCCGTTGAGGTTCACATCGAGCACATTCAGCCAATGTTCGTCGGCGACATCCTCGGCGGCGGTCTCGCTGCGCGCGATCCCGGCATTGTTGATCAGGATGTCGATCCGCCCCTCGCGCGCGAGCATCGCGGCGGCGGCGGCATCGACCGCTCCGCTATCGGTCACATCAAGCGTCTCTCCGAAAACCGCATATCCTTTCGCAGCAAGCTCAGCGACTGCAAGATCGAGCGCCGCAACATCGCGGTCGGCAATCGTCACCGTCGCGCCAGCCTCCGCCAGCGCTTCGGCCGCCGCCAGCCCGATCCCCTGCGCGCCGCCCGTCACAAAAGCGGTACGCCCGTCGAGCCGCAGCTTCTCCAGATACATGGCCTATTCCGGCACGAAGGCGGCGGCGGGCATCACCGGTTCATGGACCGCTTCGCCGAGCGTCATCTGATACACCATTCGGTCGCCGTCGAACTCCGGCCAGGGCATCGATCCGCTGCGCGCAAACCCCGCCCACAGATTATGGACCTGCTCGGCCAGCGCCTGCGGTGGATCCATTCCCGCCAGCCCGCGCGGCCCGGTGACGGTCGGCAGCGTCTTGAACACGAACGGCATTTCGATCCCATGGCATGCGCCCAGCTCGCCGTCGCACGCGGGCGAGCGCCAGTCGAATTCGTACAGCCAGGTCTTGCCCTGATGCGCCGCAGCATATTGCCGCGCGGGCCAGCGGAACACCAGGTCGGTCATCGCGCGCGTCATCGCCTCGCCCGGCCGCACCCCCTTCTGCTTGTAACCATAAGCCAGCAGCGCCGCCTTCGCCTGCGGATGCGAGCGCCCGAGCAGCCAGCGCGCAAGCAGCCCGCCGATCTTTTTGCGTATCCCGGTCGGCACAAAATACAGGTTCATCTCATCGGCATTGCTACCGATGACAACTTCCACATCGCGCCCGGCGCCTTTGCGCAGCGCATCGATCGGCTTGTCGGGCAGCACATCGTCGCCATAGACCGGAATGAACCGGCTGATCCCATACACCGGCTCGCGCCCGTCCCTGTCCCGCAAGTCGATCGCCCACGGCTTCGCCACCTTCTCGACCGCGTCCATCGCCGCAGCGTGCGACACGCTGCGAAAACCATCAGCGCCGGGCGCGATACGCAGCACTTTCGCCAACTTCCGCACCAGCCGCTGCGACACCTCAATCTCGCGCACCATCGCGCCATGCCCGCTCTGGATGATCGCGCGCGCGAACAGCCCCTCGGCCAGCGGCGATGTCACAAGATCGGCAATCGCCATCGCCCCGGCGCTCTCGCCAAACACCGTGACATTCGCCGGATCGCCGCCGAACGCGTCGATATTGCGCTGCACCCACGCCAACGCGAACAGGATATCGCGCAGCCCCAGATTGGTCGGCGCTCCCGGCACCGGCAGAAAACCGTCGATCCCCATCCGGTAGTTGATCGCGACGCAGATAACGCCCGACGCAGCGAAAGCGCTGCCATCATGAACCGACGCATCCTTGCTGCCGACGACAAAGCCGCCGCCATGGACAAACACCATGACCGGCGCGCTTTTGGCGTCGCGCGGCGCCCATATGTTCAGGCGCAGATAATCGCCGTCGTTGCCGTCACTACCATGCCCAATCAATGGCGACGGATCGATCTCCGGGAACGGTTTGATCCGGTGCGGCGCCGCCGGGCCGGGATGGTCCATGTCGCGAACGCCGTTCCATGCGGCCGGCATCCTCGGCAGCGCGAAACGCTCGGGCGGGGCGGCATAGGCGATGCCAAGATAACGGATGATCGAGCCGTCGATACAGCCGCGCAGAGCGCCGCCCTCAACCATGATCGCCGCGCCATATGAGTTTGAAGCTGACATCCCGGCATCGTAGCACGCGCGCCGCCGCGCGATATCGCATGTTCCTGTGCCGATCGGATGAACCGATATGCCAGGATACCGGCAACCCCTACATCACAGCGGTTCCGCTGCGCTCAAGGCCTGTCTTTCGCAGCCGCCGTTGAACAAGCAGGCGCTATTGCGGACGCAGTTCCAACGACGCATGCGGAACGGGCTTGCCAGACGTCTTGGCCGGGCGAAAATTCACCGAATTGCCAAGCGTCGTGCTGAGCCCGGCGATGCGATCGACGATCGCTCGCGCTTGCCCGGCGTCGGCGAGCGTGGGGGTACCGCGGATCAGCGAGCCTTCGTGAACCACACCCTTGCCGTCGAGCTGGACAGGGATGATTTGCGTTCGCGCGACCGCCCCCGCATCAATGTCGATCTGCGCGATGATCGACTGCCATGCTTCGGGTCCATAGGCGTCATCGGGTTTCTTCGACTGAAAGATGAACGAGCTCAGCCCATGGAACAGCGGTGCACCGCGATAATATTCGATGCCTTGCAGTTCGGGGACGCCGTGCGCGGCAAAGGTCACTGCCCCCGCGTCGATCGCACGGCGTGCCAGATCGCGCTGCCATTGCGGGGTGTCCGATTTCTTCGGTTCCCAATAGTGGCTGTGCAGATAGGCGATGACGATCGCCCCCGACGCCGCTGCCAAGCGGATGGCCGCCAGATAGCGTTCGACGCCGACGGCATCGAGCGCACCGTCGGCGTCGCGCCGCAATTCATTGACCCCGGGCCGGGTCGCCGTCGCGGCGGCGCCATCGCGGATTGCGCCCGCCGCTGCGGCGACAAGCGCCACCGTCTTGCGTCCCTTCAGATAACCCGGCGCGCTTGCAGCGGTCAGATCCGGCCCGGAGCCGGCAAAGGCCAGCCTGCGCCTGGTCACGGCGTCGATCGTCGACAAGATGCCCCCGGCATCCAGGTCCCAGGCATGATTATTCGATGTCGCGACCAGGTTCACCCCGATCGCCTGCAGACAGTCAATGACCTCAGGCGCGCCAACGTGCAGCACCTCGCTATCCGCAGGCCGGGTCGATGCTCCGGCCAGCGGTCCGGCAATGACCGTTTCCAGATCGGTGAAGACGACGTCGCTGCTTTTCAGCAGGCGCCGGAAATTGCTCAGGGTGGGCCAGCCGACCCTGCGAAGGTCGGTCTTGATCAGCGCCTGCCCGAGCAAGCTGATCCGCAGCGGTGCCGACCGCGCCGCTGCAGGCAGCGGAAAGAAGGCGATCGACACGCCCGCCGCGATCAGATTCCGGCGCGTTGGCGTGGACAATATATCGCAACCCATATGTCGCCTCCCTGCCTCGATCATACATAGATTGCGCATTCACCGGCAACACCATGCGCTTTCGTTATGATAGCATCACGGAGTGTCATAATATTTTTCTGCGCCGCGCTTCGCTCTAAGCCCGTCGAGACATCACAAATTTGGGGGTTTATCGATGACCAGTGCAATCGTTCAGAGCGACCGGCAGCGCCGCCTCGCCAAACTCGCGGCCGCAGCCAGCATCAGCCTGGCCGCGCTGGCCTGGCCGACCATGGCGCAGGCGCAAGACGCCGAAGACGTCGCGGCCACGGACGCCGACGCCGATAGCGCGGGCGACATCATCGTCACCGGGTCGCGGATCAGCCGCAAGGACGCCGACTCGGTCGGGGTGCTGCTGACGATCACCTCGGACGATATTGCCCGGTCGGGGACGTCGTCGATCGGCGACCTGCTCCAGAAAATTCCGTCCGCCGGGGTCAGCCTCAATTCGAACGGGACGCAGGGGACATCCTATGGCGCGAGTTCGATCAACCTGCGCTATCTGGGCGGGGCCGAGGGCAGCGGCAACCGCGTGCTTGTCCTGGTCGACGGGCATCGCTGGGTCGACGGCGTCGGGCAGCGCGGCTTTCGCGATTTTGTCGATCTGAACACGCTGCCGCAGGGCATGATCGACGGCATCGAGGTGTTAAAGGACGGCGCGTCGGCCATTTATGGCGCCGACGCGATTGCGGGCGTCGTCAACATCAAGACGGTCCAGCCCTTCGACGGGCTGCGCGGGTCGGGGCGCGCCGGGATCACCAGCCGCGGCGACGGCGCCGAAGTTGGCGGCATGCTGACCGTTGGCAAGACGTGGGACCGCGCATCAGTCATCCTGTCGGGCAGCTATTTCAAATCGCGCCCAATCCGCACCGACGCGCGCGACCTGACCACGCTGACGCTGGTCCCGCAAACCGCGGTCGGCACCAATCCCAACGGCCTGTTTATCCTGCCTGGACTCGCCAACAACGCCTATTTCGGTACAGCCGCAGGCTTTGCCAGCAGCGCCAACCCGATCGTGCTGAACAATGGCGCCGCGATCGGCGCCGGCAATATCGCCGACAACGCATTCCACGTCGGGGCGCTGCCGGGCGATGCCTATAACACCCAGGCGCAGGGCATTTACTCGACCGGTCCGTCCGAGCGTTACGGCGTATATGGCCGGTTCGATTATGAACTGACCGAAGATGCGACGATCAAGATCGAGGGCGTCTATAACCGGCGCAAGTCGAACCAGCTGTTCTCGCCGGTGCTGCTCGACGTCGGCGGCAGTGCTGGCACGGTGCGCGGCTTTGCCATTCCGAACAATCAGGCGTTCAACCCGTTCGGCACCGCCAATGGCGTCCCTGCCGCCAATGCCATCGGCTTTGCCGCCAACAGCGCCTGGCGTATCCGCAAGGTGATGAGCGACGTCGGCAACCGCAACAACGGACAGGACGTTGAAACCTTCCGCGTGTCGGTCGGCGTCGACGGCATCCTGCCAATCATGGGCGGCGAATGGCGCTGGGACGTCTTTGGTTCCTATTCGAAGAACAGCATCCACACGATCGCCGAAAATGGCATCAACTATGACAATCTGTTCCTCGGTCTGGGGTCGCCCGCGACGTGCGCCGCCAATGCGGGTTGCGTGCCGATCAACCTGTTTGCGCCGATGACCCCACAGCAGGCCGACTATATTCGCTTCACGACGCGCGAATATAACCGCACCGAACTGTACAATGCCGCGTTCAACGTGACCGGCAATCTGTTCGACCTCCCCGCCGGGCCGGTGGCGCTCGCGGTGGGGTATGAATATCGCCAGAATCGCGGCTTTGATGCCCCCGATCCGATCGTCAACGCGCCGCCGATCTACCTGAACGCATCGCTGTACACCAAAACGACGGGACAGACGCGCACGGCAACCGCGGGCAGCTATGATCTTCACGAAGCTTATGGCGAACTGAACGTCCCGATCTTCAAGGACCAGCCGTTCGCCCAAAGCCTCGATGTCAGCCTCGCGGCGCGCTATTCGGACTATTCGACGGTCGGCAGCAAAACGACGCTGAAGGCGGGCATCGGCTACCGCCCGATCGAGGACATTTTGCTGCGCGGTACCTATTCGCAGGGCTTCCGCGCCCCATCGATCCTCGAGCTGTATCAAGGCGCGCGCCAAACGAGCTTTCAGGGGACCGACCCCTGCAATGGCGGCGCTGCGGCCAACCCGGGCAGACCGGGCTGCGCCGGGGTTCCGACCGGCTATAATCAGGCCAATTTCAATCTGAACGGGCTGATCCCGGGGGTTATCAGCGGCAACACCGGCCTGAAGCCCGAAACCGCCGATACGTTCAGCGCAGGGGTCGCGATCTCGCCGCGCGGTATCCGCGGCCTGTCGCTGACCGTCGATTATTACAAGATCAAGATCAAGAACGCGATCGCCTCGCAGTCGGCGACCCAGATCATGCAGCTATGCGCGCTGCGCGGCGACATATTCTGCGATCTGGTGAAACGCGACGCCGGAACCGGCGCCATCCTCGAACTGCTGCAGGGCGCGCAGAATCTGAACGCGATCGAGACCGACGGCGTCGACGCGACGCTGCGCTACGATTTCAACACCGGCATCGGGCGGTTCACGACGATGGTCGATGCGTCCTATCTCAACTCGTTCAGGACGACCTCGCCCAACCCCGCAGGCGGCGATCCCATCGTCGACGAACGCGCCGGCAAGGGCGATCAGCCGCGGTCGACTTATCCGCGCTGGAAAGGACAGGCCTCGCTCGGCTGGATCGGCGACACGGTCGATATGACGCTGCGCGCGCGCTACATCGGCCCGACCACCGACGTGGTCAACGCGGTCAAGGACGCCCGCACCCGGTCGATCATCTACACCGACGCCGAAATCGGTTTCGGCATCAACGACGATGCGGCGCGGTTCAATCTGGGCATCAACAATCTGTTCGACAAGCAGCCGCCCGCTTCTTACGCCAACGCACCGATCAACTATGACATCTATACCTATGACGCGCGCGGCCGGTTCTTCTACGCCCGCTTTTCGGTCAAGATGTAAGCAAGGCATCCGCGCGGCGCCGGTCTTTTGCAGGGCGGCGCCGCGCGGGACGAGCATCGGTGAACATTTTGCGGGGCGGCGGGGCTATGCCAGCGGATAGAAAAACGGGCAAATGGCTCGACCGGGTCGAACGCTGGGGCAACGCCCTGCCTGATCCGGTCTTCATTTTTCTGGGTCTGATCGCGCTACTCGTCGCAGTGTCGGTGGTCGCCGCGGGACTGGGCTGGGGCGCGGTCAATCCGGTCACGGGCGACGTTCTGGTCGCCAAAAGCCTGTTGTCAGAGGACAATGTCGCACAGCTGCTGACCAGCATGCCCGAAACCATGGCGCATTTCCCGCCGCTCGGGCTGATCCTGGTCGTGATGCTGGGGGCGGCGGTCGCTGAGCGGTCGGGGCTGTTCACCGCGTTGATGACGCGCGCTATGCGCGGCGTGCCAACCCGTTTCCTCAGCCCCGCGATCTTTCTGATCGGGCTGTTGTCGCATCAGGCCGCCGACGCCGCTTATGTCGTGCTGATCCCGCTGTCGGCGATCGTCTTTGCCGCCGCGGGACGCCACCCGCTGGCCGGAATGGCGATCGCCTATGCCGGTATATCGGGTGCGTTCGCCGCCAATCTGGTACCCGGGCAGTTCGATGTGCTGATGCTCGGGATCACCAAATCCGCCGCCACGCTGCTGGTACCCGATCACATGCTCAACCCGCTCGGCAATTGGTGGTTCACCGCCGCGCTCGGCATCTTGCTGATCCCCGTCACCTGGTATGTGAACGACCGGATCGTCGAACCGCGGCTCGGGCGATGGAGCGGCACCCCGCCACAAGGCGACGGCCCGGCCGAAGCGACGGCCGAGGGGGAAGCAAAGGGGCTGCGCCGCGCCGGTATCACCGCGCTGGCGATCGCCATATTGTTCGCTGCGCTGACGCTGTGGCCGGGCTACACCCCGCTAGTCGACGAGGCGGCAGCCGGTCCGGCGCGCTACAGCCCCTTCTATGCCTCGCTCGTCGCGGCCTTCATGCTGCTTTTCCTCGTCTGTGGCTGGACCTATGGCGCGGCGAACGGATCGATCACATCGCACCGCGATGTCGTGCGGATGATGACGGCAGGGCTCGCGACGATGACCCCGTTTCTGGTCATTGCTTTTTTCGCGGCCCATTTCATCGCGATGTTCGCCTGGTCGAACCTGGGGCCGGTGATGGCGATCAACGGTGCCGACTGGCTGCGCGCGCAGCAATTGGCGACCCCCGTGCTGCTCATGCTGTTGCTGCTGATGTCGTCGATCTTCGATCTCGTCATCGGCTCGGCGTCGGCAAAGTGGAGCGCGATGGCGCCGATTGTCGTGCCGATGCTGATGCTGCTCGGCGTGTCACCCGAAATGACGACCGCCGCCTATCGCATGGGCGATTCGATCTTCAACATCGTGACCCCGGTGGCCGCAAACTTTGTCTTGGTCCTCGTGCTCGCCCAGCGGTGGCGCCAGGATTTCGGCGTCGGGTCGCTTATCGCGATGATGCTGCCCTTCTCGATCGCGATCGGAATTACCGGCCTGTCGCTGATCGCCGTCTGGACCAGTTTCGATTGGCCCGTCGGCCCCGGCGCGCCCGCGACCTATATGGTGGTCGCGCGATGAGCACCGCGGCATCCGGCGGTCTGATCCGCAATGCGATGGTGCCGATGCGCGATGGCGTTCATCTGGCGACCGATATCTATCTGCCCGCGGGCGCACTGGATGTGCCGCTGCCGGTGCTGCTCGAACGCACCCCTTATGACAAGGACGGCACCAACCACGCCGATTTTTCGGTCGCCGCGACTGCACCGCTCGCAAAGCCCGAGATTGCGCAAATATTCGCATCATATGGCTATGCCTTTGTCATTCAGGATTGCCGCGGGCGCTACGCATCCGAGGGCGGCTTTCGCAAATATCTGTCGGAGGCGGAGGATGGCGCCGATACGCTCGCCTGGCTCCTTGCCCAGCCGTGGTGCGACGGCCGGATCGGCACGCTGGGGCTGTCCTATGGCGCCCACGTCCAGGCCGCGATGGCATCGCTCGACCCGCCGGGTCTCGCGGCGATGTTTCTGGATTCGGGTGGCTTTTCGAGCGCCTATCACAGCGGCATCCGTCAGGGCGGCGCCTATGAGCTGAAACAGCTGACCTGGGCACAGAAACATGCGCTGCTGGCGCGTGAGACCGCCACCGATCCGACCCGGCGGGCAGCGCTGGAGGGGCAGGATATCCGCGACTGGATCGGGGTCGAGCGCTGGGCGCCGGGCCATTCGCCGATCAGCGCGGCGCCCGAATATGAAGCCTTCATCCTCGAACAGTGGAACGAAGATCGTTTCACCGATTTCTGGAAACAGCGCGGTATCTATGCGCGCGGCTGGTACGACGAATTCGCCGATGTGCCGATGGTGCATATGTCGAGCTGGTACGATCCCTACGCACTGACCGCGGTCGAGAATTTCACCGGGCTGGTCGGGCGCAAACGCGGCCCGGTCAAATTGATCATGGGGCCGTGGACGCATGGCAAACGGTCGCTGACCTTTGCCGGCGATGCCGATTTCGGCGCCGCCTCAACGCTTGATTTTCAGTTCGGTGATTACACTGCGCTGCGCCGTGCATGGTTCGACCATCATCTAAGGCACGCCGATGTCGCCGATCCGCTGCCCGAAGCGGTCTATCTCTTTACCATGGGCGGCGGGTCGGGCCGCCGCCTGCCCAGCGGCCGGATCGATCATGGCGGGCGCTGGCGCACGGCATCGGCGTGGCCGCTGCCCAAAACAACGATGCAGCCGCTCCATTTGCGCGACGATAGGCGTCTGGGCGAACAACCGCTGAGCGCGGCCCATGCCAAATTCACCCATGACCCGCACAATCCCGTCCCGACGATCGGCGGCGCGATTGCATCTGGCGCCCCGGTGATGGAGGCAGGCGGCTTCGATCAACGCGAAAGCCCCGATTTCTTTGGATCAAAGCCCCCCTATGCGCCGCTGGCCGATCGTCCCGACGTGCTCGTGTTCGACACCGATCCGCTCGATACCGATCTCGAATTGACCGGGCAGGTGGTGGCCGAGCTGTTTGTGAGCTCGACCGCGGTCGATACCGATTTCACGATCAAGGTCGTCGACGTCTATCCGCCCAGCGCCGATTATCCCGAGGGCTATGCGCTCAACATCGCGCACGGTATATTGCGGATGCGGTTCCGCAATTCATTCGAGGTGCCCGAGGCCATGGAGGCGGGAAGAATCTATGCGGTACAAATTGCGTCTTTCCCGATGAGCAATTTGTTCGGCAAGGGCCACCGGCTCCGCATCGAAATCGCGAGCAGCAATTTCCCGCACTTCGACATCAACCCGAACAGCGACTGGCGCCTGCCCGATCAACCGCCGCAGTCGGCGGACAATTGCGTACACTTTGGCCCCGGACAGGCATCGCGGGTTTTGCTGCCCGTCGTGGCGACTTGATGGACAAGCTGCCGACACCACCCGGACTGTCCCCCGACAAGGCGGTCAGCTTTCGCGCGCTGCGCGTGTTTTCAGAGATTATGCGGACCGGATCGGCGACCGCCGCGGGCAAGCAAGTGTCGCTGTCGCAGCCCGCCGTCAGCCGCCTGATCGCGCAGCTAGAGGCGAATGTCGGCTTTGATCTGTTCTATCGCGATCGCGGCAAGCTGGTGCCGACCGCCGATGGCATCAAGCTGATTCAGGAAGTCGAACTTACGCTGTCCAGCCTCGACCGCTTCAACAGTCTGGTCCGCGATATCGCCGGCTATTCGGCCGGGACGATCCGCATCGTCGCGCCGCCCAGCTTTGCGGAGGGCATCTTGCCCGACATTGTCTCGCGGTTTCGCGAACGGTTTCCCGGGGTCGAATTCAGCATCGATTCGCGCAGCGTTGAAACGGCGCGAACGATGATCGCGATGCGCTATGTCGATTGCGGCTTTCTGAAATTGCCGACCGACGAAAGCGATCTGGCGGTCGAACGGATCGTGTCGAGCGGCTCGGTGTGCGTCATGCACGAGGATCACCCGCTGGCATCGCTCGACACCATCACGCCCGCCGACATCGGCCAGCATCCGTTGATCCTGCTCGGCGCCGGCCGCCATTGGCGGACGCAGGTCGACAGCAGCTTTGCCGCGTTTGGCCTGCGCCCGGTCGTCGCGGTCGAAACGCACACCCATGGCTCGGCCTGCGCTTTGGCGGCGCACGGCAACGGCATGGCGATCCTCAATGCCCTGCTCGTCAAACCCTATCTGCACAAACCGCTGGTGACGCGCACATTCGATCCGCCGATCCTGCACGAATATGCCTTTGCGGTATCGAATGTCTCAAGACCGTCGCGCCTGACCCTCGAATTCAAGAATGAAGTGCTGCAATATTTCGGGACATGAGCATGCCCGCGGGACGTGATCCGATAGAGCAAAGATGATGTGCCGCGACCGGTGAAGTGCGCACCAAGTCTTGGCGGTTGCGCGCTACAACCGCGCATCCGCCGCCGCGATTTCAGTCGATGCTGTTTGAAGTTTGACGGGGTCGAGACCGGACAATTTCCATCGCAGCCTCCAGCGTTGGATCGCCGACAGACGCTATCCGGGGTGGCCCGATGGGAAAGTCAGGGACCACGCCGGCCACGGCGCCGTTCCCATTTGGGCGAAGGAAGTAGCTCTTGGGGTAGGCTACGATCATCCCCGTGCCCGGCAAGGTGAAATGCTGGGTCGAGGCATAGTTGGACGCGACGTCAGCGGTCTCCTCGCCGATAACTTCGCCAAACCCATAATCCTGTACGAGCGCCGCAACCGAGGCCGCGTTGGAATAGCTGTGCCTGTTGACCAACAGCCACACCCGCCCCCGAAAGCGCGGCTGGGGACGCGGCGCGACCATCGGAAGCTCATATCGGTAGCGCACGCCGTTCGGCTGACGCTCCTCCGCCTCCATCCGCCGCTGAAAATCCGGATCGATCGGCGCACCACCCGCGCGTCGGCGCGCATAGTCGGCCTTTGTTGCCGCGCTGGCCTTTAGCATGAAGGAGGAAGTGAAACGGAACGGGCGGTCGGCGAACCATGCGATCATCGGATCGCTGAAGCTATTGTCACCACCCGGATTATTGCGCAGGTCGATGAGCAGATCCGTGACGCCGCTGGCGATCATCTTGCCGAAACTGTCGTCGATGAACCTGTGGAACGCCGACGCTTCATAGGACGGGGCTGCCCCATCACCTGCCACTTCCGTGTTGAAGAACGGGCCGGGACGCAGATATGCGACTCCCCCGCCCAGCACCCTATATTCCCGCGTCGCGAAATCCACTGGCGACTCGGGCGTCGGGAACTTGGCCACGAGCGCCTGGCGCTGTTCGAATGTAAGGGCGCTGACCCGCACCGTCACCGCCGCGCCCGCGATTTTGGCCGTCACTTTCACCGCGTCGACCGAACCGCGATCGAGCCACAGCAGCGCTGGGAAGCTCTCTTCCATTTGGGCGTGGGCCATATAGGGTCGCTCGGCCGAGACATACGCGGCGAGCCGATCGAGCACCCGCCTGATCGGGACTTCATCGATCGCGATGATTTCGGCACCGGCCTGCAGCGAGCCGCCTTCGTCCGCAGTCGCCGTCAACATGACCCGATCACCATCGACGCGAATAAACAACGGCAGAAACCTCCCACCGCCTTGCAGGTGCGTCACGAACGCGGCGATCGGGGCATCGATGCGGGCGTGACCAATCCGGCCGTAAGCGGTGAACTTCTGGAACAGAATGGCGACGGCTGTTGCGTCCATCGGCCCCCGAATGGTCGCCAATAGCGCCTGATAATATCCGTCATAGTCGGCCTTTGCGCGATGCGCGTAGAGGTCGTAATGGGCTTCCTGCAGCGTCTGGTACAGGAGCGCGAAGTCAGAACGAACCGTCTCGGCCGGCAAGCTCGGCACTGTAGCTGTTCGTGTCGACGCCTCGTCCGCCGCCGCCGCAACACTCGGCCCCGACAGACCGAGTATCCATAGCGCGGCGATCAGCTGCTTTTTCATCAGGGCGAATAATCATGAAAATTGTGGCGGTGCAAGGCCACCGGCTCGTCGCTGCGTCTCTGGGCGGGCCATCGCTGCCATGCCACAACGGGCCGACGCATCCCGAAAGGGCGTTCACAACAGGCGGGAACCAAGAAGCGTCATGGGACTGTTTTCAAAGACGAACGTGCGCCAACCCAATGACTAAAGCGAGGCGCGGAACGACGCGCAACACAAGCCAAGCGAGATGCCGGAGGTAAGCTTGGCGAAAATTTCCCACCATTTTGGGGCAATCGAAAATGGTGCACCCGGCGGGATTCGAACCCACGGCCCCCAGATTAGGAATCTGATGCTCTATCCTGCTGAGCTACGGATGCGCCGGGGTTCGTGTAGCGGCGCTGCCCGCGCAGCGTCAATCGGGCGGGGTCAATTAACCGCGTCGGGCGGGACGATCGGCACCAGCAGCGGCATTGCCGCAATCCCGTCGTCGCGCAGCGCCTGCGCCTCTTGCGGCGAGGCCTGGCCGTGGATCAGATCGTCGGGGGCGCGGCCTTCGTGCATCGCGCGCGCCGCGTCGGCGAAATCGCGCCCGACCCAGCGCGACTGCGGCAGCATTTCGGCCTGTTTTGCCGCGATTTCAGCGATCACTTTGCGCACCAGTTCGGGCGAAACCTCCTCCCCGGCCGCGGTATTGTCCGGCTTGCCCGGCGTTTGGACGGTCAGCTGGTTTGATTTGGCGCCGATCCGCGGCGCCATTACCGCCTTTTTGACATTACTGTCGCCGCACACCGGACAGCCGATCAGCCCGCGCGCCTGCTGGTCGGCAAAGCTGTCGCTGCTCGCAAACCAGGCTTCGAAACGATGCTCTCCAGCGGCGCAGCAGAGGTCGAAGACGATCAAGGTCAGGCGAGACCAAGCAGCGGGTCGAGCCCGCCGCGCGCATCGAGCGCCGCCATATCGTCGCTGCCGCCGATGTGCTGCCCGTCGATGAAGATTTGCGGCACCGTCCGCGCGCCGCCGGCGCGTTCGACCATCGCGTCGAAGCCGGCGCGGTCCATCGTCACGTCGATTTCCTGATATTCGGCGCCTTTACGCTCGAGCAGCGCTTTCGCGCGCGAGCAATAGGGGCAGAGGAATTTTGTAAACACTTCAATCTTGGCCATGCGCCTATCCTGTCATCATCTGGTCCGACATATCGGAATCCAACGAAGCAAAGTCAAATATGTTGCTCGTCATCAGCGCCTCCGGAACGACCCGCGCCCAGGTCAGCGCCGACACGCGCGCCGCACCGCTGCGCCGCAGCACCTTGGCCGCGGCGCGCAAGGTTGCGCCGCTGGCGTGGACATCGTCGACCAGGATGATGTGACGTCCCGCTGCGCGGGCCTTGGCATCCTCAGCCAGCGCAAACGCCCCCGCGACAATCCGTTCGCGCTCGCGCCGCCCCTTGCCGCGCAGCGATGCGGTCGATTTGACCCGCAGCAACAGATGATGATCGCGCGCTGCGCCGGTCACGCGCGCGAGTTCATCAGCGACCAGCGCCGCCTGGTTGAAGCCGCGCGACCATAGCCGCCAGCGGTGGAGCGGCACCGGCACGATCAGCATATCCGCGGCGTCGCCAAGCGCCGCCAGCTGCCGCGCCATCAGCCGCGCCATCAACCGGGCGTGGCCGGTTCGCCGCCCATATTTCAGCCGTAGCGCAACGGTGCGCGCGACGGGGCCGTAAGCGACCGCCGCTGGCGCCCCGTCAAATGGCGGTGGGCTGGCCAGACAGGCGCCGCAAGCGATCGCCCCACCGGGCAGCGCGGTCGGCAAAGGAATCGAGCAATGCGCGCAAGCCGGTCCGTCGAGGAATTCGAGCGATGTCCAGCAGGTCAGGCAGAATTGCCGGTCTTCGCCGACGATGACCCCGCAGCCGGGGCAGCGCGGCGGCAACGCATAGTCGACGATCGCGCGTGTCGCCGCGCGCAAGCCGCCGAGCAGGACGCCCGTCGGCGCAGATACTTCTTCGACATCCCCGGTCGCCGTCGCCATCCGCCGCTTGTGAAGCATCGCCCGGGACGGCACAAGCGGCGCATGTCGCAGTCCCCCCGCCCGCTTTTTTCTGCCGCCCGCCACCGCGCCCAGCGCGACCGTATGGCGCGCCTGCCCGCATCCGCCAATTTCCTCGCCCCGATCATCGCCGAAACCTTGCTCGACCGGCTGGCGATGGTGACGCGCGATTTTCCGCGCGTGCTGCTCATCGGCGCCCACGACCGCGCGCTGGCCGATCATTTGCGCAGTGTCGGCAAAGAATTGACGATCGTCGAGGCCGGCCCCCGGCTGGCGGCAGACAGCGACGCGCTGGTTGTCGAAGCCGACGCGCTCGACCAGCCCTTTGCCAGTTTTGACCTGATCGTCTGGCCTGGCGGGCTCGACAGCGTCAACGATGTGCCCGGCGCGCTACTTCGCCTGCGCGCTTTGCTGGCGCCCGACGGCTTGCTGCTCGGCGCGTTCGTCGGCGACGGCAGCCTGCCGCGGCTTCGCCGCGCGGTCATGACCGACGGCGTGCGCCCGATTGCGCGGCTGCACCCGCAGATCGACCTCGCGGCGATGGGCAATCTGCTCCAGCGCGTGGGGTTCACCCTGCCCGTCGTCGATGTCGAGGCGCTGACGGTGCGCTACGGCGACTGGTTCGCGCTGGTCCGCGACCTCCGCGCGGCCGGGCTGGCGAGCCGTCTTGGCCCTGCCCCGCCGCCGCTGACCCGCGTCGAAGCAGCGCAAATCGCCGCCGCCTTTGCGGCGCAGGCCGATCCCGACGGCCGCATCGCCGAAAGCCTGCGCATCGTCCATTTCAGCGGCTGGGCGCCGCATCCGGACCAGCCGCAGCCGGCACGACGCGGCAGCGGCACGGCGTCGCTCGCCGCGGCGCTAAAACCGAAACGTTAGACGAGCGCCTCCAGCAAACCGATCAACGGTTTGTCGGCGGGCGGCATCGCCAGACTATGCAGCTCGACCGGGCGCACCCAGCGCAGCGCGCTGGCATGCTGAGCAACCGGGGCGCCGCGCCATTTGCGGCAGACATAGAGGAGCAGCAACAGATGACGGTCGCCCAGCATATCGCTGGCAAAACAGGCGGGGGCGAGGCACGCCTGTTCGACGTCGATACCCAGCTCCTCGGCAAGCTCGCGGATCAGCGCCTGTTCGGGCGTTTCGCCGGGTTCAACCTTGCCGCCTGGAAACTCCCACAACCCCGCCATCGACAGCCCTTCGGGGCGCTGTTGCACCAGCAGACGGCCATCGCGATCGACAAGCGCGGCGGCGACCACGACTAGGTCATTTTTTGGCGGTTTTCCGGGGCTCACGACGGACAAATTGTTAACCTTCCTGTGCGATCATGGGCATCCTCGGGAACTACACTTCAAGCAGGGGTGGAACAATGCGCAACCTTTACAGGCTGATGCGGTCGACCAGGGCCGCTACAGCCGTCGAATACGGGCTGATACTGGCCCTGATCTTTATTGCCGCCGTCGGTGCCGTTGGAAATGTTGCCAACACCACCGGCACCATGTG
>Ga0265296_1000911_pt1 | contig 38064 bp, 34 predicted proteins | sample MunlanPumphouse1_FD_189073 | JGI IMG/M metagenome (GOLD analysis project Ga0265296, IMG submission 189073) | Groundwater microbial communities from a municipal landfill in Southern Ontario, Canada - Pumphouse #1 | ecosystem: Environmental > Aquatic > Deep subsurface > Groundwater | place...
CTGTATGCCACGTTAAATCAACTGAATACTGATCGTAACCGCCGATAACAAGAGTAGAGAGAGTTGTTGGTGCTGATAGTGGTGTAGTCGGAGCGGTAGTGGTAAAGGTGTGATCATCAGAAAACGTGACATTTCCAACTTCATCTACCGACTTTACTCTGTAATGATAGGTCGTCCCGGGATCAAGATTGGTTAGTGAGGCGGAATGGTATGTCGACAGTGCTGAATTGAAGGAGCTATGCTCTCCATAACTGGTGTTTAAGCCATACTCAACTTGAGATGTTGCGCCTTTGTCTGTTGTCCAGGTAATCGACGCGCCTCCCGTAGTTATCGAAGAAGCCGCTACGGAAGTAACGTTTGCCGGTGCGACGATCGGTGTGGAATGGGAAAGCGTTGAGAATTCATGGTAAGCAGAAACAGTCGCTACTACTGCGCCAGCTGGCTTTGATTTGATTCGATAAATATAATTCGTGTTGGGAGAAAGACCAGAGATGGAAACGGAATGCGAGTTGGTAAGCGTAGTGTTGAGCGTTGTAAGAGAACCTAAATTCTCGCTGTCTCCATATTCTATTTGTGAATCAGACGGCAGATCGGTTTGCCAGGTGATTGTGACGGCTGATGTCGTAATTGAAGCTGTTTCAATAGCAGAGATAGTGAGATCTCCTAATGTAGTTACTGAAGATTGAGAGGTGGTTTGGGTAGTAGTAAACGTATTATCCGGAGTTGTAGCGGTGTTGCCAATTTCATCCGCTGATCGAATACGATAGTGATATTCGGTATTCGGAGTAAGGTTGGTGAGGGTAACGCTGTGATTTAAAGTAAGTGACGTGTTGAGAGGGGTAACTTCGCCGTATCCGGCAGTCGTTCCGTACTCCACTTCGGAATTCGCAACACTGTCCGTTGTCCAGTTGATTGTGACACTGTTGGAGCTTATAGAAGTGACAGTCACAACAGAAATATCTGGTGGAGTGGTATCGACAATTACGGAAGTACCTCCGCCATCACTCGATGGAGCTGCAGTCCTAAAGCTATGTCCGCAGGAATTTCGAGTATTGCCCACAAGATCAGTAGCGTGAACACAGTAGTAGTAAGTGGTATTAGGGGTAAGATTGAGAATTATAGCTGTATGAGCGAGGAGTGCAGTTGCATCGAGTGTTGCATTTTGCCCGTAGCTTTGAGTTGTACCGTACTCAAGACGAGAAGTCGCAAGCTCGTCTGTTGTCCAGACAATTGTGGCCTCATTGAGACCAAGTGAAAGATCAGCAACACTGGAGATTGTTGGAGCGGTGGTGTCAGTGATCGTAACCCCTGATTCTGTTCCCACGGAAACTTCAGGTCCCGTTTGACTACTTGGAGTTGATACTTCGGTGGTTGTCTGTACTTCAGGTTCTAGTCCTTCAGTTTCTGGGACAGCTTCTGGCGTAGGTTCAACCACGGGCGCAGATTCGACTACGGGAGCGGGAGCTGGTTCAGGAGCAGGAGCTTCAACTGGCGGAGGTGTGACATCGCCAAGCTGGGCAAAAGCTGGTGCGGTCGGTAGTATGACAAGGGAGAAAACTAATAAAAACGAACTGAGTTTATATAATATTTTCATATTCATATTGAACCAGTCGCTTTATTGTCTTCTAATCCAATAAAATAGCTGGCGATTAATTATTTATAAGTTGATAAATAATATTATACCACTTTTCAAAATAGGATTACATGCTTAGTCAAGGCTATTCAATGCTGAGCATGATTTTTATTGTTATCTTCGGGCTCACTTTCTCCCATAGCTTGAGTTTTGAGCTTTTGCTCGTGCCGATAATCCAAAAGTCGGACAATAAGATTAGCTAGGCGATCGGTAAATATTTCCTCCATCCTCTCCACTGGCATACCTTCTGGTAACTTTTTGAATTCTTGTTTTTTCATGATCATTTTTATACTTGTTGCTTATCAGTAACTGTGCTGTCTTGTAGATTCTTTCTTATTCCACGACCAAATTTAAAAAAGCCGTCAGGGACAGGGTTTGTTGCATTAGCATGATAGGCAAAGAGAAAATCATCACCAATTTTATGACCATTTGGTTCGCAGTCATAAGCATGGTGGCCGCAGTAAATTACTGCGCTGATATTTGAAAATTCGTCCATCTCCATAAAACTTGCGGGCATTATTTCATCACCAGTTTTTGCTTTCTTGGTGATGGTTGGCGTTGGTGTATAAAAGGGTCCGACAAGTTTATCTGTATTCCGATCCTTGTAATAAACATCGGGCCCAACACCAAACACCGCACGTTTTAATAGCATTTCGGGGTAGGATGCAAATTCAATATTCGCGCCACTTACTGCAATAATCAGGCAGTCATTTGGGGACACTCCACTGGTGCTGTCTACTACATACCTTTTATACTTTTCATACTTCGTACCGATGGCGTTGAGGATTCGTAAAACTCGCGGACGATTTAAATCTTCGATATTGCCACCGCTCGTATGAATTACACCCTCTGTCAGAATAGGCTTTGGCGGAACGGGATCAACTGCTCCAGGAGTACAGGATATTGCTTCAATCCATATTTTCTTACCATCCGGAGTTAAAGCGCAAAAGTCCGGGCCCGTGTCCCATGTTTTTTCTTGTAACACAATCCCATGATCAAGAAGTACCGATGCAATATGAAATTCCCATCCGCGAGCTTCGTGCTCGCTTTCCAGCTGAAACTTGGTAGCAAAATCCTTATCTAAATATTTATACAGTTTTTGCCAATATTCCTCATACCATTTCCGAGTGTCGGTTCTATGAGTGCCTATGGTAATAAGCGATCTGGAAAAATTGCTGTATTGCGCCAAGACAGCATCGAGCTCTTTTTGAGTTTGCACGCTTCCGGAGATTAGTTCTTGTGGAAATAGATCGGTTGGCATTTTATTATTCTGAATTATGGACAGTGATAAAACGCTTTTCCAAAGTATTTAGCGTCCAGATGCATTTTATGAGAATGTCCTCAAAGACTACCCACAACTCCTTATCGTCAATACCAAAAAACTTTTTAATCTTCTCATAATTATCACCCTTGCGGTGAGCAACGCTCGCCGATCGCAAAGCCTGCAGGTTTCTAAAAAACTCAATCATCTTTGGTGCAGAGAATCCTTTATCAACAGAAAAAGCCTCGAATTTATCTATACCTCGAGGATTTTCCTTACTGATCATTAAATCCTTCTCAAGTTCTTTCTCATTCAACGAGTCGATCATGATCTTCGTGACAGAAGCTACTTGATCATCAAACTCCTTTTGCCCATTAGTGCTGGGAACGTGGAGTGACTTCATGTGATGCGTGTCTCCGATCGGCAATGGCTTAAACAGATACCACCCAAATTGTTTGTGCCATGCTTCCTGAAATAGCTCAAATTTATATTTGAAATAAAGCTCCGGATGCTCAGAGTCTGCAAAGTTGCCCTCAATATTTCGAGTAAAATCTGCGTGGCTAATTTTTCGTGTGCTTGGAGTGAGATTAAAAGCTTTCCAGTGAGTCTGCTCTTTGTGTGGCAAGGCCTTTAAATCTCCCAGCCATATGACCGCATGCTCTCTATGATTAAGCATTGCCCTTAATCCCCAAAAGCTTTCTCGTTTTACATATCCATCTTCAACAGAGTACTTGTCCGGATTGTCATAGTATTTTTTGAGCACCTCGCGACTAAAGAACACCGGTGTTAGAAAGCCAGGACTAGACTGGTAATCTGTATTGCAACTGCAAGTAATTTCTTTGCCATTTTCATCTACTCCGATTATGAACTCCTCAAATTTTTCATCCGCTTTCCTTTCCCAAATACTGGGGTTAAAATCTTTTAATCCCGCAATGAGTTTTTTGCCGAGCACCCACCCCTGAGATTTTTTATCACCCAAATCGAGATTCCGGATACAAACCGAAAAGGTGTAATTGTCTCCCTTTTTAAGATCATCGACTTTTTGTAAACCTAGCTCCTCAATGGTTTTATCTTGAAACCGCATAGCTTCAAAATAGATAGCTAGGTGCATTTGCTTGGCCGATAAAAACTCTTTTATAAATTTAAGCTTGATCTCTACCTTATTCTTGCTGATCTTGGCGACCTCGTCTTCATCACCGTCATCGCTGGTATAGGTAAATACCTTATTATCGGTATCTATGACTTTTTCAAAGAGATTAAAATATAATCGAAATTCTTCCGAAAGCTCGAGACAGGACTCAGGTTTGCCGCTAAATGATCTCCAGTAAACCAAAGGTTCTATATCTTCGTCAGAAAAGCGATAGTATTCAGTTATTGGCTTTCCATCCGCATAGCGGGTCATGAACCCAGGACGCCCTCCGTCGATCCGCAACTCCCAATCATACCTTTCTAAAACATCCTTTACTTTTGCATTAGCTATCAATGCGGAAAAATAAGTACCTCTATCAATATCACTCTTTGAATCCAGAAATTCAAAAACAGTGACCCACTCTGTTTTTCCTAGATCACCCTCAATAGTTTTTATGAAATCAATAAATGTCAGGTCTTTTGTTTCCATTTGGTATTTATTCGCCAGTCCAGTCTTTGCACAAAATCTCGGCCTGCTCGATGACGGTCTTGGTGGCCTGCTCCTGTTTATCCGGCGGATACTTGTACTTGTTGAGTAGTTTCTTCACGTAGACACGGAGCTTCGCTCGAACACTTTCTTTGAGCGTCCAGTCGATACTCGTATTTTTACGAAGCATGGTCACGAGCTCCTGGGCAATTTTCTTCAGAGTGTCATCTCCAAGCTCCTTGATGGCAGTCTCGTTTTCACAAAGAGCATCGTAAAAAGCGATCTCATCTTCGGTTAGGTTCATGTTATGGCCTCGTTCTTTTTCCTCTCTGATTTTCTTGGCCAACTCTACCAGCTCGGCAATGACCTGCGCCGCTTCGATGGTCTGATTCTGATATTTCTTGATCGTCTCCTCGAGCATCTTGGCGAATGAGCGAGACTTAACCAAAAACTTTTTTTCCATTGTTCGGATTTCGTCGTTCAAGAGTCGCTTCAAAACCTCCAATGCTACATTCTTGCGTTCCAGCCCTTTTACTTCCTCCAAAAATTCATCAGAAAGCACCGCAACGTTCGGACTCTTCAGTCCAGCGGCATCAAAGATATTTATGACCTTATCGGATACGACAGCGTCGGAAACAATCTGCCGGATAGCCTGATCGTAATCATCCATTGTGGGTCCACCGAGTCCTCCGGTTTGCTCAAATTTTGCAATGAATGCCCGAACGGTTTGGAAAAAGGCAACATCCTCACGAATCCGGATAGCTTCCTCGCTTGGAACTGATAAAGCGAATGCCTGAGATAATTCCGCGACTGATTGCATGTACCGCTTCTTGCCGTCTTCCATGCCTAGGATATGATCCATGGCCGAGCCTGCAATTTCGGCTTTATCTTTTGCCTTACCAGAGAAATACAAAGAATAATCCAAGCCATGATACATGGATTTAATAGTCTCGTACTTCTCAAGCATCACACTTACAGCCTCCTCCTGCTTTACTGTTGGCTGTTCTTTACCTTCTTGCGTGTAGTACGAAAGAGCCTCTTTAAGTGATGGAGCGATACCAAGATAATCAACAATCAAACCTCCCGGCTTATCTTTATAGACTCGGTTCACTCGAGCGATCGCTTGCATTAGTCCATGACCCTGCATCGGCTTGTCGATGTACATGGTGTGCATGGACGGAGCGTCAAAGCCGGTAAGCCACATATCGCGCACAATGACGAGCTTCAGTTCGTCTTTCGGGTCTTTCATACGATCAGCCAAAAGGTCTCGCTCGTCTTTAGTGTGCAGATGCTTTTGGTAGTGAGATGGATCGCTGGCCGCGCCGGTCATGACCACTTTTATAAATCCTTTATTGATATCGTCGCTGTGCCACTGCGGTCGCAATTTTATAACCTCGTCATAGAGTTCAACGGCGATCCTACGGCTCATGGCTACAAACAGACCCTTCCCATCCATTGCACCAAGACGAGCCTCGAAATGCTCGATCAAGTCTTTTGCAATAAGAGCAACGCGTTTCTCTGATCCGACCATAGCTTCCAGCCGGGCCCATTTACTCTTGAGCTTTTCCTTTTTCTCCACTTCTTCACCCTCGGTCAATTCTTCAAATTCAGCATCAATCTTTGGCGTCGCTTCTTTCAAGAGATCAATCTTTGCTAGGCGTGCCTCGTAATAGATCGGCACGGTTGCTTTATCTTCAACTGCTCGAGTGATGTCGTAAACATCAATGTATTCTCCAAACACTGCTCGTGTATTTTTATCTGAAAGCTCGATCGGTGTCCCGGTAAAACCGATAAACGAGGCGTTAGGCAGAGCGTCATGCATGTGCCGAGCAAAGCCATCTAAGAAGTCGTATTGACTGCGGTGCGCTTCATCAGCGATAACGACAATGTTCCGGCGATCGGAAAGAAGCGGATGTTTGTCGCCCTTTTCCTCCGGCATAAACTTTTGAATAGTTGTAAAAACCACACCACCGGATGCAACCGATAGAAGCTTTTTGAGATCGTCCCGATCCTGTGCTTGCTTGGGAGTCTGACGGACAAGCTCGTTGCATTTGGAGAATGTGCCGAACAACTGGCCGTCTAGATCATTACGATCAGTAAGCAATACAAGCGTCGGGTTATCCAGCTCCTGCACAATTTTGCCAGCAAAGAAAACCATCGTGAGGGACTTACCGGAACCCTGTGTGTGCCAGATGACACCAGCTCGCTTATCACCACTAGGCGAAGCGGCTAAAACGGTATGCTTCACGGCTTTATTTACCGCAAAATACTGATGATAGGCGGCGACCTTCTTAATGATTTTAGTGACGTTATTTCGAGAGTCTTTCTCATTCTCAAAAACAACAAAGTTTCTGGCGATATCCAAAATCCGATCTTTGGCAAATATGCCTTTGATCAAAATATCCAAATCGTTGCTCTTTGTAAGTTTCTCGCCATCGATACTCTTCCAACCGACAAATCGCTCTGTGTCGGCCGAGATCGTACCCACAAGCGCACTCTTAATATGGTCGGAGATAATACAAAGCTCGTTATATGCAAATAGCGACGGGATCTCTGCTTTGTAAGTCTGTATCTGATTAAATGCGCCAGAGATAGTAGCATTTACGTCTGCCGGATTTTTCAGCTCAAAGACGGCAAGAGGTAAGCCATTCACAAACACAACAACATCAGGTCGACGATTATGGTTATTTTCAATGACCGTGTACTGGTTCACTGCTAACCAATCGTTCTTGTCGAGATTTTTCGTATCAACAAGATACACTTTGTCACCGGCAATCGTGCCGTCTGGTCGGCGATACTCAACATCAATACCGAGAGCAAGCATTTGGTGAAATGCGTGGTTAGCAATGAGTAGGTTCGGGCTAGAATATGCAACGCTGATGATTTTCTTAATTGCGTCTTCCTGTGCTTCTTGTGGAATAGACGGATTGATCCGAGTTATAGCGGTACGCAAACGGCCAACCAAGACAATATCCTTGTACGACTCACGCTCTGGTGATTCGCCATCAGATGCAATATCCGGTCCAAAGGCAATGGAATAGCCCAGCTCCTCGAGCCACTCGAGCACTGCGTTTTCCAAATCTGATTCTGTGTATTTGTAGTTAGTCATAAATTTAATGTGTCTTGGTTAGCCACGGTTCATAAAAAACTTCTTTGTAATCCGTATGGTCGACTGGCAATAAACCGCCGAAACCGGCCTGATACAGAAGTAGATAATATTTCGTGCCCAGCTCCTCGATTATTTCGATCGCCTTATCAAGAGTGGCGAAGCTGAAGTCCTTATCGAAAGTGACAACTCCTTTGTCCACGTGAGCAATTCGCTTATCACGATACTTTTTTATTTCCTTAGTGTAGAAAATAAGCTTTCCAATATCTGCATGCACGATTGCTGGATCGATAAAATCTAGCTCACCAAAATGCTCTTTGAAGTGAGCTCGTCCGGTTTCTTCGGTGAGGACTGCTGATTTTTTGTATTGGGAGGCAAACCATTCTTTGGTAATTTTCTCGACGTTATTAAAAATCCGATTGAGTAGATTCATTAAACTCAATGCTTTCTCGTCTTTATCGATCTGTCTGCAGATACCAAGGACTATATGAGAAACATAACCAGTCTTTACGAAATCATAAAAGGCGTTTGGCTTATTGATTTTCGGATTACCATTCACCATCTCCACAAATTCGGTGTACATTTTCCGGTCCCACATCAAATCCGAAATATCGCCGGTAATTTCCTCGACATCTTTCTGCAATGACTCAATAAATTTTAGATCTGCTGTTGCCATAATTTTATGTGGTGCCTACCCTTATCTTTCCGCTCATCAGACGTGGTAGGAGAGAGTTCTTTATTTCAATTAAATTATTTGATTGATCATTGTTAAGTCTGATCTGGACAAATAATGATTCCGCTATCCTATGATATTCAGAAATAACATCTTTGCTTGGGATAGTTAGTTTATAGTCTGCAAGACTGTTAACTTGTACTCGCTGTCTTCCTGATGTTCCACTCATTGATTGAATCGCATGCTCCCTAAAGTTTTCTGATCGAGCCAGGATATACAAAAACTCCGTAAACTCTCTTTCTATGGGGTGCATTACGATAAATTCTGTAGAGCCCCATGCAATTTCATTTTTATTAAGAAAATCGACAAAACCTGTCTTTCCATTTTCCAGACAAGGGGTAATCCTGGCTAATAGCGTATCGTTATTAGTAAACTTTGAACCTGATTTAAAATCTCTTTGGATGGGGGTTTTAATACTTAGACCAACTTCTGGCAAATCTTTCATCTCGACATATCTAAAAGATTTCCCTTTTTGCAGTGAGTAACGAGGATTGAATTCGCAAATTTCGGTAACGCTTCCAACCCTTCCTCTCTTTGATAATTCAGAATCTAAAAACCACTCCTTGAAGATTGAACTGGCAAGTTCTTCTAAATTAGCATTGATCTGGCGATTTAACTCAATTTTATCGTCAATAGCTGAAAGAATATCAGAAATTTGTTTCTGCTCATTAAGAGGTGGGAGTAACACATCAATTTTTCTGAGGTGACTTACGGGTTGAGCGATAGATGGAACACCGGTCTGAGATTTATTTGAGAGAAGTAAATGTTGACCGACAGGTGCTTTGAAAAAATATGTGATGAATTCGGGAGTGAGCTTTTCTTTATTACACCTAAGATAAAATTGTCGTTGAGATATTATATAGCGATCGTATTTCGATGTGCTAGGAATATAGGCAACCTGACCAATGTTTCCCGCATGGGTGAAAATGACATCTCCTCTGAAAACAATCGAGTTGCGGAGTTTCTCTGCATGATCCAAGGTCACAAAGTTATAATCTCCATCTTCTAGTCGTGTGCCGTGTAAATGTTGTCCGCTAATGACCGGCATTCCCTCACTTACAAATGTTTCAACTTTAATAGATGATCCAAAAGGGCCAATTGCAACCTTCTCAGTAATATCAGCCACTTTGACCACATCCCATCCTTCTGGAATAGTTCCGGTATCAGTTTCTTTGAATTTTGTTGGGGTTGCCGTTTTCATACTATTTTCTACTTATCAAATCGTAGGCCAAACTAGCCAGAGCTATATAGTGAATTGCTAAGTTTTTATCTAAATTATTTGCCGGGGTATGTGCTTTTTCGTTTCTCAAAAACTGAATAGCCATATGCAAGAATTTCGTACCTTCGAAAAAATCGCTCTCCGCGTCATTCACCGGCTGGTGTCCAAAAATCTTTTCGTAGTTTGATGCATTAAAAGCATCGGTTGCCTTTTCTTTACCGGAAACATCCTTCAATTTCTTTCTGACGATCTTGTATGCCTCTTCTACAGCATTAAAATAATGCCCGTCGTTCAGCAACTTCTGTACGTGGTCAAAAATATCTTTCTGTAAAAGAATAGTGATATTGCCATCCTTGAATGTAGCCTGAGACTTGTTCTCCTTTTTATCAGCCTTTTTACCGGACAATCTTTCCCCGATTTCCTTACCGGCTTTTGTCCTATCAGCCGGAAAGTCCTCTTTTTTAAGGTTGTCTATAAGAATTTGATTTTCAATGTATTCAACAAGTTTCAGAATACTTTTACCTATAAGCTTCGCATCGGCTGACAGCCATAGACCCCTTAAACGATTGGCTTTTGATCCACTGCCGTAGGTGTATTTTTTGCTGTATATATCAATCCCTACGTCATCCCTGAAAAACTCGCCCATAGTCCTATCGGAAAAATTCAAAACATATCCGCCACCCATTTGGAAGAGTTTCTCAAGTACCTGTTTTTCGTTTGTGGATAAAATAGCCATTTTATTTAATTTCAAACCCAATGCCTTTCAGATTTTTCTTTATGCGATCTTCCAATTCCTTTGACTGCTTAAATTGTCCGGAAAGCTCTTTGGTGATTCGACCCATCTTCTCCTCAAATACTTCACTATCTTCTTCCACAAAATCCGTACCAACGTATCGTCCGGGTGTAAGGACAAAGCCGGACTTTTCAACCTCAGCGATCTTGGCCGCTTTGCAGAAGCCTTTTACATCCTCGTATTTACCGTCCACCGTGCGCCATGCGTGATAAGCACCGGAAATTTTCTCGATATCGGCATCCGTAAGCTCGCGGTTCTTTCTGGAAACCATTGATCCCATCTTGCGAGCATCGATGAAAAGAATCTCGTCAGTACGATTGCGGAATTTGTGATCGTAACGATCACGAGATACAAACCAAAGACAAGCCGGAATCTGCGTCGTATAGAACAATTGGCTTGGTAGTGCAACGATACAGTCCACGAGTCCAGCTTTGATGAGATTTTTCCTTATCTCACCCTCGCCGGACGTGTTGGATGAGAGCGATCCATTGGCTAGGACGAAACCAGCAATACCGGTCGGCGCGAGATGATGGATCATGTGCTGAATCCATCCGTAGTTGGCATTGCCAGCTGGTGGCACGCCGTATTTCCAGCGCACATCGTCTTTGAGTCGTTCACCACCCCAATCGCTAATGTTGAAAGGAGGATTGGCAAGAATAAAATCAGCCTTCAAATCTTTATGCAGATCGTTATGAAATGTATCGGCATTTTGCGGTCCCAAGTTACCGTCAATGCCACGAATAGCGAGGTTCATTTTGCAGAGTCTCCATGTGGTCGGGTTTGATTCCTGACCATAGATCGCCAAATCATGCGTGTTACCGCCGTGAGCTTCCACGAATTTTTCACTCTGTACGAACATGCCACCGGAACCACAACACGGGTCGTAAATACGACCTTTATATGGCTCAAGCATTTCAACTAAGAGCTTCACTGCTGACTGGGGAGTAAAGAATTCACCGCCACCTTTGCCTTCAGCTGAAGCAAAACGGCCGAGGAAGTATTCATACACGCGGCCGAGAACATCCTTGCTTCGGCTTTCTTTATCGCCAAGGCCGATCGTGCTCACAAGATCGATAAGCTCGCCAAGTCGCACTTTATCCAAATCCGGACGAGCGTAGTTTTTAGCCAAAACACCCTTGAGACTTGGATTGTCTTTTTCAATAGAGATCATCGCATCATCAAGCAGTTTGCCAATTTCCGGTTTCTTGGCGTTGGACTTTAGAAATTCCCATCGCGCTTCCTGCGGTACCCAAAACACGCCTTCGGCAAGATAGGCATCTTTATCTTCCTCTTGGCCTTCGTAATAGTCGGCATCTGCTTTGATTGCTTTATAGACTTCCTCGAAAGAGTCTGAAATGTATTTGAGGAAAATCAAACCAAGCACCACGTGCTTATACTCGGCCGGGTCCATATTGTTGCGCATCTTGTCAGCGGCAGACCAGAGTGTCTCTTCAAAGCCGACATTCGCACCGTTTGCTTTTTTCTTGGCGATTTCCTTTTTCATAAATTTATTTTAATAAGTCGTCTAACTCGCACGACAGCAGTGCTGACTTATTAAGCACGATCTGTTCTTTCTGATTCAGATTGTCAGCTGTCATCCGGATAACTTTAGTGAGAATAACATCACCGAGCATCGTCTGGTTCGTCTTCTTGAAGTATTTTTCTGTCTTCTGGTAGAACAAGGTCGCGTACTGCTTGAGTTTTTCCTGTGGGGTTTCTCGACTACTTACACCATTGCTTCTAAAATCAAATTTTTCTTCCAGCTTTTTATCTACTTCGACCTGTAAATTGCCCTCGCCGAATATGATCCAGTATTCACTAAGGTTATAAACAATCCTTACTGACCCACCATCTTCGGTCGAATACCAGTAAATGAAAGAAAAAGTATCTGTACGAAAGTCCTGATGTATACCAATACTCTCAAGTTCCTTTATAGTGCGAATTTTGTATTCATCCAAAAGACGCAGGTAACTCTCGCGCCAATTTTTGAGCCAATTCTGGATGTAGGTTTTATCAACAAACAAGGGCTCCAAGTCCTGCTTGAGATTTTCGTCACTTACTTTATTGATCTGAAGCGTGAGTTTATCGAAAAGCGCGCGCGGGTCTTTCGCATCAATGCCTTTAGCTATAAGGTAATCAAAATCCGGCACCACTTTTTTATTCATGTACCAAAGGAGATCGTAAATATCACGTCCTTTTTCTTCGTAAGTTGCTTCTCCCACACCACGGGTACCACGGAGGAAAATAGCCGCGAGCTTGCTCGCCATAAGCGAGGACATATTGTAGGTGATGATCACAAAGGAGAGCTGATCACGGTTTATAGGCCGACGTTCAGTGACGGTCTTGGGAGCGACAAAGTGATTGAGGTCAATCTTTACATGCACCTGCTTTGAAGGATGCCCCGAGCTTAGCTCCTCACCGACGTGGAACTTCAAAAGCAGACCTCTGCCAGTGGTTATTTTTATCGTGAGAAAATCAGGTCCCGCGCCGTAGGTATTAGTGAAATGATCCTCAACGTCTTTTTTCAATTCCTCTAAGAATTTCTCGGTTATCGTATGTGAGACTTCAAAATCCAGATCAACAGACATACGATCAAGGCCGTGGATGATACGGAGGGAGGAACCGCCATACATAATCCACGAATTGTATTCGGGATGGTGATAAATGAAATTGAGAACGTAAAACTGCAACTCTTCTTTCAGGGCATTACGGCGTGTTTCTGCATCGAGACCGCCATAGGCGGCAAGATCATCGAGCTTACGTTTTAGAATTGTTGAAATCTGTTCACTCATGAAAGTATTTATTAATCATTGAATAAAATTTATCCTGTTCGCTTTTTTCCATCTCATCAATATCTATCCGGAGTTCTGCGATCATTGCTTTTACTTTTTCTATATCTAGACCATTAAACTGACGTGTTCTCAAATAAAGCAAATCAAACAATGCTTTAGAGGGAGAAGCTATATAGAAGTCGAACTTTCCCTTCGCCAAAGAAAAGTCCGTGAAAAAATCTTTGCTGATCGACTGATAGGAAAAATTACCGGCTTTTGTCTGGTATTCTTTTGTCACTTTGAGTGTGACTGAAGTGATAGAGTGGATTGCTTCGGTAGCAAGATTGTAATACTGGAGTGCCGCCCATGAGCTGATATATGAAGGCGTGCGGATAACATTGGCAAGATAGAATGAATAGGAAACATCGTTCCTGTTTTTATCGAAAAAATCAGCAGACACATACAACCCATTTTTAAGTCGATAAATTTCCTTATACTTCAAGAACCGGCTAATGTAGACATTAACCGTAGAGTCCTTGAGCCCCAACTGCTTACCTAGCTGAAATACAGTATTTTTACTGAAATGAGGCAGGGATTTAAGCTGTTCTAACAGATTACTTTTGCTTTTCATAATGTAACAGAAGTGTATCATATCAGAAACACCCCTGTCAATGAGCCTAAAAACTAGTGAATAGGAGGCATAAAACGGGTCCAATTCACTAAATATTGACTGGAAATGGCCTTTAAGGTACTTCCCAGTTCAAATATGAAAAAGACTATTTTGACCAGTTGGATCACTGTAGTGGACAAAATAGGTACTTTTTGTCCAGTGTACTATGCAAAAAAAGGGGAAATAAGCATAGTACAACGTGAATACTATGCTTATTTGGATCATCCGGACTTTCTACACAAAGCCACTATGGCTAAATAAGTAAAAGTGGTAAAATAAATTCAACAGTTAAATAATCGCCTCAAGAGGCAACCTGAAAGGTATTCCGAGTCCAAGGGCTCGCGATCCATTATCACTTTTTGTGGTAACAGATCGCGAGCTTTTTGTTTAACTGACAATGAATATGAAAATGACAATGGTCTCGATGGAGACCTGCTACAAATTTGATATTGTCGAGACGAAGGACGCGGTCCGAAATGCTTTTAATAATGCCGGGCTAGTGTTGGCTTTAAGACAAGCGACGAATGTCGTAAGAATACTCGTCGATGAATTACGAGAGACGAGACAGGAATATAAAAACTATGTCGCCAAGACGGAACAGATTTTGTTGGGCATCAAAGAATATCGAAAGCAGAATAATACCGAAAGGAAAAAGATCGCCAAGGACGTAGTGGATTATTGGTTTGAAAAAGTAACTACGCCGATCCAGCCGGTCAAGAATAAAACTGTGGTCTTCTTCTCGACCGACAACGAACTGTATTGCGAACCTAAAATCGATCACTGTTACCGTTTGGAATTAAATAGCTACCGGGACAAGATGATCCGGATGCTGATAGCCCATAAGACCTACGTGCCAACCGAAACTCTTATAGAAATCTGTGGTTTCGCGTCCAGAAAATCACTTGAAAGCGCAATTGATGCCATGAATCGGATCGCGCATAGAGAACTCGGTATTTTTAAGATCGTGGAAGGATACCGAGACTCCGGATACCGGATTCATCCCGGCATAATTTTGAAAAAGGAATAAAACTGGCTGGTACTCTCCCGACCCTTCTTGATAACTTTTTTGAAAGCGACTAAAACAGTCGTCTTTTTTGTGTCCCAAATTTTCTTAAAGAGTATGTAAAGAGGTGCGTTCCGATTGCTATAAAGAATACGTGTGAGAGTAGAAAGTTAATGACGATGAAAATGCCAACATATGGAAAACAATTACTACAAAACCGCCGACCTGGCATTGGTCGCGGTGCTTTTATTATTTATTCCTGATTCTCTTGAGGTCGTGGATCGGGGAAATCCGCATAAGGTGCTCTTCTGCTTCGGCAAGAGCCCTGACTTGGATTCTCTGGTGAAGCGATATTGGAGCCGCGAGCTTCAAGTCGAGCCTCAGGCGTTCTTCAACGAGGTCAAACAGGTCAAAGTACGGATTTACGCCGAGAACTAAGACCTGTGAAAATAAAACCGGAAACGCTGGAGAAGCTCCGCGTGATTCTCAAAAGAAACTTCGGGCAGGAAGTGAATGACCAAGACCTGCACGACATCGCATTCAATCTCGTAAGTTATTACGATGCTTTGTCGCGATTCTACATCGAGGACATCACCAGTGGTCGAACGCTCATAGAGCCATATGACAATGTACCCAAGCGACAAGAAGTATAAGGTCCGAGATTACCGCGAAGCCCCGTTTGCCTACCAAGACAAACCGGCTTTGCGGTTTATGCGTCAGCAGTGGCTCGATAAACGTGTGAGTGACGATGCGTATCGCAATCTGCGTAACGTGTACTGCGCCTTAACCGAGATCGCTTCAAACAAAGCGAGTCAGACCATAGAAGCATCGAACAGGACGCTTCGTCTTTACTGTGGCCTCAAAGATTGGCGAACGATTAAGAAGTGTTTGGATAAGCTCGAAGAGTGGGCTTTTGTCGCGATCACGAAAATTCGAGGTGAGGATGCCAAGTTCAAGCCCCGAAGCATCACATTGCTCTCCATCCTACATCTGAAGCAGGACGGTGGCCGATCTGCACGAAATGCCGGACGGCATGACACGCACACTGCGTCCGACGGCGATGATATAGAAGCTAAGGGATTAAAAGAAATTAAAGAAAATTATAAAGAAGTTAACGGCGGAAACCAGATCAAGAAAATAAACGAGATGAAAGCCAACCTTGTCGCCAAGATGTCGTTCTCGTCGAATCGACATAAGCGTAATTACTAACCAACACACCTATGACCAAGCATAAAAAGAAAACTGAAATTGAAATTGCTGACGAGATCATCCGAAAGAATATGCCAAAAGCGGCGGAAGTTCTGATCTCACTTCTGGAAAGCAAAGACACACTGGTAAGAGCTCAAGCGGCCGCTTACATCATCGAACAAACCACTGGAAGACCACTTCTCATCATCCCAATTGAGAGCAAGAAAAGACTCTACTAAACACAACTTTTTATGGCCAAGCTGAAACATATAACCAAATACCATGAACGCGCGCTCGAGCTGAAATATAAAGGCTATTCCTACCAAAACATCGCCGAGGATATCAATCACCGATTCCAAAAAAGTAGAAAAGCCAAATTCACCGAGCAAACGATTAAGGATTGGTTCAAGCAATCAGGAACACTACAGGAAACCTACCGGCTCTACGCGCAGGAACTGGATCTCATCCACCAAGAAACCGTAGACATAGTCCGGAAAGCCGGTGTGCGTGTTCGTGAGCAGAATTTCCGCCTAGCCAATGAAATGCTCGTCGCTCTTATGGGCAGTCAACAAGACAATGTGAAGCTGGCCGCTATCAAGGAATTACTGGATCGAGTCGAGGGCCATCCGAAAGACAGGATCGAGCTTAGCAAGATCAATTTCAAAGATATGGAGCCGGGCGACCGCTGGGAATTTATTCCTTATGAGATGCAACTTGCTCTGGCACGTAATCAATATCCCGATGCCAAAGCCGCGATCATAAAAAAGTGGCTTGCGGACGGAGAACCAGCTGTGGGCAACTCGAGCTTAGCGGATGAGCAAGATTAGTATAGGGTGCGTAGTGGTACGAAAAGTCGCATTCGAACCAACAAATTATTAATTAAATGATTATGACAATGAATCAAGAGAATCAATCGATGCAAGCCGTAGGCTACGCCCGGGTGTCTTCCAAAGATCAGGAGGACACCGGCTATTCGCTTCCGGCTCAAGAGAAACTTTTGCGAGATTATGCCGATCGGAACGGCTTTGAACTCGTAAAAGTTTTTGCCATTCAAGAATCGGCCGCTGGAAAAATCCAGCGAAAGATATTCCACGAAATGTTGGAATACGTGACCAAGTCTAAGATCAACACGATCTTCGTAGAAACGACTGATCGTCTGACCCGTAACTTTGCCGATGTGCCAATCATCGACGAATGGATACTGGCGGACGAAAAGCACACAATCCACTTGGTCAAAGAGGGTTGTACGCTCCATAAAGATTCCAAGTCACACGAATGGTTTATGTGGCGAGTGAAAGTAGCCACGGCCGAATACTACATCCGCCTGCTTTCCGAAAACGTGAAAAAAGGACAAAAAGAAAAACTTGCTCAAGGTTGGTTACCGAGCAAGCCACCACTAGGATATAAAACTATCGGCGAGAAAGGACACAAAATCCATGTGATAGACGAGGAGAAAGCAACGATAGTCAAGAAAATGTTTGACCTCTATGCCACTAATGTGAGATCAACCAAAAGACTGGCCGATGAAATGTATAAGCTCGGCATGCGATCTCGAGGAGGAAATAAAGTAAGCCACTCGCGAGTCCACCAGCTTCTTGGCGATCCATTTTATTACGGAATGAATCGCTGGAACGGTAAGATTGGCAAAGGTGAACACGAGCCGCTCATCACCAAAGAATTATTTATGCGATGCCAAGACATCATGCATAGTAACGGCACGCCGAAACACAATAAGCACAACTCACTCTTTAAGAACGTCTTCCGCTGTGACGAATGCAAAGGAAAAGTAACCTGGGAGATACAAAAAGGCCACTGGTATGGCCACTGTAACCATTATAAAAACTGTTCCCAGCGAGAATGGGTCAAACAGGAAAATGTTGATTTGCAGGTAATGGAGAATATCGAGCAATTAAGCTCGAAGCACGATGAGGCCATAGAGAATATGCTTGGCTGGGTCCAAACAGCTCTCAAGGAAAGTCATGGCGAGGAAATAGAATTCAGAGAAAAGGCAACCGGCGAACTCGAGCGACGCTACCAAGTAGCCACGCAGAGACTGGATAAGATATACGACGACAAGATCGACGGCAAAATAAGCGAGGATTTCTATCAGAAAAAGTACCAGCAGTACAAGATCGAGCAGGAGGAAGTGATGGACAGCCTCAATAAGCATAAGAATGCCAACCTCAAGTACTACGATATGGGATCGACCTTCCTGCAAATGGCCAAGGAAGCGAGAAAGATTTATGTAAACCGAAGCAGTATTGAAATGGTTGACGACAAGAAGCTCTTGATGTCACTTTTATTTTCGAACTCGACGATAAATGGCAAGAAAGTTGAGATTTCATACCACAAAGCCTTCAAAATGGTCTCTGACCGAGTAATGCAGATGTTAGGAGAAAAGATAGACGAAAAAAACACTTTCGAACCGCCAAAAGAGCCCGTCAATAAAGGAAAAACACCAGCTTTCGCTGATGTTAATCCTATCTGGCTCGCTTGGAAGGGAGTGATACGAACTATGAATTGGTCTGAAATGTTTCCATATCCAAGCGTTTCTCTACAACAAATCAACCAACTTCTAACTCTCATTAAATAATTTTACCCTCACATCCCAAGAGGATATATTAAGGCAAACTCTCACAAGCTAAACCATCGTTATCTCTATCTAGTCTGTGGACATCACTACCACAAGTTTCATAAACAGACTGAGCTTCATTGTGAGTTGAAAAATCATCGCAGTTGTATGCGTCAAAGGAACAAATATAACCAGATTGTTGCGTCTGTGTTGGTTGTGTTTGTTGTGCGGGGGGCGTAAGTGTTGGCTTAGGTTCTTCCTCGCACACTCCATCAGCCCAAAGACCTCGTTTGTTTATCTGAGCGTCTTTTTGAGCGGATTTAAAAGCACCTTGATACTTGTATGGTGTAGAGTAAGTATATTCGTAAGAATAGCCTTCTTTTATTATATATTCATTAAAATTTGTTCCATCTGAAAGAAACACATAAGCAAGCAGTCGGTCATATTTATCGTATTTACCTTGTGATGAATCTAATTCAAGTTGAACCATTTGATTAGAAAGAATGGATTTTGCTTTGTTTGAAGCTTCTTGTCCGAAACACTGCACGGGCTTTCTTGGGTCTACGGTTTCTGGCGTATCAATTCCAATCATACGTACTGTTGTATTGACTCCATTAATATTTACTGAAATAGTGTCTCCGTCTACCACTTTTACAACTTTGTACGATTTAATAGATTCTGTTTCTACTTTTTGCTGTGCTTCAGGCTGAGTTGGTAGTATAGTTTTTTCTGTAGAATTTTCTTCTAAGTTGATTTCTGTGCTAACATTATTTTCGGGATTTATAATTTCTAATTTTTCTTTATTATTTTCACTTCCAATAGAAGTCAAAACAATCGTTAAAACAATTAACCCTCCTAACCCATAAGCTGTATATTTTAAATATTTTTTAATTTTTTCCTTCATTTTTAAGTAAAATCTAATTTACCAAGCTTAAAATGAGGCGACTCTTCAAAACCAAAAGCTTGCCACAATCGGTCGCAGAGTTCCTTCGCTATAACTTCAGGTAATAAAAACTCAAAAGTTAAAGGTTCTATTATTACCTGATTTCCATCGCTCCATATGGATTCACTTCGACCTTCAGGCTCACTTAGGGCAAAACTGTTAGTATTGACTAAGTTTATACTGAAACTCATTGGTGCATCGTAGCCAACCTCTTCCATCAAAGCCTTCACCTTCAGAAGGAAAGTATATGTAAATTCTACCAAAGCATGACTCCTAATAACTTTTAAATTTTCTACTGGAACTACCGAAATTTCTTTCAAAAGATAGCCATAATCTTCTTTTAATTCTACGACTGCTTCTATATAACCATTTCTAAAAAACTCAACTTTTCTTATACTATCATTTATTATCAAGCCATTTATACTCGGAATAGGTCTGCTACTACGAAAATTAAAATTCCATCCGCCAACTCTTTCTCCCTCAGATTTCCTTAAAATATCTCTTATCTTTTCATTTCCTACCTTAAACAACTCTGTCTCAGGTTTGATGGGTTGAGCAGTAAGCATTAAAACACTTTTCCCCCTGCCATTCATAAGATATTTTCTTTCTTTTAGTAAATCTATGTTTTGGGACGAAGCAAGATTATTTTTTAAAATAGTGTCTTTTATCTCATCATATGTCATTCGACTTTTCTGCCTATCATGCCTTTTCCAAAACTGATATAAGCCTTTAAAAGTTACTTGGTGGAGGTTTAGACTATCAGGAATTTTGACGAGTAAAATTTTATTATTTTCTTTACATTCAATCATTTTGATATCTAATCCAATGATGCGAGGATGGAGATTTGCCATACATGAAGCTAATATTCTATCTCTCTCATTTTCAATGTGCGGAATATTAATAATTTCTTTGGCTTTTCCTGTATCTTCTTCTTCGTCAATACCAACGATTAAATAACCTCCATAGGCATTTGCAATAGAGGATATGTCTCTAAGCATTTCTCTAGTATCTTCATCTGACATACCCCAAACTTGTTTTTTGAACTCTAAATTAGAGTGCTCAGATGCACCCGAAATAAGTAATGCTTCAATGTCGCTACTATTAATTTCAGAAAATGACTTATTAAACATATTCTTACTATCTTTAATTACTTCATAATGGGAGTATACCAGTATGTACTGTATTGTAACAGATAACAACCATAGGGGGGTAGTCTGCTTTCTCTTTTCTATTTCTGGTAGTGGGTATATCCTTTTTCGTCTTTTTTCTGTTCGGGGGGACGCCCTAACATAATTTATACTTTCTACAGCAAAATCTTTATATATATTTGGGCTGTACCAGTACCGTATTACCACGTTCTATAACAGTAAGTACCAATGTCCGTTATTTAATTAGCATTCTTATACACCTGCACTTGCTAATACTAACCCCACGTATGGTAATGGTTTATACCCTATATAACAGGTACAGTAGAATTATGGAATGATAGAAGAAAGGGTATATACCCGTCTCTCACGGGCTTGAGTGGGGTAAAATTGGACTCAAGTGGGAGTGAATTGGAACGAGCTTATTATTGAGCTTATCACTTGGTCGCAATTCCATAAAGACATAATAACATAGAAAGAATATGCTTAGAACCATAGAAAAAAGATATTTTTCAGACTACTTCTTGGGATTAGAATAAAGTATAAAAATGTGTTAATCTAAAGTTAAGAAATGAAAAATGATAAAGAGCAAGAAATATTCAAAAAAACTGGAACTGAATTAAGGCATTTAGTAAAAACTATAAAAATATTACCAATTATTAGTTATTTGTGTGTAGTTTTCTTTATAGGTTTTGTGATGAGTGAACTTTCAAATTTAGGCAATGCATCTTATGTTATTTCTATGATTGTGCTTCCTATTATAGGTGGAATTTCTGATTGGTTTTCAGATACTGATGTATTAAGTACTTTTAAGAAAGAATGGTCTAAGGCACCACCCAAGTTTCATTTACTAGTAATAGCGACTACGCTGATTTATCATCATGATATTGGTGAGTTTAAAAAATATGAATCAAAATAAAAGTTTTTGGCAAATAGTAAAAGAACTTTCTATCATTATAGGCATAGGGGTTGTTGGAATTATAATAGTAAATTATACTACGGATATTTTTAGACAACCAAAAGTAATAGAAAAAACTATCGTTGTAGAAGAAAATCCAGATTATAATTCTTTGACAGGTATGAAAAGTATTCCTTTGGTTGAAATTTTTGACAGCTATACACCTGATAAAAAACCTACTGCTAAATACGAAAACAGAGGGGTTATTTTAAAGAATGGTAAAATATCTAAAGGTTATCTAGAAATAGTTGCTTCTATCGATGGTAAACCGCTTACAAGTTGGGAAAGTATCTATTTTAAAGCTCCGTATAATGTAGTAAACCACAGTCAATATGGAGGTCATATATTTAGACCTGAATCACTCAAAGTTCCATTAAGTGAAAAAACACATTTGCTATTTGCACTAAATAATATACCCTTTTTGCAAGGTTCATACTCAGAATTTGCTGAACCAAGTCATTTTGACTTATTTAAAATAATAAATGAAAATCAAGAAGTAAAGTACTTATCGTTTATCTCTTCTTTGGTTCCTGCAAAAATAGACCTTATTAAAATATATTACGAATGTGATAAAGATTTTAATAACGGCAACTGCGAATTATCCTTAGAAAAATAGATTAACTTAGTGTATATTCTTACCTTTCTCTACACTCACTACAGCTCATCATCCCCGTAAAATATGCGTAATGCCAAATCTGATTAGTTTCTGGGTCGTAAGAATTCGAGATAGGTCTATGGATTTTATTTTTCTTACACTTCGGACATAAAATGCCTTCACAAAGACAAGACACACCAAGATATTCCTCGCTTTTTTCTGCTCTCTCTTTATGAAAAGAGCCCTCCCAATTTAAGTCTTTCTCCATTACCTCGCCTTTATACTCTCCACATTGCTCGCACTTGTTTAATCCTTTGGGAACTAATGCCTTGTGTCCTCGCAAGTCATAGATAAACATTTTTCCCACCTGTATAATAATTGCCTTTTTTACGAACAATTCAAAAACTTCTGCAAAGCTCATATTTAACTCCTTCATTGCTATCTGGATGCCGTGGCACATCGCCAAAGGAAAAGAGTATTCTTGAGACCTTGCTTCTTTGAACCACCCACTTAATGTTTCATCTTTTTTTATTTCCATAAATAAATAAAAAATTCCTCTAATAAAGAGGAAAGAGTTTTTGTGCGGACTAGGCACAAACACATCTTTCCTGACACTTTCGTGTCTGGTTGGATTTAGCACCTTACCGAAGCAGGTTGCTGTGGGGTCATCGAGCCAATTCTCTACCGCCACTCTTGATACAAACTATTCAGTTGTATTTACACTATAACATATCGGTTGAGGAATGAAATCTTTACTAAACTGGTTTTTCCAGATTTTCTTTAACTCTTAGTGGGCTTTGCTAAATAGTGTGGACAACCCCTTACACGAAAATTAAGCTCTTAGGCATTCAATTAAGAACCACACCAATCCTATGCCAATAATTATTTCAAATCCAATCATAGTTTTATTAATACAAACACCAAGGTTATCAATATTAGTAATGCAATGAGTAGTAAGTAGCGCTGAAAAGCAGGCATCTTGTTAATGTTGTCTTTGGTTTGAGCAGTATGTGTCCCCGCTGTTCCAATAAACATAGAGGCGGGTCGTCTCAAAAACTTAACCACTATAATCAATATGTTGATTATAAACACGAAGATTAACGCCAGTGTGCCTACGATCACACCAAGCCAGCCAAAATTGAATCTATCAAAACTTTCCGTAAAAATTTGAAAGGTGGAAACGTCTTTGATGTGATTTAATTTTCGATATGTCTCATCAGCTGTATATCGATATCTATTTGTTCGTTCCCAATCAAGTTCGTCGAATACAGTGGGGGTGTAGCCAACAAGTTGAGCACAATACTCGTTCTCCCCGCACGCTCTCTGCATTCTGGTTCTTCTGAAGCTCTCCACGTAAGATTCATAGCAATACGAGAGTAGATTCGCACTCTCATTTCCTTGGCATGCTTGATTCCATCTATTTATTTCCCCTGCAAGTTCCTTGCCACTTTTCCTATCTTTTTCATCGAACAATATGTCTAACTCCTGCTCTCGTTCGGTAATTTGTACATCAATGTTGCTTTTTAGATTGTAAGCGGTAAACCCTGCATATAAAATGCCTGCAACAATCAAGCAAAAACAGTTAATAATAAGTGGTTTTGAGTATTTTTTAGCAAAGAAAGATTTGAACTGTTGTGTAAATAGATTTATCTTTGAGTCATCTGTTAATTGCCGAGTGGTTCCTTTTTTCAAGCAAAGATAAATAAAGAATGGAATATTTATAAAAGGAATGATTGCCAGCACCCACCAACTTCTTGCAATACCTATATCTCGTACCCTGCGAATACAGATTTTAATGTATACGACAAATCCGAAAATCAACGATGCAATGAGTACTATGGCAGGCAGGAATAGAATCGGACTCTTTCCGAAAACTAAATAAAATAAACCCATCACTAATAAAACAGATAGAGGCAAACCCCATTGAGCAGAGAAGAACGCAATCAAAAATCTGCGTCGCCCTATGGTTTCTTGTGTAAGTCCTAAAAATTTCCAAATGTTTTTTATATTCATAAATTTAACATGATTAATTACTCCAATTTGACTATCTCAAGCTCCATAGTGAGTTCACCTTCTTTTCAAGTTCCATTCCAGCATCCGCGGTTATGTAAACCGCCTCTGCAATATCTTGCGTTTTTTTGTCTAACTTGGCAGTTATTTTTAACAATTCTATGTTTGAATTGTGATAAATATTTAGTTCTTCCTGCATAAACTCGACCAACGTACGCAACTCATCAACTTCAGCCTTTAATTCTTTTAATGTTCTGATGTCTGTAGTCTGCTCGTCCTTACTAAACCAAGAAATTGGATTCCACCAAGAAGCAAAAGTGATTTGAGGAATTAAAGTAATCACCACCAGTAAAATTACCAAACCCATATTTATTTTCTTTTTATTCATAAAGATATCTTTAAGTTAATAATCCCTATGAATAGGACGCAAAAAGCCTACCACATAGGTGAGAGCTTTCGCTCCCCATATTGGTTTCCCGATATGACGCATCACGCGACCCTATATGATAGGTTCTTTACGCGTGATGCGATTTGTTTTCACCGTGCCTTATTTACTAAAGGTTTAGGTTACTGATTAAGTTGTAATATCAATCTAACATATTTTAGCTTAATTTTGAATACGAATTATTTCTTCGTAGAGTTTGAGTTTTTCTTTATAAAAGTATCCAAATCACTTTTACTAATGCGCCAATAACCGACCTTTGAGGCGTGGAGCTTACCAGAATGAATATACCGATGCATTGAACGCTCGCTTACACGGAGTATTTTAGAGACTTCTTTTAGGGTAAGAAATTTTTGTTTAGCCATATTAAGATAATACCTTTGAAATTCAAATCTGGCAAGTTCTGTCGTATTGTGGTAAATTTGTTTTATGGGAGAAATACCTAATATAAATAAAATTGACCACCAAGTCCTATCAATAATAAAGGCAAATTTTATAAATAAAAATAGGTCAAATCCTGTTTCTATTTATCTTAACGATTTTTATAATGAAAATTTGAACACAAAAGATGTTTTGAGTTCTTTAGATAGATTACAAAGCAAAAGAGCTATTAAAAATTTTGATTATGGTTCTGGTGAAGTTGCTATCATTAATAAAAAATATATTCCTGAACTTCACAACCACGACTTGTACGAAACTGATGAATTGGAAGAACGGCTAATGTTTTCAATTAATGTTGATGAATCAGAAATCTTATCCATTGAAGGTCTGCTTGCAAAAAATACTGATTATATTTTTACCAAAGAAGGTCAAATTATTATTCGTGGCAAGCTAATAAATCTATTCAAAAAAGACAAGGATAGGTTTATTATGTTTAGAGCTTTGATTGAAGCTAATAATGAAGTTGTTTCACCAAAAAATTTAATGGATTTAACTGGAAAAAAAGAATTAAGAAATGTATACAAAGAAATTCCCATAATGGAAAAGGAATTAAATAAAGCACTTGGTGGAGGTTATAAACGTGAAGAGTTAATTAAAAATGTTTCTGGGTCTGGATACAAGCTTCTTATTGATATCGCCTTACAAAAAGATAAATAAAATTTAGTCCCCGTTAATAACTTCTCCAAAAACCCTTTTTATAAGGGGTTTTTTGTTGTTGAAGGGTTATATCAGGGGTAAGTATCTTTTTTTATACTGGGTTAGTGAAATTAACCACCGAACAAATAGAAAATCTTCGTGAAATTATTTTAGAGGATTCTAAAAATAACGAAGAGCTGAAAAAATTAACCGACAAAGATTGGGAAAATCTTGCTAATGGAATTGCGGGTTATTATCTGTGCCTTTTTAATATGAGCAAAAACGAAGAAAAATAAATATATGGAAACTTTCAAAATTAGAGATATGAGAAAAAAAGAAAAATATTTCGTAGATGACGAATATCTAAATGGATACGCAAAACTTTGCGGTATTTATGCCACAGGCGTTTATATTTCTTTGTGCCGACACGCAAATAAAGAGCAAACCTGTTTTCCTTCCATTAGACTCATAGCTCAAGAATTAAGAATCGCTGAAAAAAGTGTTCGTAATTCACTTAAAAAATTAGTGTATTGGAATATTATAAAAATAACTACAGGAAGAAGAAGGAAAGGAGGAGTTTATGCCCCAAATCATTACGCCTTGCTAGATAGAAGTGAGTGGAAACAAAAGCCAGAGGTATATCATACCGACGGCACTCCAAGACAAGAACCAGAGGTATCACAGGACACCAACCAAAGGCATTCAGTACCTCATAAGGATACACAGGGTAAGGATACACAAAAGAAGGATACAGCCGAAGCAAGTTCGGCAGAAATAGTTTCAATCTTAAAAGCATTTGAATCAATAAATCCGACGTGCTCAACGTATTATGGCAATACAACCCAGCGTAAAGCTTGCCGTTTTTTAATTGATACCTATGGCTTTGATAGAGTGAAGCTCGTCATTGGAAGTACCTTGCCGAAAAGTAATAATTTGGCTTTTTTCCCATCCATTAACACTCCGCTTCAACTTCAAGAAAAATGGTCGGCTCTTGAGAGTGCGATTAAAAAATATCAAAACAAGGCACAGACCGAAAAAGAAAAAGTCGGTCAAGTTTATTGGTAATATGAAATACTATAAAATTGTTTATGGATTTAATGAGTGTGATTACTTGAGCATAACATCAGACGAATTACATAAAGCACAAGTAATCGCTATTGAGGGAGGAAAGGCAATTTTTGAAGAAGGTTTTTTTAATAATCGTGGTAATGATGTTATGAGAATAGTCCCAGATTGGCATAGAGTTAGAGGATGGAATAAAGGGCATAAAATGACACCATTAGACGAAGAGGACATACAAAATTTGAAAGAGCCGTACTATAAGACTTTAGCTAATAGTAAATTACTTGCTGAATTTATAATAAAAGAAAATCGTAGAGAATTACTTTCTATGCCAGCCAGTGAGGCGTTTAAGGAAGTAAAACTATTGCAAAATACAGAGCACAAACAAATATCAGAAGAAGTTAAGAAATTGGCAGACAAATTTAAGCATAACGACCCATAGAATTATCCACATATTGAACTTGCCACATCTTGCCATTGTATTTTATTAATGATAAACTATAAACATATATGAAAATCAAATCAGTATCGTATTGCAGGGTCTCGTCAAAAGAGCAGGAAGAAACTGGCTATTCTTTACCATCGCAAGAAAAATTGATGCAAGAGTATGCTGACCGAAAAACTTTTGAAGTTGTTAAAAATTTTTCCGTTGCTGAATCGGCTAGCGGTGCAAAACGAAGAAAGACATTTACAGAAATGATGGTTTATTTAGGAAAAAATAAAGTTGATTTACTTCTATGTGAGAAAGTAGACCGTCTTACTAGAAACTTCAAAGAAGCTATCGTTATAAATGACTGGCTTGAAGAAAATCCAAACAGACAAATACATTTCGTAAAACAAAATCTTGTCATACATAAAAATGCAAAATCCGATGAGCGTTTTAGGTGGGACATTGAAATTGTCCTCGCAAAAAAATATATCGCCAATCTCTCCGAAGAGGTTAAGAAAGGACAAGCAGAAAAAATAGCACAGGGATGGCTTCCAACCAAACCACCTCTTGGCTATAAAACAATCGGTGATAAGGGGCATAAAATAATTATCATTGATTTAGATATAGCTCCTTTGATTCAAAAAATGTTTGAAATATATGCTACAGGTAATTATTCAACTCCTCGCTTGGCAGAAGAAATGTTTAAACTTGGACTACGACAACGTAGTGGTAGAGCTATACCTAAAAGTAGAATTTATGAATTGTTATCTTATCCTTTTTATTATGGGATGGTTCCTTGGAATGGAAAATTATACACAGGAAAGCACGAAGCTATAATTTCTAAAGACCTATTTGATGTGGTACAAAATCGTCTAAAACGAAAGCAACAAAACCCACACCACACGAAGCATAATCAGTTATTAAAGAGTATGGCGAATTGCGAACATTGCGGTGGGCTTCTATCGTGGGAATTGCAAAAAGGCAACTATTACGGGCATTGCAGTAATGTTAAGGCATACAGAAATTGCCCAGCCAAGACCTATATGCGAGAAGACGAAGCAGAGAGGCAGATTATAACCTTTATTGAAGCTATTGCCCCTGCCAGCGAGAAGATGCTCTCTTGGATAGAAGATGTTATCAGAGGCGAAAATAGGGCTCAAATAGAGGTTCGTGAGACTGGAATCAAGCGTTTCAATGGACTCCTTCAAAAAGTAAGGAAGGAAAAAGATAGCTATTACGAAGCGACCATAAAAAAAGAAGTTCCGATTGAATTTTGCCAGAAGAAAATTGCCGAATGCGAAAAGGAAGAAGTTGTGCTTGTTGAAGAATTACGAAAAATTCAGGACACTTGTGATGATTACCAACAACTTGGTTTATTAATTCACAAGCTTGCGTACAATGCGAAAGAAATTTACAAGAAAGGCACGACAGAACAGAAACGATTGCTTTTCTCTCAAATTATTACGAACTTCGCACAAAACCGTTCTGAATTAAAGCCGAATTGGAATTTGTCGGGTAAATATCTTTATGAGTGGATGCCAAGACTAAATAGAGATTACGAACTGGAGAAAACCTATACTACAAAACAACAAAAGAGCGATTTCTCGCTCTCTCATCCTATCTTGCTCCCATTATACTACAAAATCCGAACTTATTTTCAAAACAATACTGAAAGCTAATCTTACGCTCGACTTTTCTCTTAATTTTAATATTCCTACTACGCTCTACTAATGTGATAATTTTAATGGACTCAAAAACGGACTCCTCCAGAGGCGGACAGGTCGGAAAATGGAAACAAATATTTTGGGGATTAGCCCGCCAGAGGACGGGCAGGGATTTCCATTTTCCTCGGCTGTATCTTTTGGCGAGATTTCAAATTCTGCCCGCAGGAGAAATTCAAAATCAAAATTAATACATTGTCTCGGGCAAATTATACCATATTTATATTTTAGTGATTACGCAAAGTTAAGGACTGCACCCTCGGCATTAGCCTCGGGCATTTCCGCTAGGGCTACGAGTGCCTAGATGCTAGGTATGGGAACGGCTCAAATACCAAGAAATGAGCCGTTCCCATACTTCTTGGGGAGAGGAAGTTTCCTCTCCCCGGGTCGGGCTCTCCTCGATTACGAGGAGTCTGCCCTCGCCATCCCTTCTCCTCGTTTTTCAATATTGTGTTTAGTGTGTAGCTTTCGCTTTCGAGAACTCATTTCAATTCAGGAAGGCACTCGTACCTTTAGTAATGGACACCCTAGCGGGAATGCCCGAGGCGGAAATACGTGTGCTTGCCCCAGAGTTTTTGTGATTACACAAAAACTCTACCCACCCGTGCGTACACACAAATTTACTCCCTAGAATTAAATTAAAAATTAAATTTTAGAATAGAAAACATTTTTTCCATTTTTTCCGTTTTGTTTTATTTTTCCTTCTTTCTCAAGTTGTGATAAATATCTGGTAGCTGTAGCATCCGAAACGTGAAGAAACTTTTCGACTTCGTCGTTTGTGATTTTAGATTTTTTAAGAAACAAAGTCATAACACGATCCAACTTTTTTCGCTTTCGGAATTGAATTGCATTTTTAGCTTTCGCCAGAAGTTCAAAGATTTTATTTTTATTAGAAACAATTACCGGAACAGGAATTATTTTTTCTGGCTCGAGTTCAGGCTTCGCTTCGCTCAGCCCTCCGGAGTTTGAAACAGAAACTGGTTCAGATTTAACTTCTTGGATATTCGGCTCAATTTTTATTTCTGGTTTAGAAGCCAACGGCTCATTTCCTGCCATTTGAGCCGTTTCGGGTTCAGGAGATTCCACGGGTTCAGAAACTAGCTCAGAAGAAGGCTCATTTGGAGCTGATTTTTCTTCAGGTTTTAGCTCACTGGAAGGCTCTGTAAGGGTAGAATTTGAGGGTGGTATATCATTACTTTTCACTAAAAAGTCATTCGGTGAGCTTTCCAGAGCCCCAGAAGGCACTTCGGTAGGCTCGGAATCTATGGGTGGAATAAGTGCATCAGCCATGGGCTCTTGAGGACTTACTGGAATAGAGTTTTCTGCTGGAGTTGGGTTTTGGGTTGTATTTTGGTCGTCGGGCATAAATGGATTTAAATAAAAAAAATCGAATACAAAATAAAAAAATAAAACAAAAGAATACAAATATCAAACTACAAATTACTTATTTAAAAGAAGCTGCGGGAGGGGCGAGCACCAAGAGGCCCATCCCGATCGGCGAGATCAAAGGCATAGACAAAGACCCGCCCATCGCCCGGATCCCAATCCGCAAACACGAGCCGAGCACCCGATTTTGTAGCAAGCCAAGTAGCACCATCAGCATCTAAATGTTTTTTAGTTTCTTCAAAATATTTTCTTTGAAAGACTAAATAATCTTCCAAAGTAAGAATATTTTTTTGATTTACATCCTCTCCCTTAATGTTTAAGGTTTTCTCCAATTCCGGACGATCTTTTAAATTTTGGGTTTTATGGACTAAAACTATACGAGATTTATCCACATTTTGACTTTTAGCTTTTGCAAAGGAACCACCTTCTTTAAAATTACTACTTTGCCAAGTTTCAGTATATCCATCTGTCATTTTATTATTCAAGTCCGTTAACGCTATATTTCCAGGCAAAACAAGTATCTCGTCAAAACCATTTTCTTCTATGACTTTTTGTATGTCATCAACATTATTCTCCCAGATTTCTTTGATTTGTTCTTCAAAATCCGGAGGTAAGTCTAATTTGGTTTTTTTATAAATAGCTATATTTTCTTCTAATTTTTCTTCAATAGAAAGAGTAATATTTTTTATTTGGTTGTCAGGATTTGTATAAGTGGCAGATATTGATTCCGTATATTGTGTTAGTTTTTCTTTACTATTTATTTTTTCTTTCATTTGTTCTGCTTTGTCAAATAAAGCATTAATCTTATTTTGCATTATTTCTTTTCTCTTTTCTCCTGTATTTTCTTCTTCTCCTTCTTGGTTTTCAAATACGCCATCTTTTAAAGCGTTTTTATATTCATCTGTTGCTTGTTTTATTATGTTTTTCATTCCTAAAAAACGCTTATCAAGAGCTTCACGGAGTTCTGTTTGAGTTTTTTCCATCCTCTTTTGCTTGGCTAAATTTGTGATATTTTCAGGAATTTTAAATTTATTCTCCATATATTTAAGTATACTATATATCTTTTAAATGCTCTTTTAATAATTCACCTAGACTTATAGGCAATGTTTCAATATTTTCTACCACTTCTGCATTTGGAGCATAAGTAGTTTTAGCAGGTTCTCCGGCTTTTGTTAATCCCACACCGACAACCACTACGCCAACATCTCGCAGATTTTTTAAAGCTGTTTGCACCCTTCCGACAGAGTCGCTCCCCCCATCAGTAAATACTATCACTATCTTTTTTAATTCATTCTCTTTTATTTTTTGTATTATTCTTTCATCTAAACCAGAACTTATGGCTTCTAGACAATTAAAGTCTGTGGTAGAGCCAGGTAAATAATTCAGTTTTTTCAAAACATTTATTCTTTCCGCTTCGCCCAAGTCTTTTCCCATTTTTTTAAGAGGAATTTTATCTTCTTCACTACTCGCAAAACTATATATCTCAGATTTTATTTCAAGTGGTTTATCTACTTTCATTTTTTCCTCATCGCACATTTCCGCAAAATCTTTTAAGACTTCCATCATCAACACTGCTGACTTTCTTTGTTCAACCGCTTTTTGACCATTTCCATCAGTCATAGAACTTGACCTATCACATACAAGAGTTATTTCTATTTCACCAAATCTATCTCCTTTCTTTTCTTTTATTTCTGTATCTTCCCAAACTTTCGGTTGTAAATTACCAGATTTAACATCTGCCACCAGTTGCGCTGGTTCAGTCAATTCTTCACCCTCTTCGACTGGATACTTGGGAGAAAGTCGCTCTTTAAGCCTTTTTGCGATAATTCTTGAAAAAAGATTTTTTAATTCTTCCATCACACCGACATTTGTTTCTGGATTTACTATTTTTTGCAATTCTTCGGCAATTTTTCTATATTCTTGCAAATCTTTCTTTTCAACTCCTATTTTGTCCGCATATTCTTGATCTATTTTGTCAGGATTATTTTTCTGTTTTTCTTCCTTCCACTCTTTAAATGCTTTTTTCACTTCTTCAGCAGGCACAGCATTTGGAACTTTTTTGAATGCTTTTTCATATTCATCATTAAAAATTTTATTTGGGTCATTTTTATCTTTATCTTCTTTTGCCTTTTTTGCTTTATCCACGTTATCTGTTGTTTCATTTTCTTTCTTATTTTCTCCTGTTTCATTTTCTTTTTCACTCTGCTTCTCGTCTTCTTTTTCTTTGCTATTTTTAGGTTTGTCAGAGTCTCTAGTCTTTTCATCCCCACCCTTATTAGGAGGCGGGTTTTTCTTGTCTTCAACGTCTTTTTCCATAAGTTCCAAAACTTTCGGCCAAATATATTTATCTTGCAATTTCAAACGCGTAGACATCGGTGTTTGCGGATTTGTCATTATATCTATAAGATCTTTTACTTTTGAAATTTCATCAAGTTTTTTTCTCACATCAGGTGAAACATTGCATTGTTCGTTTTGCACCCTAGCCTCTCGTAAAATAGCTTGGCAAAATTGAATGTGGCGTGGTTCTGTGGTAAAATCTGACTCTGGGAATAAATCTTCTTTATAAATATTTTCTTCCAAATCCTTCATGCCTTTATTGGTTCTAGATACAACAGATTTATTTTCACGAATATCCGCAACACAATTATCCATCAAACTAAAAGCTTTTGAGGTCTCTATCTTTTTTAGATATTTTTCAAAATTTTTCTCTCCTCCCTCTTCGGAAAGCATTTGAATTTTTTCCAAAAAATGCTCTATCTCATGCAATGTGGCAAAAATCGTTTTCTCTTTAGAAAAACCAAGTTTTTCATAAAACATTGAATTAATGTAGATAGTATTATTTTCCAGATTAAAAGCGAAAGTGCCTATTCCTTTTGGGGCTGGTTCTATTTTTATCTTGCCTTTTGCGTGATGTTCAAAAAAGTCCCGATGCTCTTCAACAAAAGCAAAAGCTCCTGTATTATTGCCTTCTTTTGCGATTTCAGCACGTTTTTTGTCTTTTTTTGCTTCAATAACATTTGATCCTTCCATATTGCCATTCTATCAAATTTCGTACAATTTTTCCATTGAAAGAATCTTTGTCTTTAAATTATGAGAATTACAGTGTTTTAAAATGCCAAGATATGAATGTATATTTTTTCTATTTATATTTGTATATATTTTATGTTTCGTTTTATCTCGAAGCAACATAGCTTCCGGTAAAATAGTAAAACCAAGAAAATCAACGCCCCAACTTATTTTTCTTATACTAGTTTTTTCAATAGGTATATCTAAGAACAATTTCTCTTTTACAAAAAGTATTACTTTGTCTCTAACATTTTCTAAGTCTTTATTATTTTGAAAAATAAATACAAGATCGTCATTGTATCTGACATAAAACCTGCATTTTAATTCTTTCTTCACATATTGGTCAAGCGAATTAAGATAGATGTTAGCAAATATTTGACTTGTAATATTACCTAAGGGTATTCCTTTTTTAAATTCCGTAGATGAATGATAACTTGATATAATCTCCTGAATTATTTTCAAAACTTTTTCACAAGAAACTTTTTCTTTTATTATATCAAATAAAACATTGTGATCTATGTTATCAAAATACTTTCTGACATCACATTTCAAAACATAACACGCTCTATGTGTATTACCTGCAAGTTTTATAAAATAGCGAAAAGTATCTACGGCTTTATACTGACCTTTATTTTTTCTTGAAGCATAAGAATCTGAAATAAAAGATGGATTAAAGAATAATAAAAGATAATCGTAAATTATTTGATGAATTATTCTATCTTTCACTTCCGCTTTATAAATATCTCGTTTTTTATTATCAAAAATCTGAAAATGCTTATATAATGAATGTCTATATTTATTATTTTTTATTTCTTCATACAAAGAAAATATATTATCTTCCAAATGCATTTCAAAATTCATTGTATCCTTTTTTCTTGTCTTTCCCCACCTGAAAATTTCCCACGCATAAAACATATTATCAAGGCTAAATAATTCATCATAACTTTTATGGATAATACTACTCATAATGATTTCTCAAAATTAGAAATACCGGTTGTAATAAAACTCTTTGTACTTTACGAAATTGCACACAAACTCATATTTAAATTTCCAAAACATGAAAGATATACACTCGGAGAAAAAATAGAAAATGGAATATTGGACGGAATAGAATTTTTTGTATTGGCTAATCAAGTTTCAAAATATGAAAAAGAGAAAATTTTAGCAAAAGCAAATTCAAAAATAGAACTTTTGAAAATACTTTTTAGAATCTCTTTAAACTGCAAAATATTGGAAAATAGAGAATATCTTGAAATTGAAAGCAAACTGCAAGAAGTGGGAAAAATGACCCAAGGTTGGATAAAGTATGCAAGAAATATGCAATAAAAAATTATTAGCGAACGGCGGGAGGGGCGAGCACCAAGATTCTCATTCTGATAGTCGAGATCATTGGCATTGACATTGACCTGCTCATCGCTCGGATTCCAATTCGCATTCACGAGCCGAGCACCCGCCCCACTTTTAGCTTTGCGTTATCTAAATCAAGCTTGGAAGCAATACTCTATTTATCAGGGTTAAATTCCCCAACGCAAAACTGCAGTTCTTTTATATTTCTACATAAAATAAATTATCTGACACAAAGTCATCTTTCATCTATCTTAAGCACTTCGGTAAACCAATCAATTATTTGTGGTTATACTAACCGAAGAAAAAAAATCGAATACAAAATAAAAAAATAAAAACAAAAAATACAAATATCAAACTACAAATTACTTATTTAAAAGAAGCTGCGGGAGGGGCGAGCACCAAGAGCCTCATACCGATCGCCGAGATCATAGGCACCGACATCGACCTGCTCATCGCTCGGATACCAATCCGCAATCACGAGCCGAGCACCCGATTTTGTAGCCAACCAAGTCCAACCATTTTCATCCAAATGTTTGCCGGTTTCTTGAAAATATTTTCTTTGAAAGACTAAATAATCTTCTAGGGTTAGAATTTGGTCTAATTTTAAATCTTGACCTTTAACATTTAAGGTCTTTGCAAGTTCCGGATTGTCTTTTAAGTTTTGAACTTTATGGACTAAAACTATGCGAGGCTTGTCAGTGTTTTTACTCTTTGCTCTGGCAAATCCACCACCTTCTGTAAAATTACTACTTTCCCACGTTTTAGCTTTATACCCTTCGGTCATTTTAGAATTAAGATCTGATAGGGGTATATTTGCAAGCATTAATAGTATCTCATTAAATCCATTTTCTTCTATAGCTTTTTGTATGTCATCAATATTATTTTCCCAAATTTCACGAATGGAATCTTCAAAATCTGCTGGAGTATCTATTTTGTTTGTTTTATAAAAATCTATAAATTCTTGAATTTTCTGTTCTAAATCCAGAGTGATGGATTCTTTGTTATAAGTAGTTTCAATAACTTCTACAGATGATTGTTTGCCGAAAACTTTTTTAAACTTTTTATTTATATTAGTTAAAAATGGATCTATTCCCTCAACTTCACTTCCTAAAAGTTCTTCTGCCTGTTTTCTCATAAGTGTTGCTCTTTTATTGAAAGGATCAAGTTCGGCAATTTCTTTTAAATTTAAATGTTTAATATTCCCAGATTCCGTTTTTAATTCCTGTATCGCATCTTCACCCCTCATTGCTTTTATGGTATTAAAAGCAAAAACATCATCGGGTAAATTCAACTCTTTGGGTGTTAGTGTCAATAAAAAACCGCGAGAAGCTAAAATTTTAGCAACCAAGATTCTGTCTTCTTTAGAATATTCTTCAAAAGTCAAAGCTGTTTTGAATCTTTCATCTAAAAATTCAGCAAAAGATTTTCCTGCTTTTTTCATTTTTTTCTCTATAACCCAAGAAGAAAGAATTGCTTCTACTGATCCTTGAGTCATTACAAATTTTTTCAAAGAATGAACTTTTCCGGAAGCATCAAGAATGCCAGCACGTCTTGCCAATTCTTTATCTGTGGCATTTGTATAAGACTCCTGTATTTCTGACATTACTTGGGCTAAGTCTGGCAGTGTTTTGTTAAGATCATAGAAAGACATATCTATGGAACCGTCTTTGTTGAGCATTCGCGTAAGCATCACATCATACGCTTCTTCTTTATTTATATAATTAATTTTTACATTATTCTGTTCAAATTCACGAGCTATTTCGGGTGGTAAATCTTGCCTTTCAGGATTTTTTTCTGATTTTAAATTTGCCGTAAAAATCATCTGGAAACCAGGTTGTATTTCTACAATGCCATTTCCAACAATATTTATTTTGTCACCTACTTTTGCATTAAAAACAGCTTTTATAAAAACCATTTGCTCTTTTGGTAGAGCTGTAAATTCATCAAAAATCACGGTTTTACCTTCTACCATTGCTTTTGCAAGCGGGCCATAAATTTCTACTGTTTCTATCGCTCCATTTGATGCTGGTTTTATGCCGGTCTTACCCCAAACATTTGATTCTTTTGTTTGTGGATTACAAAAAACCATTTCAGAATCTTTACCAGTAAAATGCGTGGCTGCAAATCGAGCCAGAGAAGTTTTACCTGTACCGGTCGGCCCGTGAAGAAATACTGGTTTGCCCGTGAGCATCCTATCTCCAATAGCTTCCAAATCTTTTGCAACAGTTGGAACAATACAAATGTGTCCACTTTCACTAAGATTTTGTTTATATCCTAAAAATTCTGCTTGTCGGACAAAAATTTGATCTTTATTTTGTAACTTATTTTCACTATTTTCTATTTCTGTTTTAATACTTTCAAGTATTTCCCCATTCTTATTTTTGACTATTACTCCAACTTTTGGATTTAAAATTTCAAACATCCTTTTCATTCTAAAATCTTTCAAAACTGAAATAGTATTTTTTGTATTTAAAATTTCTTTTAATTCTGGGTAATCTGTAAATATTTTCTCATAATCTATTTGAGCAATATTTTCCGCTCCATTTTTTTCATATTCTGTTTTTTGTTTTTGTAACTCTATTTTAGCTTCGTTTTCTTTAAAATCTGTTTTTTTAAATAGTTTTGCTTTTTCATTTAATTCGTCATATTCCTGTCTGTAATATTTATTAAAAATAGCAAATAAAGGAGAATTAGAACTGTCTTTGGTATTTTCCAAATCAAGTCCAAATTCATCCCTTGCTATCTTTTTTATTCTTAACCTATCTTCAAAAACCTGATGAAAATTAGTAATTTCATTCTGTTTTTCTATGCTTTTATTTGGTGTTCCTTCCATAATTTATATTATGCTACAATCTATTAAATTTTGCAAATATTACATAAATCCCCGCGTTCGCACTCATTTAAAAATGATATATTTATATATTTATTTCATTAACTCTCCGACCGAAACCCCAAGGGCTTTTGCTAATTTTGTAATAGTCGAAAGTGTTGGATTTGTTTTTCCGTTTTCTATAGTACTAATAAAACCACGACTAACCCCTAACTCGCGCGCAATATCGCTTTGCGATATTGCTTTTTTAGTTCTAATCCTTTTCAGATTCAATCCCAATTTTTCGGATTCGTTTTGCATTATCCACAGTATATCGCTTGTTATAGTGTATCACAATGTTATGATATAATATAACAGGAGAAAAAGCCCGCATTCCTCCCCAAACCCCTCCTGCGGGCAGAATTTGAAATCTCGCCAAAAGATACAGCCGAGGAAAATGGAAATCCCTGCCCGTCCTCTGGCGGGCTAATCCCCAAAATATTTGTTTC
>Ga0265296_1000912_pt1 | contig 38033 bp, 22 predicted proteins | sample MunlanPumphouse1_FD_189073 | JGI IMG/M metagenome (GOLD analysis project Ga0265296, IMG submission 189073) | Groundwater microbial communities from a municipal landfill in Southern Ontario, Canada - Pumphouse #1 | ecosystem: Environmental > Aquatic > Deep subsurface > Groundwater | place...
CCGCTTTCGGTCGAGCCATGGCCAATCCCCCTCAAATGGTTTAATTTGGAGGGATTATTAACTTTATTTTGTTGCATGTCAATACGAAAGTGGTATTACTTGGCCTGGGTTATCAGAATTCCCCGGGCGTCAAAGACTTCGATCTCCACAGTGCGACCGCCATCCAGGCGGTGAGTGGCGCAGCTCAGTCATGGGTCGTAGGCGCGCACCGCCATCTCCACCTTGTTCAGGGCCTCCTCGCTCACCATGCCCTGGTGGATGACGCTGTCGGCCACGGCCCGGATGGACATGTTCATGGGCGCGATATTGTGGGTGGTGCCCACGATGATGTTGGCCCGGGAGATGAGGCCATTATCGTCCGTGGAATAGTCATGGATCAGGGTGCCCCGGGGGGCCTCGACACAACCAACGCCCCGACCGGCCTGGGGAGTGACTTCCCCCCGCACGTTGGTGTCGGTGATGGTGGGATCTTCCAGGAGTTCCAGCACCCGCTCGCAGGCATAGACCAACTCGATCAACCTGGCCCAATGATAGAGCATGGTGGATTGGGCCGGCCGCCCGAAGCGGCTGCGAAATTCCTCCAGTTCCACCTGGGCCAGGGGGGTGTTGATCTTCTCGCAGACGTTCAAGCGGGCCAGGGTGTTGACCCGGTAGATGCCTTTGGGCTCTTTCAGGTCCATGGAGAAGCCTTCGCTCCAGGACCGGGCGTAAGGCATCTTGGAATAGGACCAGTCTTCCACGTGTTCGCCCAGGAAATCGGCGTACTGCTCATAGCTGAAGTCCTGGAAGGAGCCGTCGGCCTTCATCAGGCGCAGCACCCCTTCGAACAGGCTCAAGGAGCCGTCCTCCGGCTTCACCGTACCCAGGAAGCCGGTGGTGATCTGGCCTAAGCCCACCATGTCCGGGTCCAGTTTATAGAAGATATTCTTTTTGGCGTAGTCGATGCAGAAGCTGGCGAATTCCAGCTGCTCCCGGCTTTTTTCCAAAAGCTCCTGGCGCTCGGCCTCGGTCATGGACTTGGCGAAACCGCCGGGCACCACCACCACGGGGTGAATGACCTTGCCCGCGAATTTTTCGATCATCATCTGCCCGGCCTGGCGCATCTTCACCACCTGGGTGGCCAGCTCCGGCGCGGCCTGGACGATGCCCAGGACGTTGCGCACCGAGTAATCGGCCCCCGGGCCCAGGACGAAGTCCGGGGCCGCCAGGAAGAAGAAGTGCAGGATCTTGTCGTTGATCTGGGCCATGACCTGCATCAGCTCCCGCAACTTGTGGCCCGTGGGCGGCACCTCCGCCTGGAAGCAGCCGTCCACGGCTTTATTGGAGGCGGTGTGGTGCATCCAGGGGCAGATGCCGCAGATGCGGTTGACGATGCGGGGCACCTCTTCCGCGGGGCGTCCTTCGATGAACTTCTCAAAACCGCGCAGGGCCATGACGTTCAGCCGGGTGTCGGCCACGTTGCCCTCATCGTCCAATTGAATGGCGATGCGGGCATGCCCCTCGATGCGGGTGATGGGCTGGATGTTGATGACCCTCTTCTTGGAGCAGGCCCCATGTGCAAAGGCCTGGTCCGCGTTGGCCTCAATTATTTTTTCTGCCATTGGTTTTCCTCATTATTCTCACTGATGGCCCAGGCGTCTCGCCTGGGCTCAGCATGAGGCGGGCGAGACGCCCGCCCTACCATTTGTTTACTTTGCCCGCACCAAATTGTGGGCCCCGGAAAAGCGCAGCAGCGAGGCCGCATCGGTCACCGAAGAGCAGTCGATGCCGTTGCTGGCCAGGGCGTTGAGCATATCCAGGAGCTGGTTGCCTTCGTGCTGCACCGGCCCGAAGCAGCCCCGGCAGGGCACCCGGGCGATGAGACACCGGGGGGCTTCGCCGTGCATCCCGGCGCAACCGGCCCGGGTCACCGGCCCCATGCACAGATAGCCCTGTTCCAGCAGGCAATGCATCTCGCTTAAAGGGCGGCCCGGCTCAAAATGGGCATTTTCGGTGAAACGGCGCACCTTTTTCACCTTCCCTTTGCCCTCCCGGATGGTGGGACAGGTATCGCAGACGCTCTTGGTGGGCAAATTAGGGGCCCGGCCCTCCAGCAGTGAGACGATGGCCTCGCCGATCTGATCCGGATGGGGCGGGCAGCCCGGGAGATAAAGGTCCACCTTGATCTTTTCGTCCAGGGCGTAGGTGCGGTCCAACAGGGGCGGCAACACCGCATCATTGGGGTCGGCGTGGGGGTCCGTGGTTTCGCTGCCCCGGTAGTAGCGCTCGAAGAGTTCGGCGTTGGAGAACTGATTGATCAGGCTGGGGATGCCCCCGTGGGTGGCGCAGGTGCCCAGGGCAATAACGATCTTGCAGCTCTGCCGCATGGCTTCGGCCACCTCCAGGTGTTCCCGGTTGCGGATGCCGCCGCTGATGAGGCCCACCACCGCTGCCGGGATGTCCAGGTGATGGGGATCGCCTTCCCCCGTTTGCCCGAAATATTTATGGTCCATGAGCACGGGGATGTGCACAAATTCCAATTGAGGCAAGACCGCCAACAGCGTCTCGCCCAGGTTCAGGATGGCTATTTCACAACCTGAACACGAATTCAACCATTCCGAAGCGACCTTGACTGGCAAGGGATACCTCCTATCCTTTCACCTGTACGGACTTTTCCAGTTCCTGGTGCCTGGCCTGGGCGTGGTTTTTTTTCTTCTCCGACCATTCCATCACCTTGGCCAGAGCCAGGTCCGCCACCCGGGGATGCTCTTTGAAATTGATGCTTTCCAGGTCCTTCCCCTTGGCATCGGCCAGGACGGCCCGGCCCAGGGGGGTGCGGGCAATCACTGTGGTCCAACCCTCGGGCGCGCCGATGCCGCCGAAGGAGAGGTCGGCAAATTCCGCGGCATAATCGTCGCAGTACCGGCAGGCGAAGCGTTTCATACAATCCAGGTGGTCCAGGGGGAGGTAACGGATCTGGCCGTTGGTCAGATGGATCATCAACTCTTCTTTGACGTTGACCTTGCGGACTTCATCCCAGGTGAAACCGCCGACCTTTTCCAGTTGCGCGCGCTGTTCGGGGCCGAAATGGAAGTTGCCGGTGCAGAAGAGCCCCAGATGGAATTTGATGGACCCCGCGGGTACTATCCCCAGGACCTCCATGCGCCGTAGGGAATTGATCTGACAGGGCGTGCCCACGAAGGCCACCCGGCCAAGGCGCTTTTTGGCCACCTCCCCCAGTTCGATGATGGACGGAGAGAAGGTGGAGTACATGCTGGAATAAACCTTGGAAAAGTGGGTCATGCCATGCATGGTGTCAAAATGAAACCCCGCGGCTTCCAGGATTTCCTCGCGGCTGATGGCCAGCCAGGGCCAGCGGCGAAAATTGCTCACCTGGCGGCTGACAATGGCCCCGTCAATACGTCCCAGGTCAAACAGATGCAGCAGCAGGCCGGTCACCACCCCGCCATCGGTGCCCCGAGCCAGGACCTCCGGGTCGGTGGCCCGGGCCACGGTGGTCCCGAGGATACGGCCCATGGGCGCGCTCCAGGATACCATGCGCTTGGTTTCCTCATCCAGCTCATGGATTTCCGGGCAGATGGAGTAGCAGAGCCCGCATTCGATGCACTTCTCGATCTCTTTATAGCGGGGTTTGCCGTCTTCGCCCAATTCCAGGGCGCCGTAGTTGATGGCGGTGCAGAAAGTGACGCAGCCGCCGCAATGATGGCAGAGTCCGGGTTTCTGGACCTCTTGGATCAGATTGAAAAAGGTCTTCATCTCCACCCCCTCAGGCCGCCTGGGCCTTGGCGGGCCGCAGAGGGTTGGGGCCCAGTTCTCGGATTTTGTCGATATACCGGGACACGAGTTCGGCAAACCTGGGAGCTTCTGCAGATGACACCCAATCTATGGCAAACCGTTCCGGGTCGATCCCCTGGACTTCGAGAACCGACTTGGTTGCTCCCACCCTGGCCAATGCTTTGTGATTACCTTCCAGGTAATGGCAGTCGCCCAGGTGTCACCCCATGACCATGACGCCGTCCACCCCTTTATTCAGGGCGTGCACCACCAAATCGGGATGCACCATCCCGGTGCAGTTCACCCTGACGACCCTCAAATTGGGGGGATATTGCAGCCGGGAGACGCCGGCCAGGTCAGCCCCGGCATAGGCGCACCAGTTGCAGAGGAAGCCAAGAATTACGGGTTCGAAATTATCCGACATATGTGATCTCCTCTCTGGTTATCAGAGGCAAAAGTTTTGGCATCGCCGTTTACAGAGACTCCAGGACCGCGTCCACCTGGGCTCTGAGTTGCTCCTGGGTGAAGTGGTGAATGGTCACCCCCTCTTTGGGGCAGGTGGCTTCGCAAAGCCCGCAGCCTTTGCACAGGGCCTTGTCCGAAGTGACGCGGCGGTGGGCGTGGCCGTTATCCCGGTACTCCTCCAGCTTCAGGGCCTTATAAGGGCAAACGTCCAGGCAGAGGGCGCAGCCGTCGCACTTCTCGGTCACCTGGGATTTGACCGCGTCCAGCTGCATCACCTCTTTAGCCAGGATGATACCGGCCCGGGAGACCGCGGCCTTGGCCTGGGAGACGGCTTCGTCCAGCGGTTTCGGATGATGACACAGCCCGGCGATAAAGAGGCCGTCCACCATGGAATCCACCGGCCGCAGCTTGGGATGGGCTTCGTTGAAAAAGCCGTCGGCGTTGATGCTGGCCTTGAACAGCTCCACCAGGTTCTGGGTGTCGTTGGGGACGATGCCCGCGGCCAATACCAGGTAATCCGCGGTCAGCTTCACCGGCATCTGCAAGATGGGATCAACGACCTCAATCTTCAGGTCCCCACCGTCCTGGAAGACCTGGGGTTTGGAGTGGGGATAGAATTTAATGAAGATGACCCCCAGGTCCCGGGCCTTGGTGTAGAGTTCTTCCCGCAGGCCGTAGGTGCGCATATCCCGGTAAAGGACATAGACGTTGATCTCGGGGTTAAGCTCCTTGAGGCGAATGGCCTGGTGCACCGTGTGGGTGCAGCAGACCCGGCTGCAATAGGGCCGTTCGGGTTCCCGGGAGCCCACGCACTGGATGAAGGCCGCGCTGCCGGCCTTTTGGACCGCGGCGGCCCGCTCCAGCAGTTCGGCGTCAAATTCCAGGTGGGTCATAACCCGGCGGTCCCGGCCGTAGAGATATTCTTGAGGCTGCAGTTCCCGGCCGCCGGTGGCCAGGACGGCGATGCCGTACTGCACCGCGGTGGGTGCGCCGTTTGCCTCCACTTCGCTGGTGAAGTTGCCCACGGAACCGGAGACGGTTTTGAGGGCCGCGTTTTTCAGCACATTGACCCGGGGATGATTTTCCACCCGGGCGATCAGGTCGGCCAAATAGGGCCGGATGGCGTCGCCTTTCCAGGTCTTGTGCAAGTTCCAGGCATTGCCGCCCAGCTTGGCGCTCTTTTCCAGCAAGACCGTGTCATAGCCCCGTTCCCCCAACTCCAGGGCGGCAGTGAGGCCGGCCACGCCGCCGCCCACCACCAGGGCCTTTTGCACCACCTCCACCGAACCCCTTTCCAGGGCATAGTCCCGGGAGACCTTGGCCACCGCCATGCGCAGCTGGTCTTTGGCCTTCTCGGTGGCGGCCGCGGGCTCCTTCTGGTGCACCCAGGAGTTCTGGTTGCGGATGTTGGCCATTTCCAAAAGATAGGGATTGAGGCCCGCCTCCCGGAGGGTGTCCTGGAACAGGGGTTCGTGGGTCCTGGGGGTGCAGGCGGCGACGACGATGCGATTGAGATTATGCTCCTTGATCTTCTGGGCGATGAGCGCCTGGGTGTCGGTGGAGCAAGTGAAAAGATTGTTTTCGACGATGGCGACGCCGGGCAGGCTGCGAGCGTATTCCGCCAGGTCCTTAACGTCCACCACGTTGGCGATATTGATGCCGCAGGAACAGACTAAGACGCCGATGCGGGGCTCCTCGCCGGAGATGTCCCGTTCCGGGGGATAGGTCTTCTCCCGGGTCAGAGTGCCCCTGGCCTCCACCAGGCCCCGGGCCGCATCCGTGGCCGCGGCGGAGGCCTCGGTGACGGAGCGGGGGATGGCCTTGGGAGAGCGGCAGGCGCCGCAGACATAGATGCCCTCGCGCTCCGTGGCATTCGGCGCGAAACTGCCGGTCTTCACGAAGCGATGATGATCCAGGTTGATCCCGAATTTGGCCGCCAAGGACTCGGCATCCTGGGGGGCCTCCAAACCCACCGACAGCACCAGCAGGTCAAAGTCTTCTTTGATCTTGACGCCGTCCTCGGTGAGGTAATTGACCCGGACGCCAATGTTATTGGGGCCGGGCTCGATGGTGTGAGGCCGGCTCTTGATGAAACGAACGCCCTTGACCTTGGCGTCCTGGTAGTAGCGCTCAAACTCCTTGTTATGGCTGCGCAAGTCCATGTAGAAAATGGTTTGGTTGAGATCATCGCCGTGCAGATGTTCGGCGGTGACCAGGCTCTGCTTCACCGCGTACATGCAGCAGACCGTGGAGCAGTAGCTGTTGCCGCCCTCGGTGGTGTTCCGGGAACCGACGCATTGCACCCAAGCCACCTTCTGGGGCTCTTTATGGTCCGAAGGGCGGATCAGGTGCCCCATATAGGGGCCGCCGGCGCTCAGCAGCCGTTCATATTCGAGACCGGTGACCACGTCGGGAATCCGGCCATAGCCGTAGGTGGACAGGGCCGAGGGGTCGAAGGCCTGGAAGCCGGGGGCCAGGATGACGGAGCCCACGTGCAGGGACCGGGTCTTCTCCTTATCCTCAAAATTAATGGCCCCGGTGGGACAAAATTTGACGCAGGCCTGGCATTTTCCTTTGGCCGTATAAAGGCAGCTTTCCGGATCGATGGCGTATTTGAGGGGAACGGTCTGGCTGTACTGCAGGTAAATGGCCTTCCGCTTGCTGATCCAGACGTTGTAGGGATCAGGCACTTTCTTGGGACATTTCTCCGCGCAGACGCCGCAGGCGATGCACTTATCCATGTCCACATAGCGGGGCTTGCTGGCCACGGTAACGGTGAAGTTACCTTTTTGTCCGGAAATTTTAGAGACTTCGGAGAGAGTCAGTATTTCGATGTTTAAGTGCCGACCGCACTCAACCAATTTGGGCGAGATAATTCACATGGCGCAGTCATTGGTGGGATAGGTCTTGTCCAGTTGGGACATCTTGCCGCCGATGCCAGCGCTTTTTTCCACTAGATAGACGTAATACCCCTGGTCGGCCAAATCCAGCGAGGCCTGGATACCGGCGATGCCGCCGCCGACCACCATTACCGAGCCGATCACTTTTTCCGACACGTATTCCTCCCTTGTTGCTTGGGGATGAGCAAGAGGCGTGAGCGCGGCCGCGTCAGGTTGCCTGGTCAATTCCCGGGCCTGAAATTGCTCAGGATGCACCTGGAATTCCCGGCACAAGGCCTGGAAATCCTCCGGCGTGAAGATCAAGCCTTTGCCGGGACCAGGGCGGGCGTTGATTTTGCCGGTCTTGACCCAATTACGGATGGTATTCCGGTGTACCCCGATCTCCCTGGCCAAAGTGCCGATGTGAATCATAATCATAGAAGTCGCCTCCTGAGACGGGGCCGGCAAAACAGCCCCTGGCCTTGCCGCAATCACCTCAAGCTAAAACCGCCCCAAACATTAAGATCGCGTTGCCCAATCCTGCCCAAATCTCTTTATTAGTAAGGTCCGGGTAGCAATTGTTTAAAATATGCACAATGGGCACTTTGTGCAGTGCCTTTTGTGCAATTATTCAACAATTACTTGTGCATTTTGTCAACAAAAATTTTGCCGGGAGTAACAATAATTTTTCCCGGCACCCCTGGGGGGCTGCCGGCAGTTTGGCCAAGATTAAAAATTGTAAAAATATCTGCGGGGAGCATTTATACCAGGTTGCTGTCAAAGAGATAATATTGAACGTGTCATTCTGAACGGAGCGAAGCGCAGTGAAGAATCTCTCTTCTTCGCTGTCCTCAGAATGACAATATTACTCTTTTGACCGCAACTTGGTAGTAGAGGCAGGGGGGTAACCGTCCGTCACCGGGTTTTGGTTCCAGGGCCGGAAAACTATTTTGCGCGGGGCACAGGCCGGGGCAGGTTGCTAGGGTGAGGGTTGGAGAGCCGGGGATGGGGCTGGCCGATTCGGGTAAAACCGAGTCGGCCATTTTCTTTCAGTGGTCAATTCTGCGTTTGCCTGCGCACCGCGGGGATGCTCACCTCGACATGGTGTTCCTGACGGTCGTCAACCAGGGGAATAGTGTTATCGGGTTGGCCGACGCCATCAACGGTCACCCGCGTCTCGCCGTTCCCGGCCGGCGGGCGCTGGACCATGATATGGTAGACCGTCTGCCGATACCGGTAGTGGATGGTGAAGCCCGGCCAATCCGCCGGGAGGCAGGGGGTGAACCGCAGCCGGTCCACCTCCAGCCTCAGTCCTAGGAGTGATTCCACGATCAGCCGGTACATCCAGCCGGCCGACCCCGTGTACCACGTCCAGCCACCGCGGCCGGTATGGGGCGAGAGCGCATAGACGTCGGCCGCAACGACGTAGGGTTCCACTTTGTAGATGGCGATCTCCTCGGGAGACCTGCCATGGTTCACCGGGTTCATCATCGTCAGTAGTTCCCAGGCGTGGGCCCCGTCGCCCAAGGCCGCGAAGGCCATGGCCGCCCAGATCGCCGCGTGCGTGTATTGCCCGCCGTTCTCTCTCACCCCGGGGACGTACCCTTTGATGTAGCCGGGATTCAAAGCCGACTTGTCAAACGGCGGGTCCAGGAGTTGGATGAGCGCCTGCTCCCGGCGCACGAGGCGCTGATCCACCGCGGCCATGGCCAGGCGCGCCCGCGCCGCATCCCCCGCACCGGAGAGAACGGACCAGCTCTGGGCAATCGAATCGATGCGGCACTCAGGGTTGCGGGCCGACCCCAGCGGTGAACCGTCGTCGAAGTAGGCGCGGCGATACCACTCGCCGTCCCAGCCATGCTCCTCGATATTGCGGCGCAGCCCGGCCGCCTCCCCGGCGCAACGCGCGGCGAAGGCCAGATCACCATGGACACGGGCCACCTCGGTGAACCGCGTGAGCACTTCATAAAGGAAAAAGCCCAACCAGACGCTTTCCCCTTGGCCGTGTTCGCCCACCAGGTTCATACCGTCATTCCAGTCGCCGGAGCCCATGAGCGGCAAGCCGTGCTCGCCAAAGCTGAGGCCCCTCAGGATGGCTCGCACACAGTGGTCATACAAACTGGCCGTTTCTGGAGACCGGTTGGGCAGATCGTAATACGAGTCCTCCTCGGCGCTTACCGGACGGCCCTTAAGGAAGTGGACCGGCTCAGCCAACACGCCCGTGTCCCCGGTGTTCAGGACGTAGCGGCACGCCGCCAATGGCAGCCAGAGGTAATCATCGGAGCAATGCGTCCGCACGCCCCGGCCCCAGGGGGGGTGCCACCAATGCTGGACATCTCCTTCCGGGAACTGGCGGGAGGCGCACAGGAGCAAGTGCTCGCGCACCAGGTGCGGCGCGGCGTAGATCAGCGCCATCACGTCCTGCAACTGATCCCGGAAACCGAAGGCCCCCCCCGACTGGTAGTAGCCGCTGCGCGCCCAAACGCGGCACGCCAGAGTCTGGTATAACAGCCAGCCGTTCGTGAGCACGTTGAGGGACTGGTCAGGGGTGTCCACTTGCACGGCGCCGAGGGTATGATTCCAATACTGCCACACCGCATCCAGGGCGTCGCGCGCCGCGGTTGAGCCTCGAAAGCGCTGCACAAGGTCCCTGGCGTCATCAAGATCACGCCCGACGCCGAGCGTGAAAACGATCTCACGCTCTTGTCCGTGGGCCAACTCGAAGGGAACCTGCAGCGCGGCGCAGGGGTCCAAACCTGCTCCCACCTTTCCGGAAAGCCGCAACCGGGACAACGCGGCCGGACTGCCCAGCGTGCCGTTACGCCCCAGGAATTCAGTGCGGTCGCCGCTTAAGGTCCGGGTCGCGGCGTCCACCTTGAAGAAGGCAACCCGCTCAGTGAACTCCGTGTTGTAGGGGTTGCGCGCCAAGAGCGCGCCGCTATGCGGGTCAACTTCAGTGACCACGTGCATCGCGGATTTTGACCGCTGCTCTCCCAGGACCCATGCCAAGTAGCCCGTGGCGGAGAGCCGGCGCGGCCGGCCTGACACGTTCCGCACTTTGAGCACCGTGAACTTGATGGGTGCATCCAGGGCCACGTAAACCCATACTTCCGAGCTGATGCCGTCCTCGGTGTGCTCGAAAACGCTGTAGCCGAAGCCGTGGCGGCTGGCGTAAGGCGTCGCGCCCCGGCTGGGCAGCGGCATGGGGGACCAGAAGTGGCCGGTCTCTTCGTCACGCAGGTAAAAGGCTTCGCCGCTCGCATCGCTCACGGGATCGTTCCCCCAGGGAGTGAGGCGGAACTCGTGGGCATTCTCGCTCCAGGTATAGGCCAGGCCGCTCTCGGAGATGACGGTGCCGAAGTGCGGGTTGGCCAGCACATTTACCCAGGGGGCCGGAGTCACCTGCTGGTCCGTGGTGGTAATGACATATTCGCGTCCGTCAGGGGTGAATCCGCCCAGCCCGTTGAAGAACATCAGATCGCCCCGGGACAACTCGGCCGTTCCCGGGATCTCGGCCCGGTGGGCCCGGGTCGGCGTCAGGGCCGGCACCGTCACTTCCACCCGGTCCCGGCGGTTGAGCTGGTCCTCCAGCGCCCCCCGGCCATCGGTGATGATGGCGCGGGCCACCGTTTGCAAGAGAATACGGTCCTCCGCGGCGATCTGGTCCGCAGGTCTTACGAAAATGCCGCCTGGCCGGTCTATCTCGCTGGCTTCGACCCCTGCGGCAATAAGGTCCATGATCTGGTCGTGGAGAAGTTGCCGGTAACCGGCGTGATCTTCGTTCCAGATCATCAGGTCCACAGCCAGCCCCTTTAAACGCCAGTACGCATGGGCCTGGATGAGTTGGCGCACCAAATCGATATTGGCCGGGTCCTCAATCTGCAGCAGGACGATGGGCAAATCGCCGGAAATGGAGTAGCCCCAAAGACCGGATTGACCGCGGCGGTTCTTGATGAGGACGCTGGGGTCGGCTCGCAGCGAAGCATTGGCGTAGATGACCGAGCTCGCCAGGCGGCAATAGAGCTGGGCGTCGGCCTCGGAGGCGTTGATCTGCCGCAGGGCCACCTGGTTATGAGTCCAGGCCAGATCAAAGACGCGATCCGCCAGACGCCGATCCTGGTATTTCTCCACCAGGCCCAAGCACGCCTCCCGAGTTTCGCCGATGCCGGAGACCACATTGACCGTTACCGATTCTCCCGGATCAAGCGCGAGACGATAGCGGATGGCGACAATCGGGTCCAGCACTGAGCCCTCGCTGCCCGAGAGCGCCGCGGGATTGCGCATCGCCTGGGGATCGGCGACGGTCCGGCCCCGGCCGATGAACTGCAGGCGGTCAGTCTCGTAAGAAATCTCGCCAATCTCCCCGCCATGCACCGCCATCTGGTGAAACATCCAGAGCGCCTGCTCGTCAAGGGAGCGCGGCCGGCGCGTGCAGAGGATCGCCTGCCGGTCGCGGATAATCTCGGACTGCACAAAGAGATTGCTGAACGCCGGATGGAGCGCCTCCGCGGCCGGCGGCGCCAGGACCACTTCCGCGTAACTCGTGACGTCGATCTCTCTGCGGGTCCGGGCGCGATTGGTAATGGTGAGGCGGCGCAACTCGATATCGTCTTCGGAAGAAACCACGATCTCCGTATAGGCGTCAAAGTCTTGTTGGCGGCAGCGGAACTCGGCTCGCCCTTCCGAGAAAATCGCCTCAAAATTCCCGGAGCGCTTGAGGGTTGGCTGATAGGCGGTGGACCAGAACTCTCCGCTCGCCACGTCCCGGAGGTAACAGAACGTGCCCCAGTTGTCGCAGGTACTGTCCTCGCGCCAGCGGGTGACGGCAATATCCTTCCAGCGACTGTAACCGCCGCCGGCGTTGGTGAGCATCACATGATAGCTGCCATTCGACAATAACTGCACTTCCGGTATCGGTGTATCGGGGCTGTTGAAAACTCGCACCGGCGTCTCCGGAACGTTGGAGGTCGGTGGTGAACCGGTGATCTCATCGGCGTGCACATAGAACGTCGTGGCTTTGGGGATGCGCTCCTGGAGCAACAACATGGTGGCCTGGAACAAAGGGTCCGACTCGAATCGCTTCTGCATCGGCCGGTCCAGGAGCAGATAGGCCAGGGAGAGGAAGCTCATGCCCTGGTGATGGGCCATGAAGGACCGGACTACGGCGCTCGTTTGGCCCCGGGGCAGGCGCGCAGGCGTGAAGTCGATGGCTTCATAAAAGCCAAATTTTCCCTCAAATCCCGCCGCGGTCAGTTGCTCGAGATTCAAGCAGGCTTCCTCGGGCGCCACCATCAGCGCCAGGGCTGAGGCATACGGGGCAATGACCAGGTCCTCGGACAGTCCGCGCTTGAGTCCCAAGCCGGGCACACCGAAGGCCCGGTACTGGTAGTTGAGATGAATATCGATGGCATTGTAACCGGATTCGGAAATGCCCCACGGCACGCCGCGCTTCTTGCCATACGCGATCTGCCTCTCCACCGCCACCTTACAGGTCTGGTCAAGCAAGGTGTTTTCGTAGGTCGGCATTACCAGAAGCGGCATGAGGTATTCGAACATCGATCCGCTCCACGACAGGAGAAGCGATTCTCCCCCCACGGTGGTGAGGAGACGTCCCAGGGCAAACCAGCTCTCCTGGGGCACCTCTCCTTGAGCGATGGCCACGAAAGTGGGCAATCTCGCTTCCGAGGCCAGCAGATCATAGTAACTCGAGTCCAGCCGGCGCTCGCCCACGCTGTAGCCGATAGCCATTAAGTGACGCGTCCGGTCGAACAGAAAATCATACTCCATCCGGGCGAGTTCGCCTGCTTGCAGGGCCAGCCCCTCGATGGCCGCAATCCTGGCGGCGGCGCGCTGGCTGGCCTTGGTGATGAGCTGTTGCAGCTTATCAAACCGGGCACACTCCTCGGGCGTTACCGCCAACGCGAGCTGAGGCGCGATGGCCGGCAGCAGATCCACCTCAAGCTTGGCCAATTGGCGGAGCGTCGGCATCTCGCCGATACCCTGGACCTCGCTGAGATGACCGAACGAAGTCGGCAGCAAGGTCCACGGCGCCAGAAAGGTCAACTCATCCAGGGCATCCCGGCACTGCCGGAACAGGCTCTGGGCCCACCACCGCAATTGGCTCTCGGGATCGGCGTCAAGGCTGCGGACCATATCCTCGGCGGACGTCGCCAGCCGTTCGAGGCGCCACCGCGCCGCGGCCAGCGTGGCCGGCCGGGAAGCGGCCGCGGAGGTTAGATCCTTCTGAAGATGCGTCAGCGGCGCCGGAGCGGCTCCTCCCGCCAAGGCCTCGATAATCCCCAGCGTGTCCTTAAGTCCGTCAAACCAGCGGGTGTCCAGGATTTGGTGATCAGGCAGTGCGAGCAGGCCGGCCCGCAAGGTCAGCAGGTGGCCCGCCAGGTTGCCGCTGTCCACGGTGGAAATGTAGATGGGCAACAAAGGCTGCAGAGACTGGGTGTCGTACCAATTGTAGAAGTGGCCCCGGTGCCGCTCCAAAGCCGTCATCGTGTGGATAGCATTCGCCGTGCGCTCGACGAGTCTTCCGGCGGAAATGTAGCCGAAGTCGTACGCGGCTAAATTCGCCAGGAGCGCCAGCCCCATGTTGGTCGGCGAGGTGCGGTGGGCCACCCTGGCCACGGGATGCTCCTGATAGTTATCCGGCGGTAGCCAATGATCTTCCGGGCCGACGAAGGTCTCGAAGAAGGCCCAGGTCTTCCGGGAAATCTTCTGGAGGAAGCGGGTCTGGCCGGCCGTCAATCTGGCGGCCCGGCGAGGGAGCGGCCGGCTGATCCACCAGGCGCCGGCCGGGGAGACAAACCAGAGGCCCAGTATGGGCCCGGCCACCGCTAACACGGCTGGCTTTGAAAACGCCAGGTAGATCGCCGCGGTTAAAGCGATAACAGGGGCGATCCACATCGCCTTAAAGGAGGCGGCGAGGTCCGGGCGGTTTGGGCGCTCCCCATCGCCCGATGGATTCCATTCGAGAAGCCGCTTGTGGGTAATCAGTATCCGGACGCCCGTGCGGATGATGGCATCCAGACTGAAAAACGCCTCATAGGGGAGACAGACGAGCGTAAAAGCAGCCTGAGCAAAGTGCCGGGCAGCCGAGCGCCCTACGGCAGTGAGATGCTGGCCCAGAAGCACATCGTCCGGCTTCTGGAACATTTCCAGCAAAGAGGCAAACAAAGAAGGAATAAAGATGATGCCCATCACCGACAAGGTCCAAAACCAGGCGGCCGACAAGACCGTCCAGCCCAGGAGCAACAGGAGCACCAATGCCGCGGACACGAGACTACGCCGCAAATTGTCGAAGATCTTCCAGCGGGATAGCCCCGAGAGCGGATTCTTTTGCAGGTGTGGGCCAGGGCCGGGAACACCCGGCAGCAGCCATCGGGCAATGTGCCAATCCCCGCGAATCCAACGGTGCCGGCGGCTCACGTCGGCGCGATAGTCAGCGGGGTATTCCTCGTATAACTGGACATCACTCAACAGCCCTGCCCGGGCGTAGCACCCTTCCAGAAGATCGTGGCTGAGAATCCGGTTTTCGGGGAAGCGTCCGTTGAGCGCCCCCTCGAACGCATCGACCTCATAGATTCCCTTGCCGATGAACGAGCCTTCCTGGAACAGATCCTGGTAAACATCGGAGACGGCGTGCGTATACGGATCGATGCCCGGATCACTTCCCCAGAGCCGCGCATACCGCGACCGGTTCGTGCCGGGCAGGCTCACGGCCACGCGTGGCTGCAGGATGCCATACCCCGCACAGACACGCTGCTGGTCCTCGTCGAACCGCGCCCGGTTCAAGGGGTGCGCCATGGCTCCCACCAGCTGCCACGCCGAGTCACGGGGCAGCTGCGTATCGGTGTCCAGGGTGATCACGTACTTCACGCCCTCTAAGACCGCAGTCGCGCCGGCGACGATGGCGAAGCAATCCTTGGAGCCGCCGCGCAAAAAGGCATTCAGTTCCGCGAGCTTGCCTCGCTTGCGCTCGTAACCCATCCAAATCCCCTCCCGGGGATTCCAGCGGCGCGGGCGATGAAAGAGGAAGAAAATATCGCCCTTGCTGCTCCGGTACTTTTCATTCAACTCTTCGATGCCCTGCCGGGCCAGATGCACCAGCGGCTCGTCCTCCGGCAGCGTCTCTGCGGGTGCATCCCGAAAATCAGTGAGCAGGCCGAAGCGCAGGTTCTCGTCCCGATTCGCCAGAAACCGGACTTCCAGCGCTTCCATCAGAGCCGCGAGGTTCTGAGGACTGGTGAGCATAGTCGGGACCACCACGAGGGTGTTAAATTCCCGGGGAATTCCTGCGGAGAAGTCCAGGCGCGGCAGCGGCTGCGGCCTCACCAGCAACGTCGCCAGCCAGTTTACCAGGGCTAGCGCCAGATGACTGGCGCCCAAGAGCGAGAGGATGCCGAGCAGCCCGAGTAGCCAGGCAGATAGCCCGCCGGCCTGTGCCTTGACCAGGAAGATGCCGGTAATGATTACCGTAACCAGCATGATCGTGCCGGCATACAGCAACAAAGGAAACCGGCGGCTCCATCTGCGCAGCGCCGCCAAAGGGGAGTGGCGCCGTTCCACGGCCCCCTCCAGTTGCGCCAATCCCTGATCGATCAAGTAAAAGCCGACATGGGCCGTGCGGTCGCCGCCGCCTTTCCCGGCCGCGCCCTCCCGGGCCAATTGGATCGCCTGGCGCGCCACCTGGCTCTCAGAGTGCCGGCTGCTCTTGGCGATCTCCTCGACGACATGGCGGTAGCGGTCCCGGGTGAAAAAATCCATCTTGCCATAGACGCCGCCAGGATCCTGACGCAGGGTCTGTTCGGCCACACTCAGCGTCTCGACGAAAACCCGCCAATCCATCGCCCCCAGGAAACGGAGGCTGCCGATGCTGTTGCTCATGGAGACCTGATCCGCTGCCTGTTGTTGGTTCTCCGACTGCACCAGCTCCTTGCTCGTCCACCCGCATTCGGCAAGCCTCTGCTCGATCCAGGTGAGCGGCAAGGCCAGCTCCGGCCCCTGCCCCTGCAACCGGCGCGTCAGTTCCGCCACAAAAGAGCTCACCATCGGCGGATTCGACCGGGCCATATCGGCGATCACCAGAATCAGGCTCTTCGGGTCTTGCTCGGCGATCTCCGTCATCTGGTCCGCCCAATAGTCGGCGAGGTTCCGGTCGATCCTGTCGGTGGCGATCCGGGCCGCCACGCGCCGGAGATTCTCGATCAGGGCAATGCGCAGCATGATGGGGATGGCCCACAATTCACCCAACTTCAGGTCGGTGACGGTCTGGTAGGCGGCAATGAAACTGCTGAGACCTTCCGGATCCACCCGGCCATCGCCGTGGGAGATCGTCTCCAGCGCCAGGTCATACACCCGGGGGAGCCCAGCCGATGGGCCGGTCAGCAGACGCGGCAGTTCTCTGCTGTAACCCTTGGGCAAATGCCTCTTGGCGGTGCGAATCTGCTCTTCGATCAGATAAAAGTTGTCGAGCAGCCATTCCCCAGCCGGGGTAATCCGGCGGCTGGCCTCCACCGCCTCGGTCAGCAGGTTGCGGACGCCAATGAGGACGGCTTTATTATCAGCCAACCGTTTCAGCAGCCGGCCCTGAGGACCCCCCAGGCTCAACTGGTGCGAGCCCGCCAGGGTCTTGCCATGCTGCTCCATCTGCTCGGCGCTGAACAACTCCGATCGCAGGGGGGGCTCGTCGCCGGCGTATCTTCGCCCCAAGCCGCCTCCCGGGAGGCAGGACCTCAGGCGGAGCAAAGGCTCACGAATGCTCTTGCCGCTCAACGCCATTCTTGAGGTCTCCTTTTGATCCGGGCTACTCGGCCGGCTAAACCGAAATTTGACGCAAGACTCTTGCTTGGTGGTGAAAGACGGCTGGGGGTGAAGGGGGCAGGTTTTGGCGATTGAGCCACTGCAATTGCAAGGACTGTGACCTTAGCGGCATTCGCCGCTGACGCTGGGAGTCACGCCTTTATCAACTGGGCAAAATCCATTTTCCCTGATCTGCTCTGTTTTTAAATTTAACCCAAAATTATTGTTTTGTCATTAGAAAAGAAATTATAAGTAGCAGATAACTACTATGACTAGATATTTATTAAACTACGAATTGTTTTTGTTATCTTTAAAATACAGATTTCTTCTGACCTTGGCTATTGTTTCCACCAGTGCAAGAATACTGCTGCTATCATTCCCTTATCTCTATCTGCCCATCCTAACTTATAATCTTGGTAATTTATGAGAAGGTCCAATTTTATTTTAATTAGCGCGACATTGAATGATCTCCTGTAAAATGTAAAAGTTTAGGATGTTTAGAATGAAATCGGGGCCACGAGTCCTGAATAAGAATCGGACAGGTATGCTAATTCCCGGCCGCTTTTTTCCCTGACTGCTGTGCGCCCTGCTTTTTTGGCGGGCATATCTTTGCAGCATCGAGAAAAATCGGCGGGCAGGGAACCATAGAAGGGCATTTAGCTAACCTGATGGTCCAAATATCCATCTTTCAAATGATACACGTAGTCGAACCCTTCAATCATCCGCACATCGTGGGTCACCACGATTACTGCCGACTGATTTTCCTTGGCGATCTTCTTTAGCATTTCCATGACCTTCTTGCCGCGTACGGTGTCTAAGGAGGCAGTGGGTTCGTCAGCCAGGATCAAACGCGGGTTGTTGGCCAGGGCCCGGGCGATGGCCACCCGCTGCTGCTCGCCCCCGGACAGGAGCGCGGGCAGGTAATCGGCCCGGTCCGCGATCTCCATGTATTCCAGGAGTTCCATGACCCGGTGGTGAGCGGTCTCGCCCTTGATGCCCACCAAACTTAGAGGGAACAGGACATTCTGCCGGGCCGTGAGAAAGGGGATCAGGTTATGGGATTGAAAGATGAAGCCCATCTTCTCCCGGCGGATTCTGCGGATGTCCACGCCCCCGGACCAACCGCTTTTCTGAAAAATCGTCTGGCCATCAAAAATGATCTTCCCCAGAGTAGGTTCCAGAATCAGGCTGGCGCAGAGCAGCATGGTGGTCTTCCCCGAACCGCTGGGTCCCAGCAGGGCCACCAAATCTCCGGCAGCCACCGAGAGGGAAACGTCCGCCAACGCCTGCACCTCCAGGCGGCCGGCCCCGAAGACTTTGGAAAGATTTTCTATTCTTAAAACTTCCATCACTGTCCCCCCAGGGCCAGGGCGGGCTGCGTTTTTAAGGCCTGGGAGAGTCCCAGAATGCTGGCCAGGATACCGCCGATCACAGCCACGATAAAGGTAACCAGGTCATCGCCGGGAACCAAAAGAATAGTCTTGGGAAACAGGTGATAAGTATTGTGGATCAGAACCAACCCGAATAAAAAAGCGCTCACGGTCAGAAGCATGGATTGTTCCAGCACCATGCGGATGATGACCCAATTGGGAGCGCCGATCAGTTTCATGACCGCAATGGAGCGGATCTTTTCCATGGTAAAGGTGTAGATCACCAGGGCGATGATCACCACGGAGACGATCAGGAGCAGGGTGCGAAACAATAGCAGCTGTTTGGTCATGCCCGCCAGGCGGCCTTTGAGCATCAGTTGTGTTTCTTGTTCGGTGGTGTAAACCGAAAAATAGAGCCATTTATCGATCAAGCGGGCGACCTCGGCCCGGTCGGCCCCGGGCCTGAGCCGCACCAGGACGGCATTGATGATATGGGTGTCGGGCTGCAAACCGGGAAGCAATTTTTCCGCACTCTGGGGGGTTAAAGAACTCTGGCGGGCCAGGCTGCGGGACAGCCGCTCCCGCTGATTGCGCACCTCTTCATTGTCTTTCTGGAATAACACTTCCTGGGCGTCGGGCAGGGATAAATAGACCAGGGGCTCCCCATCCGGGGACACCGCTTCCCGGGAAAGGCCAACTACCGTATAGGTATGGAGGCCCAAGGGGACCCTGTCCCCCAATTTGAGGCCAAGTTTGGTGCAAGCCACCATTTCGTAATGGGCCTGCTCGATGTTCCTGCCGGCATGCACCTTTTGCGGCCCCCCCAGGCCCCCGAAGACCTCGTAGCCGATGATGCTGAAATGGCGGCTTTTGTCGCCGATCTGCCTTTCCACGGTATAAAAGATAAAGGGGCTGGCCTTGGCGACGCCGGGGATGGCCTTGACGCTGTAATGGTAGAACTCGGGCATGGTGGAGGTTTCATTGAAGGGACCGCCCCGGTAGCGCTCCACCACCCAGAGATCGGGGTTGGTGGCCTGGATGGTGGCCAGGCCTTCGTGGATGTTGCCCCGATAAAGACCGTTCATGGCCAGGACGATGGTAAAGAGAAGGCCCACTCCCAGGATAGTGGCGATAAAGCGCCCTTTATGGCGTTTCAGGTCATAAACGGCTAAATCCATCAGTCCCCCTGGGCGGCTTGCCTGACTTCCGGACGGATCTTCCGGCCGGACGCCAGGCCCCCAGGGTTTATGACCACCAGTTCACCCTCTTGCAGGCCAGCCAACACCGCAGTCTTCTTGCCGTCGTTAAGCCCCGGGGAAACCTGCCGGAAACGCACCAGGCCTTTTTCCACCACCAGCACGCCTTTGGAGCCGTTCTTCGTGAGCACGGCGGATAAAGGCGCCGCGGGCGCGGTCTGGCGGCCGGTGGCAATATCTACTTCAGCCTCTTCCCCGATGATCAGGGGGTCGGGCAAGGAGGCGAATTTCACGTTCACTTCCAACTCCCTGGTCACGGTATCCGCCTCTTTGTTGAGGCGGACCACCTCGCCCTGGAAGGTCCTGCCGGAGCGCAGTTTGATGACGGCTTTCTGGCCCTCCCGCAGTTGGGCCACTAAGGACTGATCAATCCAGGCGGCCATCCAGATCTGGTCCAGGTCCACCATCTGGAAGATGGGGCTGCCGGGTACCAGAGTCGCGCCTACTTCCGCCTTGCGCACTGTGAGGAGGCCGTCCATGGGCGCCAGGATGCGGGTATAATTGTGGAGGGCCGCCGCGGCCCGGGTTTCAGACTCGGCCTGCTTCACTGCCGCCTGGAAGGCCGTGACAGTGGCCTGGTACGCGTTCACTTCGCTTTCCGCCACCTGCAGTTGCGCCTTGGTGGTGTCGAAGGCCGCCTGGGAGATGTAGCCGGGTTTGAAGACCTCCAGGTCCCGCTGGTAATTGCTGCGGGCCAGACCTAAGTTGGCCTGACCCTTGCCCAAATCCGCCTGGGCCCGGGCCAGGTCCCGCTGGGCCCGGTTTTTGCCCGCCTGGGCCGCGGCCTCCCGGGCCCGCAGTTCTGCAGAATCAATTTCCGCCAGGAGCTGCCCCTTTTGCACCCTGTCGCCCTGGTCGGCGTAAAGCTTTTCCAGGATGCCGGTGATCTTGGGACTTACCGCCACCGGCACCTTGGATTGCACCGTACCGGGCCCATGCACTTTGCCCCGGACCTCCATCTGCTTGACCACCATCACCGCTACCGGCGAAGAATGCCAGATTAGCCGGTAGCCCAATAAAATAAGGATGACCAGCCCCACGGCCATCCCGATGGTTTTTTTAACCCCAGGAAGTTTCACTGCTTCAGACCCCCATTAGTTCGCCGGGCCGGTTCCAAAGGACCGGCGCCGGTAATTTGCTTGATCCGGGCCTTGCCGATTTCATAAGCCGCGGCATACCTGATGAGATTGAAACGGGAAGCGGTCAGGTCCACCTGAGCCTGGAGCACGTCCAGACCTATGGCCTTGCCGTGCCGGTACAGGGCTTCGGCGCTGGCATAAGCCTCTTCATTGGTGGCCACGGTTTGCTTGGTGGTGGCCACTCCCTGGCGGGCATTCTCCTGGTCCTTCCAGGCCGTGGTCAGATCCACCTTGAGGCCGTTGAGGCGGTCCCGCCTTCTCTCCAGCAATTGCTGGTATTGCGAGGAAACCTTGGCCACCTGGGCCTTGGTCAGGCCCCCCTCGAAGAAGGGGTATTCCAAAAAGACCCCGGCAATCCACTCCGGCTTGGTGCCGCCCAGATCCCGGTGGCGCACATCACTCCCGGCCTGGAGGCTGACCTCAGGGAAATATGAGCCCCGGGCCGCTTTGATCAGAGACTGGCTCTGGGCCAGATCCAGATCCAACTTTTTAATTTCCGGATTGCCTTTGAGCACTTCCTGCCACAATGGGTTCAGGTCGCCGGCGCCGGCAAATTCCAGGGGAAGCTTGCCGCTGATATCCACCTGCGCCTGCTCTTGCAGCCCCAGGGTGCGAGCCAGGATTTCCCTGGCCAGGCGCACGGCGTTTTGGGCCTCAAACACCGCCTGTCCCGCGTCTGCTACTTGGGACTGGGCTCGCACATAATCCAGGTTGGCGACCTTTCCGGCTCTGAAAAAGGCTTCGGTCAACTTGCCGAATTCCTGGCGCTGTTGCAGGGCCTCCTGAGCCACCCGCAGATTCTCTTTGGCCTCTATTAACTGGTAGAAGGCCTGGGTCACCGTAAAGGCTAATTCGTCGGCGGTCCGTTGGACTTCCTGTTTTTGTGACTGGGTGCCGGTCCTGGCGGCCTGGGTATTGAAATAGGTCTTCAAGCCGTCGAAGAAAATCTGTTTCCCGGCAACGCCCGTATAACCCTCTCGCTTAAACAGTTCCAGGCTGGTCAGGCCGCCGCCGGGAGAAAAGCGATTGGGCGGCTGCCGATCATAGTAGGAGGTTAATACCAGGCGGGGAAAAAATTTGGATCGGGCCACCTGGTAATCAGCCACCAACTCCTGGATCTTCTCCCGGCTGGCGGCCAGAACCGGATTATTCTCCCTGGCCAAAGATAAGCAGTCCTCCAGCGTGAGGGCTTGATAATCCTTTGCCGCCGCCAGGGCGACATTTGCCGGTGGAATCATTAAGACCCAGGCAATCCCTAAAACCATAACCAATGTTTTTCGTCTGCGGGACATCATCCAAAACATAAGGAACCTTCTGCTACAGCCAATTTGTTATATACTAAGCCCGAAAGAAACTGATATTCGGTCTGATTAAATCTCATTTGCCTGCCTCTCTTTAATCACCTCTACTTAGAATCTCATCATCGGCTCAGCTATCCCTCTTGCAAGTAGGAAAATCAATCCGGTATTATTTCCCAGATATTCCATATCTTTTGCCATTAATAAGTTAGGTAACAAAGGAAAATGAACATGTATAATGTTTCCTGTTTAGGGAAACACCAAAAATGGTGAAATCCGGCGCGTTCCACAGCATTTTTGTTTAAGTTGACAGGCTTTTACTCTGCAAAATGCCTTCTTCATACCTCTACCAGGATAAATGATAGAATGCCTGCAGGAAAAGTAGTATGATTTGAATCATACAAAAGCAGATTTTCTAGAAACTATCTTGAGATTCGTGGCTATGCTGGCAGGAATACCGATTTTCGCCAATCTTGCTCCGGAGCATTTCCAGGCCCTGGAAAAGATCACCCGAGAGATATTTCTGGCCAAAGGAGCGCAGCTTTTTGCCCCCGGTGATCCATCCCGAGGTTTTTATGTGGTCCGGGACGGCGCGGTGCGGGTTTATGGGATGTCTCCCCAAGGCAAGGAAATCACCCAGGAAATAGCCGATCAAGGGAGCGCTTTCGCCTTAGCCAGTCCATTTGCCGGGACTTATCACTGCTTTGCGGAGGCGTTGAAAGATAGCCGGCTTTACCTCATCAAAAGGCAGGAATTTTTAGACCTGGTAACCGAAGATAAAGAATTCGCCATCGAATGGATGCGCCTGCTGTCCCTGATGGTCATTCACCTGCGGAGGCGTCTGGTCGACTTAACTCTCACCACCCCCAAGGCGAGAATCGCCAGTTACATTTTACTCCTGGCCGGAATGCAAAATTCCCGGTCCGTTGCCCTCCCGGTCCCGCGCAAAGAGTTGGCAAACTTCCTGGGCATGACCCATGAGACCTTCTACCGCACCGCCAAAGAACTGGCAAATGATGGACTGGTGAGGTTTTCCGGGCAATCAGCCGACATCCTTGACCAGGACCGGCTGGCGGAACTGACGGAGTGAACTGTCCTTAAGAGCGAATGAATGAAAAGCGCTCAGGCAGGTATATATGTTCCATCTTCTTTGCTAATCAAGATGCAATACCACGGAAAAACTATTGAACATGGCCCAGACCGGATCATGTTCACCAAGTTCCAGCCGGCGGCTGCTTTCGCTGGTTACCAAGGAGCATAGCTGCGTCCCATCAGCGATTCTTACCACATATTCAGTGGTAACCTTGCCCTTAATGATTTTTTCAATGGTTCCCTGAAATATATTCTCCGCGCTGCATTTGGGTTCCTCAACATCTTTCTGCAAAACCACCATGGGGGCTTTGACTTCAGCGGTGATCAGCATGCCTGCTTTGAGTCCCAATCTCGCCAAACTATCAATAGTGATTACTGTAGTTACAGGATTGCCGCCGATGGTGACCAGGTCCACCTGTGCCTGGATATCCCCCTTTTTGATGGTCCTGATTTTTCCGAAAAAAGTGTTACGGGCACTGGTTTTTCGCTGAGACTCTTTTTCAAGAAAGAATTTGGCGACTTGTTGCATATCATCATCGGCAAACGAAACGAAGGACGCGGTCAAATTGGGCGTAGAATGCCCCAGGATCTTCTGAACGACCGGTAAGGGCAGGTTGTTCTGCATCAGTTCCACCGCCCGGGATTTCCGGAGCGCGTCCGGCCCTCCCAGTTCCTTGGGAAAACCGCAAGCCGCGGCTTGTTCATAAAACTTGCGGCGGACGTGCCCAGGGTCCACCTTAAAGAGACTACCCAGAGATTCCTTGAAATGAGGATCAGCCAGCGCCCCCTGAATCTCTTGAGAAAGGGGTGCCGGTATCTGGACTTCCCGGGGGGGGCGTTCTGAGGTGGCGTCCGGTTTACCGAAAAGAATTGCTTGCCGCTGATGATTGATGTCTTGGAAGGGATCGAGAGCCAAGACCTCATGCAGCTTGGCGCCGGTATAGCGAATCAGCAAAAAGATGAGCAAGATCCGTTTGCGGGACAGGCGCACGTCCGACCTGGCCGCGCCCTCCGCCCATTGGCGGAAAGCTTGTTCCAGCCGGCTGAGTTGGGCCGTTTCCAGGTAACGGCTGCCAGGCGGTGGGGAAATGATGCGGGCGAGACCGGTATGTCCCGGCCTCGGCAAAGGCCGGTCATTATTTCCCTGGGGTTCCAAATAGGGTTTTTTCCTCGCCATCGCGCCTCTCAGCCAGTTTTTCTCTACTTCTAAACATAATTAAAAATTTTAGCAAGGCGACTCTAATCTCCTTGACACCCCTTTGCGCGCCTTGGTATATTGACATGAATTATATATTAATCGTGTCTATTGTGTAAGTCTAATATTTTATTTTTTCAGATTCCCACAGGAGGCCAACAACCATGCTCTTCCCCGTTAGCGGAGTGGAAACGCATCCTGCCGTGCCCTTTCTGGTGGCCCTGGTGGTCTCTTCTTTCACTTCCATGGGCGGAGTCTCCGGGGCTTTTTTGCTCCTGCCTTTTCAGGTGAGCGTCCTGGGCTTCACCAGCCCGGCGGTGAGTCCCACCAACCTGGTATATAATATTGTCGCCATTCCCAGCGGCGTTTATCGCTATCTTCGGGAAGGCCGTATGAATTGGCCTCTCACCCTGGTGGTGATCCTGGGGACCTTGCCGGGGCTCTTGTTCGGGGCCCTGATCCGCGTCAACTGGCTGCCGGACCCCAAAAACTTCAAGCTTTTCGTAGGCTGCGTGCTGCTCTATATCGGCCTCCGGCTGCTTTACGACCAGACCCCCATGGCCAAGCGCAAGAAGGCCAGGATCCAGGAATTTGAAGCCCAGGTCCAAGAAAGGCTGAAGGCGGTCATGGCGGCCAGCGGCCAGACCAGCGGCCGCGGGCTGCCTCCCGCCGCCCGGGTCAAGACCGTGGCCTGGAGTTGGAGGGAAGTATCTTATGAATTTCTGGGCGAGACCTTCTCTTTCAGCGCCCCCGCCCTGTTCGCCCTGGCCCTGGTGGTGGGCCTCATCGGCGGCACCTACGGCATTGGCGGCGGCGCCATCATCGCCCCCTTTGTGGCGGCCATCTTCGGTCTGCCCATTTATACCATCGCCGGCGCCGCGCTCATGGGCACCTTTATCACTTCCGTGGCGGGGGTAGGGATTTATTATTGTCTAGCCCCATTTTGTCAGGGGCAGTCGGTGACCCCGGACCTGGCCCTGGGCGTGCTCTTCGGCATCGGCGGGTTCTGCGGCATGTATATCGGGGCCAGGTTGCAGAGGTTCATCAAGGCAAATATCATCCGCATCGGCCTGGGAATAGTCATTTCCGGATTGGCCCTGAAGTATATTACCGGGTTCTTCTTTTAGAGAGACCTGATAGCATGGTTTATGCCGATTTGATACCAAGTTGCGGTCAAAAGAGTAATATTGTCATTCTGAGGACAGCGAAGAAGAGAGATTCTTCACTGCGCTTCGCTCCGTTCAGAATGACATGTTCAATATTACCTCTTTGACAGCAACCTGGTATTAAATAAACTTTTTGGGGAGATATCTATATTTAGCCTCCTCGATGCAAGGGTACCAGGACCCGGATAGGTTCTTTCACCCCCACGGTTTCTGCAAAATTTTTCAAACGTTTTTTTATTATTGAGGAGACTTCCTGTCCTTTCGTAATCAGCAGGGTCCCGGTTTGGGTCCAGATGTCGTCATCTAAAATCATGCCTTCATCCAACTCGTCTGAAGAAACCTCGCGTACGGTGTACCGGGCTTCAATCCAGATCACGGCCTCCAGGGCCGCCAACACTGCCGGATCATACCAACCTGGGCGCTTCTTGAGCTCCATGATCGCGGCGCTTTTTGCGAGGCCCGAGGCTTCCAGGGTGTCGAAATCCAACACAAGCTTGAGAATCCTCCCCCCGAGAGGGATTTCTTTGCCTTGCCTCTGATCTTGAGGATCGCCGGAGCCGTCAAAGCGTTTTGCCTGGTAGGCGATGATTTCGGCCACAGTTTCCAGCCGGGGAATATTTTTCAGCAGGTCTGAAGCAATGAAGGGATGCATCGCGAAAAGCTGCATTTCTTCGGGGTTAAGGGGTTGGCCGTGGTAGATTTTTTTCCATGCCGTTTCCGGCAACATGATACAGCCAATCTGGGAGAGCATGGCCGCGGTCTCCAATTGCCAAGCTCCCGTTGCTTTCAAGATGGTGGCGATTTCCCGGACATAGCGGGTGATGCGGGAGGCGCGGCCAAAGGCTTCCGGGTTGAGTAAAGACAAAATCTGAGTCAGGACCTTGATGCTGCCTCTAAGGGTTTCCTCCAAGAGCTCCCGCTCCGCCATGATCAGGCGGTATTGGTTCACCCCCATTAACAAGGATCTGCCCATGGTCTCCGCGTCGCATGGCTTGGTGAGGAAGCGAAAAACATTGCCTTCATTCACCGCCTGGATCGAGGTCTGCAAATCCGCAAAACCGGTCAGCATCATGCGAACGCTGTCCGGGGCTATTTCCCGGACCCGGGACAGAAATTGGATGCCATCCATGTCCGGCATGCGCAGGTCCGAAACGATCACGGCGTAGGGGCCCTTTTGGGTCACTGCCTGCAGACCCTGTTCCCCACCCAGGGCGGTATCAACCTCGAAGGCCTTCCGCAACTGCCGTTGGTAGCCGGCCAGTATGTTGGCGTCATCGTCTACAAAAAGGATCTTCTCAGCCATCGTCTTCCTCTTCCCGGAGAGCCCTGCAGCATCTCTCCTGCCAAATGCCGATCTTATCAGCCATTTTGATTTCCTCTAAATAGGTCCTATCCACCTGGGCCTCTATTTGATCCGCGCTCTCCTGGCGCCGGTTATGCTCCAGAAAGTTGGCAACGTGGACCGCGATGAGGGGGCCGAACTCCTTTTGGGGGCCAGCGCCGGGCTCATGGTGAAAGGCAATGGCTTCTACTATGGGATAAGGCAAGCCCCAAAGAGAGAAAAGATAAGCTCCCACCTTGGCGTGATTGACTTCAAAAACCTGGTTCTCCGCCTGCCATAGGGGAATACGGCGCTGTTGCCCCACCTCCATCGCCTGCCGGTATTGCCGGGCAAAGTTGGCCGCCAGGATCAATCTCCCGGCATCATGGAGCACGCCGGCCATGAACGCGTTGTCGATCGCCTCCTGGGATTGCTTTTCTTTAATGGCGATGGTCCGGGAGAACACCCCCGTAGCCATGCTGTGGTCCCATAATCTCTGCACAGAAAAATTGGGCAAATTGAACCGGTCGAATTGGGAGAAGATCCTCACCGAAAGGACCAGGGTTTTAATGGTTTCCAGGCCCAGGAGCTCCGCGGCCTGCGCCGGACTGGAAACATGGCGGATATGCCCGAAAAAGGCAGAGTTGACCAATTGCAACACCTTGGCGGTCATGCCGATGTCTTTGGAAATAATCTCACCGACTTTATGCATGGAGGCGTATTCCGACTGCAATTCATTCATAATTTGAAAATAAAGGTCCGGCAGGCTGGGCAGGCTTTCCATCTGAGCCACCATCCGCCGCAGGGCGTTATCGGCAAACTGGTTTCTTAAAGCACAGGACTGGCGGATGGTAGATTTCAAGACCTCGGCATCGCAGGGTTTGGTGAGGTACTGATGCGCCGGTTGCACGGATTTCAGAACCATTTCCTTATCCGATTGCCCCGACAAAACAATGCGGACTATGTCCGGGTAGCGCCTTTTCACCTCCGTCAATAACTGGGAGCCATCCATGCCCGGCATCCGCATATCCGACACCACCACGTCAAAGGGCTCCCGGCTCAAAATCTCCAGCGCTTCTGACCCGCTGAGGGCAAACGCGGTGTCCCATTCTTGCCGCATGCTGCGCAGCATCCGTTGCATGCCCTCTAATACTTTAGGCTCATCATCCACAAAGAGAATCTTTAGGCCCATCCTTGCTCCTTATCAGATCCCCAGGTTTCCCAGGGGGAGACGAATAATGAAAGTGGTGCCTTTATTCACCTCCGTCTCGAAGGTAATGGTCCCTTCATGCTTGTCCACAATCACTGAATGGGAAATGGCCAATCCCTGGCCCGTGCCTCTGCCCACCTCTTTGGTGGTGAAAAACGGATCAAAGATCTTCGATCTGATCTCTTCAGGGATTCCAGCCCCCGTGTCTTGCAGCCTTACTTCCACCCAGTCCCCGTCCTGCCGAGTGCTGATAGTAATGGTTCCTTTGGCCTGCTCGCCCTTACCCGCTGATTCGCCTATGGCATGGGCGGCATTGATAATCAGGTTCAGGATCACCTGGTTGAACTCATCGGCCAGACAAGGAACCAGGGGCAGACCGGGGTCCAGTTCGGTGACCATCTCCGCCACGTATTTCCATTCATTCCGGGCCACCGTAATGGTGCTCTCAATGGCCTTATTGATATCCACCGCGGTCTTTTCCCCGGTCCCCGGATGGGAAAATTCTTTCATGGCCCGGACAATTGTGGCCACATGCGCCAATCCCTCCAGAGATTGTTCAATAGCCTTGGGAATCTCTTTCGCCAGATACTCCGGATCGGCCAGGTCTTCGACCCGCGCCAATTCTTTGATGACTCCTTGAGTCTCTTCCCCTTCCCGCACCTTTGCCAACAGCTTGCCGTACTCCGCCATCAAGGCCAGCAGGTCTTCGAAGGCGTCCTGGAGAAAACGGGTGTTGTCCCCTATGTACTGGATGGGGGTGTTGATTTCGTGGGCGATGCCCGCGGCCAACTGGCCGATGGACTCCAGCTTTTGGGCCTGGGCCAGTTGCGCTTCCAACAGGCGTTGTTCCGTGACATCTCTCCCCAAGAGGATTAACCCGGTAATCCGGCCGTCTTCTTCCGTGATGGGACAGGAAGTGATTCCCAAGAGCCCGTCTTTGCCGTCGGGCCGCTGATAGCGGATATCCTCAATCCGCACCGGCGCGCCCTTCTCCCGGCATTTCGCAATGCCTTGGAGAACCTTGTCCCATTCCCAACTTAAGGAATAATCCTGCAATTTACTCCCGGCCACAGGCATGCCTTTAACCCACAATGCCTTGGTAGCCTCGAGGTTCCAATGGGAGATCCGGGCATCAGGTGTCAAGCCGATCATCATGAAGGGAATGGATTCGAATAGGTGCTCGATTTCCTTGTGGGCCCGGCGCAGTTCGTCTTCGGCCTGTTTACGTACAGTGATATCCCGGGCAATGCCGGAGGTGCCGGTTACTTCCCCTCTGTCATTGAAGATGGGCGTTTTTATGGTCTCAACATGGGACATTCTCCCATCCTTATCGACGATTGGCTCCTCCAACACCTTTGGCTTAGCCGTTAGCATTACTTCCAGGTCATCCCGGCGGTATTTTTCAGCCAATTCCCGGGGCCACAGGTCCAGGTCGGTTTTACCTTCCAAATCTTCCTGTCTCACCCCGCACGATTGGACAAAAGGCTCGTTCGCTGCAATAAACCGGCCTTCCTTATCTTTGAGCCAGGCAATATCGGGAATGCTGTCCAGAATGGCCTTTTGCTGGCCTTGAATCTCCCGCAGCGCTTCCTCCACCAGTTTCCGCTGGGTGATGTCCAGCATGACCCCCACCAAGCCGGCCAAGGTGCCGTCAGCGTTGTAGTAGGTGGCTTTGCGCATATTTACATCATGACTGGTGCCATCCGCGTGCAACATGAAAGTATCGTATACTTGCACCCCAGGCTGCCGGAATAAGGCCGAGTCCATTTCGAAGTACTTGTCGGCCTGATCCCGGGGATAGATGTCATACACCGTTTTGCCGATGATCTCTGCTTTGGGCAAGCCCAAGAATTGACTAAGGGCCTGGTTGCATCCCGAATAGACCCCGTCCACATTTTTATAGAAAATGGGGCTGGGAATGTTGTCGATCAACGTCTCCAAGAAAAGGAACTGCTCTTCTGAGGCTTTCTTCGCCTTAATGCGTTCGGTGATGTCAAAAAAAACCCCGCTGACATGATCAATTCTACCGTCATCAAGGCAAATTATCCGGCTTCTTTCCTGCACCCAGATAAGCTTTCCTTCTTTGGTTTTTACCCTGTATTCTCTGACGTATGACCTGGTGGTTTTAACGGCCTGGATAAATATCTGTTTTATATCTTGGAGATCTTCCTCGGCTACCACATCCTTCCATTTTATTCTTCTGGAGACAAATTCTTCTTTCTTGTAACCCAAGAATTCCTCGATTTTGTCGTCAAAAATATCAACTTCCCAATCCGCATAACCTTTAAAAACTATTGCCGGGATATTACCTACCAACAATCTGTATCTTTCTTCACTCTCGCGCAGTGCCTTCTCAGCTTCCCCCCGGGCGTCAATCACATATTTCTTTAACGGGAAATAGATGGCGGCAATCAGAAGGCATCCAAGAACTGCCACGAGTATAGTTTCCCATAGCAAGGGGCGTAAAGATCGGCTAATTTCCAACATCCCCACTATATTTCCAGATTCATGAAGATCTCGAGATCGAATAATGAACGGATAGCCGATCTCAATTTGGTTCCAGGCAATGGTGTTACCCTTAAGGTTGATAATACGGCGGCTCTCTCTGGCGGTTGAGACTAAGTGATGGGTGAGAAATTCCTGGAGTCTTACATTTTCAAAGAGCCAAAAATCAGGGTTGGCTTTGATTATTTGCGACGCAAAAAGGGCATTGGCCTCAGCTTCAGTCTCTAAGATGATGGCCATTTTTTGATATCCCAGGACAAAATAGCTCAAGGGCAGGAAGACGGCCACCATGACGGCAAGCATCAAGGCAAAATGACTGGTTTTGATAGATCGTCTGGGGTTCATGTCTTCTTACCTTCCACCAGGAGGCTCGACCCCGGCCCGACGGCGTTCTTGGCGCTCTTTGGCTTCCCGTAATTCCCGCTGCACCGCTGGAACCAGCCGGGAGAGATTATTTTTCATGATATAGTCATGGGCCCCAGCCTTCAGGAAGGAGATTGCCGTTTCCTCCCCGATCTTCCCGGAGACCACGATGAAAGGCAGATCCAATCCCCTTTCCTTGACCATTTGCAGCGACGCAGGCCCGCTGAATTTGGGCAGATCATAATCCGAGATGATCAAATTCCAGGGCTGCTTATCCAGGGCTGCTTTCATTTGCGAAGCCGTATCGACCCGTTGATCATGAAAGTCAATCCCCGCATGACGCATTCCCCTCACCACCATATCGGCATCGTCCTGGGAATCTTCGATAATCAATATTTCGAGAGGATTTGCCGCTGTCCTTCCGCCGCTTCTCCCGGAATCCATTTCGTTATAAAGTTCCATTGTGGTTAATCTTCTCCGTTTAAAAATTTCTCTTACTTTTTGTACCAGATCTTTGAACCTGAAGGGCTTTTGCAGAGAGCCGGCCCTGGTCTCCAAAACGCGGTGATGGGAGATGATATCCGGCGCATATCCCGGAGCACCACGGAAAAGGTCATCGGCAATGCCCCTTGTCCGGTTTATTAGTCAAACAAATCTGAACCCCAACCTCATCGAGTTGCCCCCACCAGGTTATGGTATCCAGATCATACCGCCAATTTTTGGCTATCCAACGATAACTGCTGCTCCTGGCAAGATTTTTTTTCGAAATGGCCGGCGGCTGGTCAGGAGGAAATCGATTGCCGTTACAATGGTGAATCCAATACTTCGCGCACCTTTTGCACCAGGGTGGTCATTTTGAAGGGCTTCTCCAAAAAGGGGGCTCTTCCCGCCAACAAACCTTGCAGGGTGGCAGTGTCCTCCGTGTAGCCGGACATGAACAGCACCTTTATCTTACGGCCCAAGGACGCCAAACTTTCGATCAATTCCCCGCCGCTCATCCCAGGCATCACCACATCGGTCAACACAAGGTGAATCGCCCCCTGATGCCGGGCGCAGATCAAAATGGCCTCATTGCCGTGGTGGGCCTCCAGCGCGGTGTAGCCATAGAAGCGCAAGGCCTGGCAGATCAAGGACCGCAACGTCTCTTCATCCTCCACTACCAGGATGGTCTCCTGTCCCTGTAGCGATGCGACGGGAGCAGGCGCCATCGTCAGGGATTCGGCGCTTTCCCCTACCTGCGGTAAATAAACCTTAAAAATGGTGCCTTTATAGGGCTCGCTGTAGACCCAGATATGACCGCCGCTCTGTTTGACGATGCCGTGTACGGTGGACAGACCCAGCCCGGTGCCTTTGCCCGCCTCCTTGGTGGTAAAGAAAGGTTCAAAAATACGGGCCTGGGTGGAGTTGGACATGCCGGCGCCGGTGTCGCTCACGGCTATCATGACATAAGGACCGGGAATGACCTCCATATGATCCCGGGCATAGGCCTCGTCCAAAGAGACATTTTCCGTTTCAATGCTGAGTAATCCCCCCCGGGCCATGGCATCCCGGGCGTTCACCACCAGGTTCATGATCACCTGCTCCATCTGCCCCGGATCGGCTTTCACCGCACCCAGGTTCGGCGCGAGCAGGGTAACCAGCTTGAGGTCTTCGCCCAATAAACGCCGCAACATCTTTTCCATACCCGAGACCACCTCATTCAAATCGATGATCCGGGGCTGCAGGATCTGCCTGCGGCCAAAGGCCAGAAGTTGCCGGGTCAAGGCGGCGGCGCGTTCTGAGGTCTGGATGATCTCTGTTACGTAATGGCGTCGCGGGTCGTTTGCAGAAAAATCCAACAGCAGCATATCGCTATAACCCAAGATGGCCGTCAGCAGATTATTAAAGTCATGGGCTACTCCTCCGGCCAACTGCCCCACGGCTTCCATTTTTTGAGCCTTAAGAAATTGGGCTTCCAGTTGTTTGTTCTCCGTAATGTCCATGAAGTATCCCAGTATGGCAATTTCCCCACCATACAGGGTAGGAGTGATCGACTCCATGACCCATTTTTTCTCGCCTTTTTTATCGATAAATTGATATTCAAACGGAGTGGTGCTTTGCCCTTTCAGCATCAGCACATTTTTCTCCCGGACCATCTCCTGAAATTCAGGCGCCACCAGGATTAAGGCATTCTTTTCCAATAATTCAGGTTCACTGTAACCGGCAATTTTCTGGAAGCCGGGGTTAGTCAACTTAAACTTGCCGTCCTGAACAATGAAGATACCGATGGGGGCGCTGGAGACCAGATTTTTGAAGGCCTCCTCGGCCTGCTTGCGTTCTGTGAGATCGCGAATCGCCTCAATGGCGCCGATGATCCTGCCCTCTTCATTATATAAAGGCCCGGCTTTCCCCCAGAGGGGGCGGATTTCTCCCCCCCTTACCGGCGCATCAGCCTCGGCCAAGAAGATGTCCCCCTGTTTTTGGACAAAAATATATTTTTTCTCGATCTCTTCATCAGGGGTGGATACCAAATCAATCAAAATGGGACGGCGTACCCCGTAAAAGGGCAAGGCATATTCATAATCTCCCTTCCCCACGATGGACTCCGCCTTGACCCCGGTCATCTCTTCAATGGCCCGGTTCCAGGCGATGACTTTCCCCTCCAGATCGATGGCAAAGGTGGCGTCAGGCAAGAAATCAAAGAGTTCCGACAACCGTCGTTGTGATTCCCCCAATGCCTTCTCGGCCCGGGCTTTCTCTGCCTGGAGGCGAAGTTTTTCCAAAACCGCGCGAATGGTGATGGGTAAGCGCCGGATATGTCTGGGGCTCTTGATGACGTAGTCCGCGGCTCCCGAGCGCATGGCCTCTACCGCGATTTCCTCGGAGCCGGTGCCGGTGACGATGACCACCGGGAGGTCTGGATTGCTGGCCTTGACGGTTTCAATGACCTGCAAGCCCTCGAAGCCCAGGATGTTGAAATCACTCAGCACCAGATCGAATCCGCCTTCGGCCAGGCGAGTCTCGAACTCCTGCCGGGAGGACGCCCCGGTGAGCCGGAAGCCCTCATGATCCCGCTCCAGGGCGTCTCGCACCAAGTCCCGGTCCAGCGGATTGTCGTCCACGTAAAGAATGCGGATCGGCTCCATCAGTCCTGCTCCTTGGGTGGCCCCATATTGAGGATAAGCCAGTAATCCTGCACCTGCTGCACTACTCTGAGAAAACCTTCAAAAGAGACGGGCTTGACCAGGTAACTGTTGGCCCCGCAGTCATAGGACAGAGCCAGGTCGCCCTCTTCCCGGGAAGAGGTCAGGATAATCACGGGGATGCGTTTAACTTCCGGCTCGGCCTTGACCCGGCGCAGCACCTCGAAGCCGTCTATGCCGGGCATCTTCAGGTCCAAAAGGATGATGTCGGGCAAGGGATATTGCTCACGGTCGCCATATTGATTCTGGCCGAAGAGGTAATCCAGGGCCTCTACCCCATTTTTGGCCACGTGCACCGAATTCCCCAGCCGGGCTTCCCTAAAGGCGTCCAGGGTCAACTCGATGTCCAGCCGGTTGTCCTCCACCAACAGAATATGCGCCGGTTTAGCCATGCCTCACTCCTTGGGCAACTTTACAAAAAAAGTGCTTCCCTGGCCAACTGCCGATTCCACCCAGACCCGGCCTCCCAACATCTCCGTCGCCTTTTTGACGATGGCCAGGCCGATGCCGGTGCCGGGATATTCCTCGTCGCTGTGCAGGCGCTGGAAGACGTTAAAAATTTTCTCTTGATATTCCGGGGCGATGCCGATGCCGTTGTCGGCCACCGCCAGGATAACCTGGCCGTCCTCAGTGGTCCAGGTCACCCGCAGGTCAGGGGCGACGTCGGGCTGGCGGTAAGTCAGGGCGTTGCCCAACAGATTGGTGAAGATCTGCTGGAGCAGCGTCTGGGTCCCGGAAACCACGGGCCAATCCTCCGGCAGGTTAATCGTGGCTCCGGTGGCGGCCACCCGGTCGGCCAGATTGCTGATGGCCTGACTTAGGACCCCGCCCAGGGCCACGGGCCGGAGCTGTAAGGCTTGGCGCCCCAGGCGGGAATAGGCCAGCAGGTCGTCGATGAGGCACCCCATGCGCTCCCCGGCCAGGACGATATTATCGACGTAGTGTTGACCTTCCTCGTTGAGTGCGCCCCGGTGGCGCCGGGCGATGATCTGGGCGAAGCCGCTCACGGCCCGCAGCGGCGCCCGCAGATCGTGGGAGATGGAATAGGCGAAGGCTTCCAGTTCCTTGTTGGCCGCCTGCAATTGCTCAGTGCGCTCCCGCACCCGGCGGTCCAACTCCCTGGAGTGCTGTTGCAGATCCCGGTACAACAGGGCGTTGTGGAGTCCCATGGCGATCTCGCCGACGACGGTTTCCAGGAAACCGGCCTGGGCGGCCTCTGCGTCCTGGGCCGCGGCCCAGGCCAGGCCTACTACTCCCAGGACCCGCTTGCCGCTGAGCAGCGGCAGGGCTGCAAAAGACCTCATCCCCGCCTCCTTGCGGGCCGTCATGGTGCAGCGGGGATCGGCGTGGATGTCGAGGGAATAGACCGGCTTCCTCTCCTTTAAAGCCAAACCACACAGGCATTCCCCCATGCGCAACTGCGCTTCGTCCCAGCTCGGGGGCAGAAGCTCCGGTCTGACCCCCTGCAAGACCAGGCGGTCGTCTTCCCGCAAATAGAGCATCGCCAGGTCGGGCGAGGCGGGATAGAAGGCCCGGTCCAGGGCCGCGGCCACCACCTCTGCCAGGGAGAGGCCGGCATTCACCCGGTGCGCCAGGGCATTGAGGGCCGCCAGTTCCTCATTGCGCCGGCTTAGAGCCTTCTCCGCGGCCAGGCGGGCAGTGATGTCGGAGCCGATGCTCATTATCTCCGACAACTGACCATGGCTATCGACGATCAACTTGTTGGTCCAGGCAATCCAGACACGCTCCCCATTACTGCGAATATTTTCATTAATGTTGCTCTCGAAACTCTTCGGGTCGGCGCAGATCTTATCCATTAATAGCCGGAGGTCTCGCCCCGTGCTCTCTCTTTCGGCAACAATGGTGCCGACCACATTGCGCCCGATGATTTCATCTGCTGGATAGCCGAAGAATTTCAGGCCAAATTCGTTGAGGAAGGTTATTTCACCTTCTCTGGTCCATCGTAGAATAATGCTATTGGCATCTTCGACCAGCTCGCGATATTTATTTTCGCTCTCCTTCAGCGCCGCCTCGGCCTGTTTACGCGCGGTGATGTCGATGCAGACCCCCACCCATTCCCGAATGCCGCCCTCCGGGGCCATAACGGGCACCCCGTGCGCCAAGACGTCTCGGTATCCCCCGTCGTGGCCACGAAGGCGGTATTCCGTTTCAAATGGTGACATCTCGGCCACGGCCCGGGACCAGGCTTGTTTGGTCCGATTCAGATCATCCGGGTGCAATGCCTCCTGCCAACCCCGGCCCAGGGCCTCCCCCGGGGTCTGCCCGGTTAAACCTTGCCAGGAAGGGGAAACTTCGGTAACGCGCCCCGCGGCATCGGTAATCCAGACGATCTGGCCGCTGGCCGTTGCCATGGCCCGGTAGCGGTCGGCGCTCGTCTGCACCGCCTGCTCGGCGGCCAGGCATTTCTGTTGCTCCGCCATGACGGTCAGGGCAAAGGAGAGGTCCTCCGACATGGCCGTCAGCAGCCGGACTTCGTCGTCGTCGAAAAAGCCGGGGGTGTCGGCATAGAGGCTCAAGACCGCCACCACCCGGGAGTAGCAGCGCAGGGGAAAGGCCCCGCTGGCCCGGTAGCCGCGCCGGAGCGCCCCTTCCCGCCAGAGGGCCACCCGGGGGTCATGCTCCCAATCATTGACCACCTGCACCCTGCCCTCCCGGACCGCGACGCCGGAGGGGCCCCGGCCCTCCGGCACGTCCAGGGTGGAAACGACGATACCATCCAGATAGCCCTCCACCTTTCCGGCCTGGGCCACCGGCACCAGCCGGTGGGCCTCCTCGTCCACCGCCCCCATCCAGACCATGCAGAAGCGGCCCTCCTCCACCGCCACCCGCACCACCTCTTGGTAAAGCTCCTGGGGGGCCCGGAAACGCACTATGGCGGCGTTGATGCGGCTGCGCACCGCGCACAGGCGGGTGAGGGCCGCCAGCCGGTCTTCCATCTGTTTTTGCACTGTCACGTCCCCAAAATACCCCACTAACTCAAGAGGCCGGATAGAGGATTCTCGCACCAACCTGAGTTCGTCGTGCATCCAGCTGGAGGAGCCGTGCCGCTGCCGGCAACGATATTCGTGGGCGAGAGAGGCCCCGCTTTTATATATGGCCGGCATGACCAGGCGGCGGAGATCCTGATCCTGCACCAGGACGCCCAGCACCTGTCCCCACAGGGAGATCCAGGCGACCCCGCAAAAAAGAAAAATCAAGATAACGCCTCAGGGTGCCGGCAACTCTCCCTGGACCGGGTAGCCGAGCATCCTCATGGCTTCCTCACTATTATAAGACCAAACATCTAAGTTTACAGGCCGTAACCACCGCCGGGCGCTCTCTTTGGCTGGCCCTCCGGAATTATCTTGCCCCTTTTTTCCGGGATTATGCAGCACCCTTTGCTGACGCGGTCCCCAATTAACGTTCAGAACCGCTGTTACCTATCTTACCCACCATAGCCTCTTCAAAGTAACTCTGCTCGCGGAAGCACAATAGCACAATGTTGATTGAAAGTCTTTCTATGATTTATTTCGGTCATATATCTCCAACAATTAAAAAACTCCTCACTGAATTGTAGCCTAGAACTTCAGGTCAGGACTGCTTGGGAATGGCGCCCCGAAAGAAAAGCGGAAGCGAAGATTACCGCTATCCACCTATTTCTTCCAAGCTGATGAAAATATTTTGATATTCCTCTAATAACTGTCAGTCAAAGCCCGGCACCATCCTCTTTTGGGAAGCATCAGGATCACCAGCTTTCACTCCGACAAAGGCGCCGAGCGCGCAGAGCGCGCCCTTCTTGACGTCCTCCTGCGTGCAGGCTTCCACGGGAATTTTATTGTCGCCCGCAATTTCCAGAAGCGAAGCAATGGCAGGAATCACGGTGTTGTCCGTCGTCATGTATACTAACAGGTTGTTGAAAAACACTTTTCTTGATGACCTTTAAATATCGCTGTGCATAAGGCTTAAGAGATGCTATGGTCAATGATAACAATATGTTATCTGGAGGCA
>Ga0265296_1000913_pt1 | contig 37993 bp, 41 predicted proteins | sample MunlanPumphouse1_FD_189073 | JGI IMG/M metagenome (GOLD analysis project Ga0265296, IMG submission 189073) | Groundwater microbial communities from a municipal landfill in Southern Ontario, Canada - Pumphouse #1 | ecosystem: Environmental > Aquatic > Deep subsurface > Groundwater | place...
CCCGCCAGGAACGCTCAGACGCCAACGCACGTCGATCACGCGCACGGCGCCGTCGCGCATCAGGTCGGCCAGCTCGTTCACACTCACCAGATGAGACATGGTTCCAGGCTACGGCGGCCCGAGGTCGTCGAGCGGCACTGGTCCACTCACAGGCACGTTCCAGTGGGGACTCGGACCTGCCGGCGAGGAGCCGCTGATCGGGCCCTGCGGAACGCGGTGAAAGGAGGAAAGTGTCGGCCCCGATCGAGGCAACCGACACTTTCCTCCTTTGACGCGCTGGGCGCGACGGTGCGACGGGTGCGACGGGTGCCAGAGAGTTCAGCCTCGGGACGAGTCAGGCCTTGGCGTCGTTCTCGTCCTCGTCGAGGTCGTCGTCCTCGTCGAAGTCGTCGTCGCCCTCGCCCTCGGGCGCGAGCTCGATGACCTCGTCGCCCTCCTCGAGCACGTCGACGTCGTCAGCGTCTTCGGTGTCGTCATCCGCGGCATCCGAACCGAGCACGCCGTCGGGGCGGATGAGCTCGCGCACCTCGGCCATGAAGCTGTTCAGCTGCTGCTGCTGCCAGCGGAGCTGACGCGTGCGGTCCTCGGCGTCACGCAGCACCTCGGTGGTGTGACCCGTGACCGTGCTGACGATCTTCTGCGCCTTCACGCGTGCACGCTCGAGGGTCTCGCGGGCGCGCACCTGGGCGTCGGCCTCGATCGCCTGAGCCTGCGAACGCATCAGACGCTCGTAGTCGTCGGCCTTCGCGGAGATGCGCTTGGAGTGCTCGAGGGATGCTGCGACCTGCTCGTTCGCGTCGGTCGTGATGCGCTCGGCGTGGGCGACGGCCTGGTTGTGCAGCAGCAGGAACTCCTGTTGCGCGTCGTCCTGCCGACGGGTCAGGGTCTCCTCGAACTCCAGCACGCGTGCGTTCATCTCACGCACCTCGCGCTCGGCATCCGCCCGCTGCTGGCTGGTCTCACGCGTGACCATCGAGCGCAGCGCCGCCGAGCCCTTCTCGGCCTCGGTGCGGACGGTCGCAGCCTCCTGCTCGGCCTGGATGACCTTCTCTGCGGCGTGCGCTGCCTCGCGCTGGATGGTCGCCTCGTGCGCGGTGTACTCGGTGTCGATCCGAAGGCGCACCTGATCTGCGTCGTGCTGCGCCTGCGCGGTGATGCGGTCCACTTCTGCGGCGAGCTCGACGCGGCGCGACTCCGCCTCTTCCCGCGCGGCTTCGAGCAGACGCTCGGCCTGCACTGCGGCATTCTGGATCAGGACGGATGCCTGCTCCTCGGCGACGCGCAGCACGGCCTCGAACTGCAGGCGTGAACCCTCGGTGTCCGCACCCGTCTTCGGGGCGTCCACGAGCTCGTTGGTGAGCGTGGCGACCTGCTGCTCGGCGTCATCGGCCTGCGCGCGGGCGGCGGCGAGATCTGCCTCCAGCGCCGCGATGCGGTCGTCGTTCTGCGCCTCGAGCTCCGCGATGCGTGCCTCACGCTCGGCGAGCTCCGACTCGAGCTGCGAACGAGCGGACTCGACGTCGCGGCTCACCCCCGCGCGGGCCTCAGCGAGCTCGGCATCCGCCCGCTGCACCTGCATCCGCAGGCCCGCCAGCGCGGCATCCACCTCACCGCGGTCGTATCCACGGAAACCGATCGTAAAACTGCCCTGTTCGCGACTCTGACCCTGCGCCAGCTGGTCGAAGAAATCGGCCCCGTGCTCGTCGACGTTGTTCTCGGCGGAGTTGCTCACAGGGAGTGCCTTTCTGGAGGTGCTCACCGAACGACCCTCGCGACGCGCAGCGTCAGTGGGGGAAGGCGACGGCTAGCAGAAATGGGGGGAGGATCGAGCTGCGAACTCGGTACTCAGCCTAATGAGTTCCCCACCTCTAGGGAACCGGGAGATCCGTATGAGCGCGCCGAGGCGGGTGCGGCGTCGCCGCCTCCCCCATCCGCGCCGATAAACTGCCGCCTACCCCGAGAAGAAGGATGCCGCGATGCCGCGTTTCGATCTGCCGCTGGAGGAGCTCCGCTCCTATCGACCCGATGTCGCGGAGCCCGCGGACTTCGACGACTTCTGGGAGCAGACCCTCGAGGAATCCCGCGCGGCCGCGCAGCCCATCCAGCTTCGCCGCATCGATTCCCCGCTGCAGTCGGTGGAGGTGTACGACGTGACCTTCAGCGGCTTCGGCGGCGATCCGGTGGGCGGATGGCTGCTGCTGCCCGCAGACACCGATGAGCCGTTGCCAGCGGTCGTGGAGTTCAACGGCTACGGCGGAGGCCGCGGCCTGCCGCACGAGCGCCTGGGGTGGGCGTCATCCGGCTATGCGCACTTCTTCATGGACACCCGCGGCCAGGGCAGCGCGTGGGGAACCGGCGGGATCACGGCAGACCCGCACGGCTCAGGCCCGGCGGCGCCGGGCTTCATGACTCGAGGGATCGAGGATCCGAGCAGCTACTACTACCGCCGCGTCTACACCGACGCCGTGCTCGCGATCGACGCCATCCGCTCCCTCGACCGGGTCGACGCTGCGCGCGTGGCCGTGTGCGGCGGAAGCCAGGGCGGAGGCATCGCGATCGCCGCCGCCGGACTCTCCACCGGCCTGATCGCCGCGATGCCCGACGTGCCGTTCCTCTGCCAGTTCGAGCGCGCAGTCGGCCTGACCGGACGCGACCCGTACAACGAGATCGTCCGGTACCTCTCGATCCACCGCGGCACCGAAGAGCGCGTGTTCGAGACCCTGTCGTACTTCGACGGCGTGAACTTCGCGCGCAGAGCCACGGCACCCGCCCTGTTCTCCGTCGCCCTGATGGATCCGGTCTGCCCGCCCTCGACGGTCTTCGCCGCACGCAACAGCTGGGGCGGAGTCGCCGACATCACCGAGTACGCGTTCAACGAGCACGAGGGCGGGCTGGGTCTGCAGTGGCAGAACCAGGCCGCGTTCCTCGCTGAGCAGCTCGCCGGCTGAGAACTAGCGGCGCCGATACTCCTCGTCGGTGACGTGCTCGAGCCAGGTCGTCGTCTCGGCCGGATCGTCGGCTCCCTCGAGCAGCGCGAGGTGCTGCATGAAGCAGTCCCCTGTCGCACCGTGCCAGTGCTCTTCACCCGGTGGGGTGTAGATGGTCTGACCCGGCGTGGCTTGCACGACGGTGCCGTCCCGGGTGCCGCAGAGCGCGACACCCTCGGTCACCCGAAGATACTGTCCGCGCGCATGCGAGTGCCACGCTGTCCGAGCACCGGGCGCGAAGCGCACCAGTCCGCCGGACATCCGTTGATCAGCATCGTGCGGAACGATGATCGGGTCGAACCAGACGTCGCCGGTGAACTGCTCCGGTGGGTTCTTGACGGTCGGGATGCGGGGTTCGATGTTCATGGGTCTCCTCTCGGCGTTCGTCAATCAGACCGTCAGCAGCACCTTGGTGGCGCGACGCTCATCCATCGCCTTGTACCCCTCGGCTGCGTCTTCGAGCGGCAACGTCAGATCGAACACGTCGCCGGGTGTGATCTTCCGCTCCCAGATGAGCTGGATGAGCTCGGGAAGGAAGCGACGCACCGGTGCGGGTCCGCCATGCAGGTGCACGCCGGAGAAGAACAGCTCCTGGCCTGGTAGCGCCACGTCGTGCGAGACGCCGACATAGCCGACGTGTCCGCCGGCGCGAGTCGAGCGGATCGCCTGCATCATCGACTCCTGAGTGCCGACCGCCTCGATCACGGAGTGCGCGCCGAGCCCGTTCGTGAGCTCCTTGATCTTCGCCACGCCCTCGTCTCCACGCTCTTCGACGATGTCGGTCGCGCCGAACTTCCGCGCCAGCGCCTGACGGTCGGCGTGCCGGCTCATCGCGATGATCCGCTCTGCGCCGAGCTCCTTCGCGGCCAGGATGCCGAGGAGCCCGACGGCTCCGTCACCGACGACTGCGACGGTCTTGCCCGGTCCGACCTCCGCGACGACGGCGGCGAACCAGCCGGTGCCGAGCACGTCGGATGCAGCGAGCAGCGCCGGGATCAGGTCGGCGTCCGGCTGTCCAGGGGTCGCGACGAGCGTGCCGTCGGCGTGCGGGACGAGGCTGTACTCCGCCTGCGTTCCGTACTGCCCCATCGGCACGACGTGCACGCAGCGGGACTGGTATCCGGCCCGGCAGATCTCGCAGGTGTTGTCGGATGCCATGAAGGATCCGACGACGAAGTCGCCGACCTTGATCGTGTTGACGTCCGCGCCGATCTCTTCCACGACGCCGACGTACTCGTGGCCCATCGGGGCCTCGTGCACCGCGTCGGTGCCGCGGTACGGCCAGAGGTCGGACCCGCAGATGCAGGTCGCTGCGATCTTGATGACGGCATCCGTCGGCCGGGCGATGGTCGGCCTCTCCCGCTCTTCCACCCGGACATCGCCGGGCCCGTACATGACTACTCCACGCATGTGGTTCTCCTTCTTACGGTCAGGTCTTGGTCTTACTCAGCCCCGCAGGGCGCGGATCCGCTCGAGGTCGGCGATGGTGTCGGCCGGCTCCGAGTCGACTGGCATGTTGTCGGCATCCTTCGCCCCATCCAGCTCCACATCCGAAGCGAGCGCGGCGAACAACGGGTCGAGGTCGGTCTGCGCCGGACCGCGCTCTGCCACGAGTTCCAAGGTCTTGCCGACGGCGGCATCCGACGTCAAGGCGGCCACCAGCACCTCGGCGATCTGTGATCGGGCGATCACGCCGTCCGCGGGGCTCTCCGCATGACGAGTGTCGCCCTGAAGGAAGTGCAGTTCGTGCTGGTCGTCGGCGTTGTAGTCGAACCATGCCGGGCGGACGATCGTGTACGGATGCCCGCTTGCGCGCACGAGCCGCTCGGCCCGCCGCTTCCAGTCGTGCGCTTTGTTCGAGCGATTGAATGCGCCGTCGCGGCCGGTCACTCCGATCGCGGTCATCTGCGCGATGCGCACCGGTCGGTCACCGATGGCCTCGAGGATGCCGCGCACACCGCCGTAGTCGACGGCGCGGTAGCCCGCCTCGTCGCCATGCGTGCCCTGCGTGAAGACGACGGCGTCGATGTCGCGGGCGGCATCGACGAGAGTGGACGGGTCGGTGAGGTCGCCGACGACGGTGTTCTCGCCGCCGACACGGCGGCTGAGGATGCGGATGCTGTGGCCAGCCGCCTGTGCGACGCGGGCGACGTGCCGGCCGATGCTTCCGGTTCCGCCGACGAGGAGGATGTTCAGAGTGGTCATGGTTCCCCTTGGTTGTCTCAGGTGCGGCTGCGGTCTTGATCTCGGCGAGGGCGCTCATGAAGCCCTCCGAGCATCCGCTGGCCCCTGCGAGCCGGTCTATTGCGATGCTGTCGATATCGACGCCGAGGATCTCTGCATCGATCGCTTCGGCGAAGCGCTGCTGGTGTCCGAGCGACGTCGAATCCTCGGCCGGTGTGGTGAGACTGACATCCATGACCACATCAGCCTCGAGAGTGAGAGTGACGTCCTGATGCGACGGCAGCGACCCGTACCACCCGGTCGCCTCGTAGGTGCCGTCCGTGTAATCCATTGCCGGTGTACCATCCGTCGCTGGGGCCTCGGTTGCCGTGGATGTCGGGGCCGGCGTCGCGGTTGCTGCCCCGTCGTCCGGAGCGGCAGAGCAGCCCGCGAGCCCTGCACCGAGGATCACGGCGCCGACGGTCGCCGACACTCCGGGGGCCAGGAACACATCTGTCGGCGCATTCGGGCGAATCCGCCCGACATCTGTGAATACGACCCCGGAGTGTCGCCCGCCGTGCGGGTCATGCTTCCGGGATCTCCCGTCCGAAGCTCTCGAGCGTGATGTCTGCGGGCTCAGGTCCGCGACGCACATCGGTATCGAGCGCATCGATGGACGAGAGCTGCTCCGCCGTGAGCTCGAAGTCGAAGACATCGAAGTTCTCGGCGATACGCGCGGGGCGCACCGACTTCGGCAGCGCCGAGCGACCCTGCTGCAGGTGCCAGCGCAGCATCACCTGCGCCGGGGACTTTCCATACGACGCGGCGATCGCCTTCAGCGTCTCGTCGTCGAAGGCGGATGCCCCGTTCGGGCGGTACGCCGTGATGCCGCCGATCGGCGACCACGCCTGCGTGATGGTTCCCGCCGCCGCATCCGCAGCCTGCACCGCGCGCTGCTGGAAGTAGGGGTGCACCTCGATCTGATTGATCGCCGGGACGATGCTCGTCTCTGCGGCAAGCCGCTGCAGGTGATCGACCATGAAGTTGCTGACCCCGATGGCGCGGACACGGCCGTCGGCGAGCAGTGTCTCGAGCGCCTTGTAGGCACCGGCGGTCAGGTCGAAGCGCGACGGCAGCGCCTGGTGCAGGATCAGCAGGTCGAGCTGGTCGACGCCGAGCTTGCCGGTCGACTTCTCGAAGGCGTGCAGGGTCTCGTCGTATCCGTAGTCGCTGATCCAGACCTTGGTCTCGATGAAGATCTCGTCGCGTGGGATGCCGGAGATGCGGATCGCCTCGCCGACCTCTCGCTCGTTGCCGTAGGCGGCTGCGGTGTCGATAAGGCGGTATCCGGTCTCGAGAGCCGAGCTCACAGCGGCGACGGTCTCTTCGGGTGCGGCCTGGAAGACGCCGAAGCCGAGGGCCGGCATGGCGACGCCGTTGTTCAGGGTGAGATTCATGGTCATGCTTCCAGTGTGCGGGTGGGTCGGGTGGAAAGGGAGGTGCTGACAGTGCCTCCCACAACGGGAATACGGGGTCTCGACGGGACGATCAGGGCCAGGACGAGGATCACCGCGACGCCGAGCAGGACGGCGGCGGCCGTGAGCGCCGCCGAAACCTCGCCGGTCAGTGCCGTCTCCGTGGCCTCGCCCTGGACGTCGGATGCCGCGGCCACCGCGACGAGTACGCCGAGGCCGAGAGACATCCCCACCTGATGGAAGGTGTTGACGACGCCGGAGGCCGCACCGGCATCCGCCGTCGTCGCGCCGGATATGCCGAACGTGGTCATCGGGGCGAACGCGAGACCCTGCCCGGCGCCGATGAGGAGCATGGGAAGCGCGACGCCGGTGACGTAGGCACTGTCGGGCGCGAGGCGACTGAGCCACAGCATCCCTGCCAGTGTCAGCGCGACGCCGACGACCAGCGGCCAGGTGTTGCCGACCCGCGCGACGAGCCGCGGGATCGCCATCGCGACGACGAAGTTCACCACCGTCATCGGCAGGAATGCCAGCCCTGCCTGCAGCGCGGTGAATCCCAGTACGCCCTGGAGGAACTGGGTCGTGAAGAAGAAGAACCCGATCATCGCGCCGAGGTAGGTCAGGCGCACGAGATAGGCGCCGGTGCGGATGCGGCTGCTGAAGAGGCGCAGTGGCATGATCGGCTGGGCGGCGCGCGATTCGGCGAGAACGAAGACGAGGAGGAGCGCTGTCGCCGCAGCGAACGACGCGAGCGTGAGCGGGTCGCCCCAGCCGGCGTCAGTGCCGTGCAGCAGAGCGAACACCAGCGCACCGATGCCGAGTGTGGAGGTGATGGCGCCGGTGGCATCGAAACGACCCGGAGATGTCGGAGTCTCGGGCAGGAACCGCGGGGCGAGCACGATCATCGCGATGCCGATGGGCACGTTGATCCAGAATCCAGCGCGCCAACTCAGCAGTGTCGCGGCGGCACCGCCGACCAGCATCCCGAGGCTTGCGCCGATCCCGGCAGTGGCGGCATACCAGGCGACCGCCCTGTCACGTGCCGCCCCCTCGAAGCTCGCGGTGAGCAGCGACAGCGCCGAGGGAGCGACGATCGCGGCGCCCACGCCCTGCAGTGCGCGCGCGGCGATGAGCATCCATGCCGTCGGGGCGAGGGCGATCAGCAGGGATGCGATCGAGAAGACGGCCAGACCGAAGACGAAGACCCGACGGCGACCGAGGATGTCGCCGGCCCTGGCGCCGAGCAGCAGAAGCCCGCCGAAGACGAGCGTGTAGGCGTCCTGCACCCACGCGAGCTCCGCGGGTGCGAGACCGAGGTCGACCGCCAGGGAGGGCAGCGCGGTGAAGATCACCGAGTTGTCGAGCAGGATCATGAAGTAGCTGACGAGGATGATCGTCAGGATCGCTGCAGTGTTCCTCGAGCCGGGGTTGTTCGTGCCGGGGTTGTTCGTGCCGGGGTTCCTCGTGCCGGGGTTCCGCGTTCTGGTCATGGATCCATTCCACTCGCGCCCGCACATTCCAGGCAGTGGCGCGTGTTCCCGGTACTGCCAGTGCCTCCCTCATCGCGGCGAGGCGGCGTACCTTCGGAGCATGGACACCCGCAGCGAAGTGCGCGAGTTCCTCTCCACGAGGCGCGCACGCATCACCCCCGACCTGGCAGGACTGCCCGCATACGGCGGCAACCGCCGCGTGCCGGGTCTCCGCCGTGAAGAGGTCGCGATGCTCGCAGGAGTCAGCGTCGACTACTACACCCGGCTCGAGCGGGGCGATCTCTCCGGAGCATCCGACAGCGTGCTCGATGCGCTCGCCAGAGCACTGCAGCTCGACGATGCCGAGACGGCCCACCTGTTCGATCTCGCCCGCACGGCGAACGCGTCGCCGGTGGTGCGCAAACCCCGCAAGAAGGCGGACGGTCTGCGCCCCAGCATCCAGCGTCTGCTCGACGCGATGACCGGCGCGCCCGCGCTCGTGCGCAACAACTATTTCGACTATCTCGGCGCGAACGCGCTCGGCCGCGCACTGTACGCACCGCTGTTCGCCGAGCACGAGCCCAACAGCGCGCGCTTCGCCTTCCTGAATCCCGCGGCGCAGGACTTCTACCCCGACTGGGAGCGCAACACCCAGGACCTCGTCGCGACGATGCGCGGCGAAGCAGGCCGCAACCCCTACGACAAGAGGCTCACCGATCTGGTCGGCGAACTGTCGACACGAAGCGAGCGGTTCCGCGTTCTCTGGGCGGCACACAACGTGAAGTACCACCGCACCGGGGTGAAGCGGATCAATCACCCGACGTTCGGTGAGTTCGAGCTGACCTACGAAGCATTCGAACTGCCGGCAGACCCTGGACTGCAGCTGTCGACGTACACCGCAGAGCCGGGGACGCCGTCGGAAGAGAAACTGAAGCTGCTCGCCAGCTGGGCGGCGACGGATGCCGCGGCAGAGGTGCCGGTGCACCCAGAGGCGTGAAGCGCACGAGCCCCGACCTCGAAACATTCCGGAATCATCGGCCTTCTACGCTTGAACAATGGCGAAGCACGCATCCGGCTGGAACCCCTCTGACGACGGCATCAACTTCCACACCCGCAAGTGGGTGCGTCCGGAGGATCTGAACGCGAACGGGTCGCTGTTCGGCGGCAGCCTGCTGAAGTGGATCGACGAGGAGGCCGCGATCTACGCGATCGTGCAGCTCGGCAATTACCGTGTGGTGACCAAGCTCATCTCGGAGATCAACTTCGAGGCATCCGCCCTGCAGGGAGATCTCATCGAGATGGGCCTGACCGCGACGCATTTCGGTCGCACCTCTCTCACGATGCGCGCAGTGGTGCGCAACATGATCACGCGCAAGCGCATCCTCACGATCGAGAAGATCGTCTTCGTCAGCCTCGGCGAGGACGGGCACCCCGTGCCGCATGGCTACTCGAACATCACCTACGATCGCGACCGCATGCCGCACGAGCACCCCGGCACCGGAACCATCAGGCTCCCCTCCGCCTGATCCGCGCACCCGGCGCCAGGGTCAACGCGGACGGACGGTCACGCTCTGCACCGAGATCCGCGCTCGAAGTAGGCGGTCATGTTCGGATCGTACGGCGTCGACTACGGCAGCAACTGCTCGACGAACAGGAAGACGCCGATACCGATCATGGCGACTCCCGAGATCTGGCTGACGACCCGCGCCGCGCTCGGACGGGATGCCAGGACGGCGTTCGCGCCGAACGCGACGGCGAAGTACACGGCGGCGCACGAGGCGGTGTGGACAGCGCCGAGCACCACGATCTGCAACGAGAGGGGCCACGCCGACGTCGCCTGGGTGAACTGCGGAAGGATGGCGAGGAAAAGGAGGAACACCTTCGGGTTGAGCCCGCTGATTCCGAACCCCTTCAACGCCCATCGCCCCGGGGAGGCCTCCACCAGTTGAGTGCCCTCACGGACGATCGCGGGCTGACGCAGTGTGGACACACCGAGCCACACGAGGTACAGGGCACCGGCGATAGTGAGGATCGCGAGTGCGAGCGGGAGGCGCGCGACCAGCGCACCGATGCCTGCAGCGACGATGATGGTCGCTGCAGCATGCCCCGACACCATCCCGAGCACCGCCGGAACCGGGCGCCGGCGAAGACCCGCGGAGATCGCGTATGCCCAATCCGCACCCGGTGTGATCACGAAGAGCATCGACACTCCCCAGAACGCCATGATCGCCGTCGCGGCCATCCGGGACCCTCCATCTCCTCGCGACTTTCGTCTGTCGCGTGGAAACTCTAGGTTGAATCAACCCGAATGTGTTTGCATTCCTCACTTGAATACGGCGATTGTGAGCAAGACTATTCACCATGGATGCGATTGACCGGAAGATTCTTGCTGAGCTGCAGAGTGATGGCCGGTTGACCATCACCGAACTCGCCGAACGTGTGCAGCTCAGCGTCTCGCCGTGTCATCGACGACTGCGCGAACTCGAGCGTTCAGGAGTCATCACCGGATACCGCGCCACACTCGACCCCGCGTCGCTCGGACTCGGCTTCGAGACGCTCGTCTTCGTCACGATGCGGGAGGCGACCCGCGACTCGATCGCCCTGTTCGAGGACGCCGTCACCGAGATCCCCCACATCACCCTCGCCCAGCGCCTGTTCGGCGACCCGGACTATCTGCTCCGGGTTGTCGCCACCGATCTGGCACACTTTCAACGGTTGTATGACGAGCAGCTCAGCGCGCTGCCGGGCGTGCACCGACTGAGCTCGACGCTCGTGATGCGCAAGGTGATCGATGACAGAGCGCTGCCTTTGGGCTGACCTTCTGCGGGACCCTTTCTGCTCTGAGCAGAACAGCGGTGACACCGACGAACGTCAGGGTTACCGTGAACCATGGCCGAGATCGTCCCGTTCCCCCGCACGCCCCACCCCTCTCGCAGCCCGCGCCCGCAGAACGGGCCGGAGCCGCTCTGGCGGCATCTGCTCGGAGATCAGCTCCGGCGCCGGCGGCATGAGCGTGAAGAGACCCTCACCGAGACAGCCGACAAAGCCGGTGTCTCACCGCAGTACCTCTCCGAGATCGAGCGCGGGCTGAAGGAGCCGTCCAGCGAGATGATCGCCGCGGTCGCCGGGGCCCTCGACACGACGCTCATCGAACTCGCCAGCAGCGTGGCCGATGAACTGCGTATGGCCTCGGTACCGGCATCCGCTGCCGTGTCAGTCGGCGCTCGCGGCGCGCTCGCTCTCGCCGCCTGAGTCGCGCATCTCACCCGCTCGGGTGAGGCGGTTCGCCCCGCGGAGGGATGGCCGCGACCAGGGGCCGCTTCACGATTGAGGCATGACACATCCGGACACGGCCGCATTCCCCGACTCTGCCTCAGACGACCGCTCCGCCGAGCCGCGTCGTGACGGCGCATCCGTGCGTCCCGACCGGCTCACGGTCGCGGGCGCGATCTCCCTGCTGACGATCTCGGCGTTGCATACCGTGGTGTTCGCCCTGCACCCGTGGTGGGGCCCCTGGATGGCCGGACCGTTCCGAACCACCCAGCTGCCGACGGATGCGGCGGTGCAGTTCTGGGGACTTCCGGGCGGCTTCGTCGTTCCCGGCGTACTGCTCGCGCTCCTCATCCTTCGGGCCGGCCGACGCGGCGACACCGTGCCGCTGTACATCGCGCTCACGCTCGGCATCTGGGCGCTCGTCTGCATCTGGATCGTCGGCCCGAGCGGCTTCCTGCTGCTGTTGATTCCGACCACTCTTCTGCTCATCGCGAGTCTCAGGTCGCGGCGTGGTGCCCCGCGTCGTGGGTGACGGCGCCCTACCCCCGCTCCCCCAGCACGGTGTCGATCAGCCCGTAGTCGAGCGCAGCGGATGCTGTGAACACCCGGTCCCGATCGGTATCGACGCGCAGCGCCTCGACGGTGCGACCGGTGTGCCTGGCGAGCACGGCCTCCATGTCGGCACGCACCCGCACCACCTCGTCGGCAGCGAGGATGAGGTCGGGGATCGCCCCGCGGGACTGGCCTGCGGGCTGGTGCAGCACGATGCGCGCATGCTCGAGCGCGGCGCGCTGCTCCGGCGCGCCGGCTGCCGAGAGGAGGGCGGCAGGGCCGATCGCCTGGCCGACGACCGTCGTCGCGATGGCGGGGCGGATGTGCTGCATCGTGTCGTAGATCGCGAGCGCCGCACCGGGGTCGCCGCCCTCGCTGTTGATGTAGAACTGGATGCCGGTCTCCGGACTGTCCGCGTCGAGATGCAGCAGCTGCGCGATCAGGGCGTTCGCGACCCCGGCGTCGATTCCGGTGCCGAGGTAGATCACGCGCTCCGCGAGCAGGTGCGAGTAGACGTCCATGACGCGCTCACCCCGCGGATGCTGCGCGATGACGTTCGGAATCGTGTAGCTGCTCATGACTTCGCTCCTTCCGTGGCGGATGCCGCAGCATCCGTCCCCAATCCGACCCGCGCGCGACGGCGCGGCATGACCTCTGCAACCGAACTGACGATCGCGTCGATGAACCCGTACTCCTCGGCCTGTGCGGCCGTGTACCAGCGGTCGTGCAGCGAGTCCTCGAAGATGCGCTCGGCCGGCTGACCGGTGTCATCGGAGATGAGCCCGAGCACGGTATCGCGCATCTGCCGCAGGTCATCGGCCTGCACCTCGATCTCGACGGCCGAGCCGCCGATGCCCGCCGACCCCTGATGCATGAGGATGCGGGCGTGCGGCAGCGCTCGTCGCTTGCCCTTCGTGCCGGCGGAGAGCAGGAACTGCCCCGCGCTGGCCGCTGTCCCGAGTGCGAGGGTGGCGACATCGTTCGGGATGAGGCGCATGATGTCGCGGATCGCCAGCATCGACGGCACAGAGCCACCGGGCGAGTGGATCCACAGGGCGATGTCGGCGGCCGGATCCTCAGCGGAGAGCGTGAGCAGCTGCGTCATCAGCAGCGTGCCGTTGTCGTCGTCGAGGGCGCCGTCGAGCACCAGGATGCGGTCGTGGAACAGTGCGCGTCTGGCCTCTGGGCCGAACTGCGGGATGGGGGTCTCTTCGCTCATGAGTTCAGCCTGCGCGGTGGGAGCGCAGCCGGCGCGGGAATCCGCTCACGGCGGTTCTGCCGTGGGCAGAGAGACTCCATTGCCCCCACCGCCGGACAGCGAACCGCGAGCAGGCCGCTTCTGATGAGCAGTTACAAGGCACGGCCGTTCGGCGTGACCACGGCGCGGCCCGAGAGCTCTCCGGCCTCGAGCCTGCGATAAGCCTCGAGCGCGTCATCCATGTCGAAATACTCGACATCCGGCGAGATCTGCCCTGCACGATAGAGGGCTGCGACCTCGTGCAGCTCCTCGATCGTCCCCCAGTAGGTGCTGGTGAAGTCGACCTCGTACGGCACCTTGAAGAAGCTCCACGCGTACTCTCCACCGGCGATGCCGACGACAGTGAGCCGGCCCTGACGGGCGACGGATGCCGCGGCGAGCGCGATCGTCGGTGCAATGCCGACGAAGTCGAAGACGGCATTGACGCCCTTGCCCCCGGTCAGCTCGCGAATGCGCTCGGCCTGACCTTCGCCGCCGGGAACGGTCACGGCGCCGAACTCCTCGGCACGCGCCATCGCCTCGGGCTTCATGTCCGTAGCGATGACGGTGGCTCCGGTGATCGCCTTGAGAATCTGCACGGCGACGAGTCCGAGGCCGCCGAGGCCGATGACGAGCGCCGTCTTGCCGCCGCCGGCCAGCTTCGGCAGCGACAGTTTGATCGCGTGGTACGGGGTGAGACCGGCATCCGCCAGTGGCGCAGCCGCATAGGGATCGGCGTCGCCAAGCGGAACGAGGTTGCGCGCCGGGACCGTCATGTACTGGGCCATTCCGCCGTCACGGCCGAGACCTGATGCCATGTACGGCATGTCCGCGACGTTCTCGCAGTAGGTGTCCTGGCCGCGCGAGCAGGGTGCGCAGTGGCCACAGCCGATCGGGCCGTAGACGAGAAAGGCATCTCCCTTGTCGAGACCGGTGACGCCCTCGCCGAGCTCTTCGATCCAGCCCGAGGTCTCGTGGCCGAGGATGTAGCTCGGCTCGAGCTGGGTCATCCCCATGCTCGCGTCGTAGTCCGCGTACACCGCGACGTCCGAGTGGCACGCACCGGCACCCGCGACCTTCAGCAGCACCTCACCGGGTCCTGGCGTCGGCTTGTCCACCTCGGAAAGGGTGGGCGGGGTCTTCCACTGCTCGAAAACGACTGCACGCATGATGCCTCCTGATCGATCGGACGTCTGTATCTTCGACGCTACTTACTTCGCACCGGATAAGACAATCCGCCTCGGCCCGCAGCGTGAGGCGCGGCTTCGACCGCGACGGCGGTGCTCGCACGAGCGAATGCCTGAGCCAGATCGGCGATGAGGTCGCCCGCGTACTCCAGTCCGATCGACAACCGAAGCACATCGGCGTCCGGACGCGCGTCAGCCGGCACCGGTCGGTGCGTGAGCGCGGCCGGATGCTGGATGAGCGAGTCGACTCCGCCCAGTGACACGGCGTGCGTGAACAGCGTCACCGACGAGGCGACGGCGCTCGCCGCGGCGTATCCGCCGCTCATCCGCATCGCGACCATCGCCCCTGGGCCGCGCATCTGGCGTTCCAGGATGCCCTGCGGGTCGCCGTCCAGCCCGGGGAAGAACACCTCGTCGATCTCGGGCTGATCGATCAGCCACTGCACGATCTGCTTCGCGTTCTCCTGCTGCTGGCGCATCCTGACCGGAAGCGTGGTGAGCCCTCGGTGCAGCAGATAAGCGCCGAGCGGATGCAGCAGTCCACCGGTCACCGCCCGCACACGGCGCAGTGCCTCGGCGGTCTGCTCGCTGCACGCCACGACGCCGGCGATCACATCACCGTGGCCGCCAAGGTACTTGGTCGCGCTGTGCAGCGACATCGCGGCGCCGTGATCGAGCGGATTCTGCAGCAGCGGAGTCGCGAACGTGTTGTCGACGACCACCGGCACCTCCCCTGCCGCAGCGACGATCTCGGCGATGTCCACGAGCTCGAGGGTGGGGTTGGCCGGGGTCTCCACGACGACGAGCCCGGTGTCCGCCCGCAGCACCGATCGCACCTCGGACGGATGGCAGTAAGAGGTCTCGGTGCCGAGCAGGCCGGAGCCGAGCAGATGGTCGGTGCCCCCGTAGAGCGGTCGCACTGCGACGACGTGATGCTTGCCCGTCGCACTCGTGTGGGCGAGGATCACCGCGGTCATCGCCGCCATCCCCGACGAGAACGCGACCGCGGCTGCGGCGTGCTCCGTCTCGGCAAGAGCATCCTCGAAGCGGGCGACGGTCGGGTTCCACAGTCTCGCGTAGACCATGCTGCCGCCCTCGATCGGGCGACCGCCCGTCGCCATCGCCTCGTACGAGTCGCCGCCGCGCTCGATGTCCGGCAACGGATTCGTCGTCGACAGGTCGATCGGCAGGGCGTGCACGCCGAGCTCGGTGAGGCCGGCTCTGCCGCTGTGCACGGCCACGGTGTCTGGATGCAGCTGCTGGTCGGTCATGCTTCCACGTTGCCCGAATCCCAATTGAAATGGGAGAATTCGACAGCATCCGCCGACGATGCGGCAGAATCCACAATTTCCAGCAAACGGGTGCGGTGAAGAGGAGGCCGAGTTGACGAAAGCACAACTCGACGAGGTCGACCTGGAGATCCTCGCCGCGCTCAGCGCCCGCGCCGACCTCACCAACAAGGCCCTCGCACAGCAGTTGGGGCTCGCGGAATCGACCTGTGCGCACCGGGTGCGGAGCCTGCGTGATCGCGGGATCATCCGCGACACCCGCGTCCGACTCGATGCGGCTGCGCTCGGCTACCCGCTCGAGGCGATCATCAAAGTGCGCCTCGCGAACCACACCGGCGAGAAGGTCAACGCGCTGTTCGACGCGCTCGTCGCGACGCCGCAGGTGCTGCAGGTGTTCCACGTCGCGGGCGTCGACGACTTCCTCGTGCACGTCGCGGTGCGCGATGCCGTGGCCCTCCGCGACATCGTCCTGGAGCACATCACGGTGCATCCGGTTGTACGAGGTACCGAGACCCAGCTGGTCTTCGAGCTGCGCGACGGCCGCGGCGTGTTGGACGGGCCGTTCGAATCGCGCAAAGTGCTGTATTCGGGCTGAGATCGAGCGCTTTGCGCGATTCGAACGGGGATGGCTCAGCGGCGCAGCAGCTTCTTCCATCGCCGCTGCACGACGATCGGCACGGGCTGGGTGACCACGGCATCCACGGTCAGCGAGCTGTTGTCCGGTCCCACGAGCGCGATGGGCGTGGTGAGCGTCGGCTCGAGGGGATCCACAGGCATCTTCGCCAGCGCGCGGTGCGCCTTCACATAGGCCGGGATCAGGATCACCACCGCGCCGACCCACGCCAGCGGGTTGCTCGCCGCGACGCCGCCGAAGCCGAAGACGGCACCGAGCACGACGGCTGCGCCGACGCGCATGAACAGTTCGACGATGCCGGTGATCGTCGGGATCATCGCCTGCCCGAGTCCCTGCAGAGCGCCGCGCAGAACGAACAGTACGCCCAGCAGCGCGTACGAAGAACCGTTGATGATGAGCATCAGGTGCGCGAGCTCGACCACCTCGTCCGACCCCTCGCCGACGAACAGCCGCACGAGGCGGGTTCCGAACGCAATGAGCACGACGCCGAGGATCACCGACGCGATGACGGCCATCCAGGTCGCCTGCTTCACGCCGGCGCGGATGCGGTCGGGCCGGCGACCGCCGAAGTTCTGCGCCACGTACATCGACACGGCGAGGCCCAGCGAGGCGAGCAGCGCCGTCGCGAGACTGTCGACGCGGCTCGCGGTCGTGTACGCCGCGACAGCCTCCGCCCCCAGCATGTTCAGCGCCACCTGCACGACCAGCGTGCCGATCGCGATGATCGAGGCCTGGAAACCCATGGGCAGGCCGAGCCGGAGGTGATCGGCGATGTCGTCGCGGGTGACCTTCCAGTCCGCGCGCCGCACGTGCAGCATCGGCATCCGGCGCCTGACGAACTCGAGGCACAGCACCACCGACACCGCCTGCGACACGACGGTCGCCAGCGCGGCGCCCGCGACGCCCCAGCCCACGGGGCCGACGAGCACGATGACGAGCACGACGTTCAGCGCGCACGCGATCGTGAGGAACACCAGCGGCGTCTTCGAGTCGCCGATCGCGCGGATGATCGCGGAGAGGTAGTTGAAGAACATCGTCGCGCCGCCGCCGAGGAAGCTCACCTGCGTGAACAGCGTGGCCTCGGCGAGAAGTTCGGGTGGCGTCTGCATGAGCACCAGCACCGGCTCGGCGAGCAGTGGTCCGCCGATCGTGATGAGGATGCTGGCCGCCGCCGACAGCAGCGTGCCGGTGGCGACCGAACGCCTGACGGCCGCATGGTCCTTCGCACCGTACGCCTGCGCCGTCGGGATCGCGAACCCGCTCGTCATGCCCCAGGCGAAGCCGAGCAGCAGGAACAGCAGACTCCCGGTCGCTCCGACGGCGGCGAGCGAGTTCACGCCGAGCTCGCGGCCGACCACGATCGTGTCGACGACCTGGTAGAGCTGCTGCACGACGTTGCCGATGAGCAGCGGGACGGAGAACGACAGGATGACACGCCAGGGGCGGCCCGTGGTGAGGGAGGTGGCCATGCGGAGAAGAACTTCCGGAACGCGGGGAGGATGGGGGATCGGATGCCGGGAACGGCGAAGCGACCAGCTTATCGAATCGATTCGGCAACGGAAGACCTTCGTGAAAGAAGACGCCGCCTGCGCACCTTCGGTCTAGCGCTGAACGAGAACCGTGCCGAGGCCTGCGCCGCCGATGCCCTCTGCGCGGCGCGGGCGAGCGGGAGTCGGAGCAGCCGACTCCGGACGTTCGGGCCGGGCCGGCCGCCGGTCCAGCACCAGCCGCACGAGCGCTCCGATCACGAGCGCCGCGACCAATGCCCCGCCTGCGGCGGCGGTCGGGATCCACTGCCCGGAGAAACCCGCAGCGACGCTGAGCATCATTCCGACGATCCAGACGGCAGTCGCCCCGCCGCTCAACCCCACCGCTCCGCGCGCGAGCGCGACTCCGGCGATGATCGCGCAGAGAACGGCGATGCCCGCTCCGACGAATCCGACCGGCAGGAAGAAAGCTGCCAGTTCACGTAACGCACTCATTGACGACATATCGTCCAAACCCCCCGGTTCAGCCTCCGTATGTTCCAAAGATACGGAGCTTCCGCGGCGCCCGCATCCATCTCGAGGATGATGTTACTCAATCGGTCCCGGCGACACCCGGGTCGTGCTCCGTTCGAGGTCAGGGCTGCAGACCCGCGATCGCCGGAGAGAATCCGAGCCGCTTGTTCGCGCAGCATCCGGGTCGGCAGACATCGAACCACGGCCCCAGCGTCGTCGCGTTCGCGCGAGCCTCGACCGGCCGTCCGACGATGCGCTCCTGCACGAGATCGACGAGCGCGCCGACGAACGCCGGATGCGTGCCCGGCGTCGCGGTTCGAAGGCTCCACAGACCGAGGCGGTCCGCCGTCTCGATCGCCTCGGTGTCGAGATCCCAGATGACCTCCATGTGGTCGCTCACGAATCCGAGCGGCACGATCAGCACCGCGCTGCGGTGTTCGAGCGCCTCGAGCGCGTCGTTGATGTCTGGCTCGAGCCACGGCTGAGAAGGCGGGCCGGACCGCGACTGGTAGACGAGCTGCCACGAGACGCCCGGTGCGGCGGCGGCCATGACCTCCTCGGCGACGGCCAGGTGCTGCGCGGCGTAGCCTCCGCCGTCGACATCGGTGAACAGGCCCGCACCCGACAGCTCCGCATCCTGAGTGGGGATGCTGTGCGTGGAGAACAGCACCTCGACGTTCGATGCGTCATGCCCGGCCTGCGCCGCGGCCGCGATGCCGTCGCGCACACCCTCGATGAAGGGCTGGATGAAGCCGGGATGCGAGAAGAACTGCCTGACCTTGTCGATCTGGATGATCCCCTGCGTGCCACTCGCCTCGAGCGCGTCGGCCCAGTCCTCGCGGTACTGCCGGCACGACGAGTACGACGAGTACGCGCTGGTCGGGATCGCGATCATCCGGCGGATGCCGTCGTCCGCCGCGCTCTCGAGCGCCTCATCCAGGTACGGCGCCCAGTTGCGGTTGCCCCAGTAGACGGGCAGATCCAGGCCGGCTTCCGCGAGAGCGGCCTTCAGCCCCTGGCGAAGAAGGCGGTTCTGGTCGTTGATCGGGCTCACTCCGCCGAACCGGCGGTAATGGTGGGCGACCTCTTCCAGGCGCTCGTCCGGGATGCCGCGTCCCCGTGTCACATTGCGGAGGAAGGGCAGCACGTCGTCCTGTCCCTCCGGGCCGCCGAAACCCGACAGCAGGATCGCGTCATAGGCGACCGGTTCGACGACATGCTCCGGCCCGGACTGCGCCGCCGGGGATGCGGACGGCACCTTCGCGCCTTGCTCGAGATGCACTCCCGACGCCTTCGGGGGCTTGAGCTCGCGACGGCCGGATGCTGCGGACTCGACCGCCTCGGCGGAAGGATCGTACTGCTGCTCTGATTCGGTGCTCATGTCCCTGCCTCCTGTTGACCTGTGCTGCTGCGACCGGGGTCTGCCATCGCGACCTTCTCCCACTCGGCGATCGGACCGCTGACGACCGTGAAGCCCGGATGCGGGTCGGGGATCGGCACCCCGCGCCATCGCTCCAACACCGACGGACTGCGCCTCTCGAGCTTCGCCAGTAGGTGCGTCCATTCGTAGGCGAGCTGGCCGTCGTTCACGGGCAGCGCCCGGCCGAAACCCGTCATCCGGATCTTGTCGCGTGTGAAGCGGTACCCGCGCGCATCCGCCTCGTCGACGATGGCACTGAGGTAGTCGCCGATCGCCGCACGCGGCTCGTCGGTCTCATGGAACCTTCTCAACTGCGGATGACGGGAGTAGCCCTTGCCCGGTTCGGAGATCACGGCCTGCGCGAGCAGACCCTCGCGCCAGCACGCCGTGAGCGCCTGGCGGTCGAAGTACTTCGGATGCACCGACCAGAGCCTCATGCCGCCTCCCCCGGAGTGCGCTCCGCCGTCGCACGCTCGGCCGGAGTGCGCTCGGCCGCCCGCAGGATGCTCTGCGCCATGCCGTTGAAGATCACGCCGTGGAAGGGCAGCAGCATCGCCCAGTACAACCGGCCCGTCAGCCCTTTCGGGAAGTACACGGCGCGCTGGCGGTAGAGGCTCCCGCCGTCGGCCGGCTCGACGCCGAGTTCGAGCCACCCTCGCCCCGGCATCCGCATCTCCGCTCGAAGGCGCAGTGTGCGCCCGTGCTCGACCGCCTCCACCCGCCAGACGTCGATCACGTCGCCGGTGTGCAACCGGGTCGGATGCCGGCGGCCCCGCCGCATTCCGACGCCGCCGACGAGCCGATCGATCCAGCCACGCGCGGCCCACGCCAGCGGGAAGGAATACCAGCCCTTCTCGCCGCCGATCGACTCGATCACGTCCCACACGGCTGCCGTGGAGGCGGCGGTGCGCCGCTCGCGCAGGTCGGTGAACACGGTGTGCCCTGCCCAGTCCGGATCGCTCGGGAGGGGGTCGCTCGGCGCGCCGGGCACTGTGGCGCTCTGCCAGCTCGTCTCGACCTGGCCCTCCTCCTCGCGCTTCAGCGCCAGCCGCACGGCCGTCCGGTACGGCAGCAGCCCTCCCTCTGGTGGTTCGATGTGCTCGTCGATGTCGTGCTCACTCATGACGCAGTCGTTCTGCAGCGAGGCGATGATCGGCACCGCGATCGAACGCGGAACGGGGCTCACCAGGCTCACCCACTGCGACGCGAGCCACGGCGTGAGCACCGGCAGCGCGGCGATCCCGCGCTGCGGGAGCCCCGCCTCGACCGCGTATCCGTTCATCATCTGGCCGTAGCGCAGTACATCGGGCCCTCCGATATCGAAGGTGCGGTTCAGGCCGTCCGGTAGGTCGACGGCTCGCACCAGGTATCGCAGCACGTCGCGGATGGCGATGGGCTGCACATGATTGCGCACCCAGCGGGGCGCGGGCATGTACGGCAGCACCTCGGTGAGGTGGCGGATCATCTCGAACGACGCCGACCCGGAGCCGATCACGATGCCTGCCTGGAAGACGATGGCCGGCACCTCGCTGTCGAGGAAGGTCTGGCCGACGGCGGCCCGCGACGAGAGGTGCTTCGACAGCTGCGCACCGTCGGGGTGCAAGCCGCCGAGGTAGACGATCCTGCCCACCTTCGCAGCCGTGGCGACCTCGGCGAACTGCTCTGCGTCGCGCTTCTCGGCATCCACGAAAGCCCGACCGGCACTCATCGAGTGCACCAGGTAGAACGCCGTGTCCACACCGTTCAGCGCGCGGCGGGTGGCGACGGCATCCGAGAAGTCGCCCTTGAAGACCGTGACCTGCTGCCGCCACGGCACGTCGCGCAGCTTCCATGGCGAGCGCACGTACACGCTCACCTCGTGACCTGCGGCGAGGAGCTGGGGAACGAGGCGGCCGCCGATGTATCCGGTCGCGCCGGTGACGAGCACACGGGTCATGCGAACAGTCCTCTCGTCGTGCAGAGAATGAGCAGCAGGGTGATCGCGAACCCCACGGCGTAGTTGATGAACAGGAAACGCCGCCACGCGCGGTTGACGTCTCCGGAGCGCGCGTCGTCCACGCGAAGGTACGGCGCCGCGCTGAGCAGGTACGGCAGCGCGGCGAGCGCCGCGAGGTTCGCCGGCCACGGCACGAGGAGCATGAGCACGCCGGCGACGACCCACAGCGCGAACGCGAACCAGACGGTCTTCGATGCGCCGAGCACCGTCGCGATCGACCCGATACCGGCCTCACGATCGGGCACGATGTCCTGCACGGCGCCGAACGCGTGGCTCGCCATCCCCCAGCAGAAGAACGCGATCATCGTCACGACGATCGGCGGAGTGACGTCGGTGCCGGCGAGCGCCATGGCGTACAGGGCGGGCGTCACGAAGTGCGTGCTGGAGGTGATCGAGTCGAGGAACGGAATCTCCTTGAACCGCAGGCCGCACACGGAGTAGGCGACGACCGCGAACAGGCTCACCGCGAGCACCGCCCACGACATCGGCCGATGCGCCCCGAGGATCAGCAGTGCGATCACGAAGGGCGCGGCGAGCAGAACGGAGGCGAGCAGCGTGACGCGGTGCAGCCGAGGCGGCAGCTTCGCCCCTTCTGCTCCGCCCTTGCGGGGGTTGGCGAGGTCGGACTCGTAGTCGAAGACGTCGTTGATGCCGTACATCGCCAGGTTGTAGGGCACGAGGAAGAACAGGGTCCCGACCACGAGCGCGACATCGACGCGTCCGGTCGTGAGCAGGTAGACCGCGGCGAACGGGTACGCCGTGTTGATCCAGCTCAACGGGCGCGAGGCCGTGAGCAGCGTGCGGCTCGTCGAGAGGATCTCAGGCACCGCGGCTCTCCTCGCGGTGAGCGTTACGAGTCCGGCGGGTGCCGCCCTCGCCGCCGAGCATCTGCCACGCGCCGCTGAGCAGCAGGGCGCCGGCGATCGGGTACAACAGATCCTCGATCGGTATCAGTCCGAGGCGCACGCCGGAGATCTGCGCGACGCCGTAGTCGAAGAAGCCGGCCGCCATCATCACGTTGTCGAAGATGACAGTGAGGACGACGAGGGATGCCGTGGCCACCGCCCAGGCCGACAGATAGCCGGCGAACGACCCGTGTCGCCTCGCGTGCACAGCTCCGAGGACGAACACCAGCAGGGCGACGACGACGAACGGCAGCGACATGAGCAGGTAGGTCATCGCCTCCTCCGCTTCGCGTGTCGGTTCCGCAGCTGCCGCCACCCGCTGAGCAGCACGAGAGTGAGGTAGCAGAGGAAGACGAGGAAGAGCAGCTCCTCGATCGGGAACTGCGGGGCGAGCAGGATGCCGCTTGCCCACCGCGAGTCGACATGACGGAACACACCAAGGCCGATGCCGACCGCATCCCAGACGGTGAAGAACGCCAGCCCGGCGAGCAGCACGACCGCGGAGCGCGCCGGTGTGCGTGCGAACACGAGCCGGAAGCGCACATCGAGCAGGACGAGGCACGCGAGGGTCAGCAGCAAGGACGCCGCGTAGACGAGATTCACGGTTCCTCCAGCGGGCCTGGGGAATGCTCGCCCCTCACGTGCTTGAGCACGAGTTCGGCGCTGATGAGGCACATGGGCAGTCCGACGCCGGGCACCGACGTCGCGCCCGTGTAGTAGAGACCGTCGACTCTGCGCGACCGCGTCACCCCGCGGAAGAAGGCGCTCTGGGCAAGGATGTGCGCGGGCCCCAGTGCGCTGCCGCGGAAGGTGTTGAACTCCGCCTCGAAGTCGGCCGGTCCGAATGTGCGCTGCACGACGATCCTCGACTCCAGGTCGTCGATGCCCGCCCATGCACCGATCTGCGCGATCGCTCTGTCGGCGACCAGGCGGACGAGCTCATCACCTGAACCGTCCACGCCGCCGCGCCCGATCTCCGTGTCGGCCGGGAGCGGCACGAGCACGAACAGGTTCTCGTGCCCCTCGGGTGCCACGTCATCATCGGTCGCGCTCGGTTTGCACACGTACAGCGACGGCGCTTCAGGGATGCGGGTCGGCGAGCCGAAGATCGCGTCGAAGTTGTCGTGCCAGTCGTTCGAGAAGAACAGCGTGTGGTGACGCAGCTGCGGCAGGGCGCCTCGCACGCCGAGCATGACGAGCACGGCGCTGGGCCCTGAGACCTGCGCGTCCCAGCGCTTCTGCGGATACGAGCGGTCGGCTGGTTCGAGCAGGACTGTCTCGGTGTGATGCTCGTCGATCGCCGAGACGACGACGTCGGCGTAGAGCCGGTGCGCCTCGCCGTTGCGGGTGAACTCGACCGACCGCACGGCACCGTTCGCACTGGAGATCGCCCGCACATCGCTGTCGGCGAGAAGCTCGACGCCGTTCTCTCGCGCGATGTCGACGAGTGAGGTGACGAACGCGCGGAATCCTCCCCGCGGGTACTTCACGCCGTCGATGAGATCCATGTGGCTCATCAGGTGATAGAGCGCCGGAGCGTCGAACGGTGAAGTGCCGAGGAACACGGCGGGGTACGCGAGGATCTGCCGCAGCCGCAGGTCCTGGAAGCGGCGCGCGGCGAACGACCACAGCGACCGGAACAGCAGCGGCAGCACGGCGGGCGCGGCAGTCAGCACAGCTCGCGAGGTGAAATCCCGCCAGGACGAGAACGGGTTGTAGAGGAACGAGCGCACCGCCGCGCGGTACGTCTTCGTGGCGGATGCGACATACGCGCTGATCCGTCCTCCGGCGCCGCTCTCGCGGCTCTCGAAGAGAGCGGCGACGGCACGCTCGCCCGCCGGCACATCGATGGGCGCCTCCGGTTCGGCCTCCGTAGGTTCGCCGTAGATGCGATACCCCGGCTGCAGCGTCACGAGGTCGAGCTGCTCCGCGGTCGTGGTGCCCATCATCCGGTAGAAGTGCTCGAACACCTCGGGCATGAGGTACCACGACGGCCCGGTGTCGAACGTGAACCCGTCCCTCTCCCAGACGCCTGCCCGTCCGCCGAACGCACCGTTCTTCTCGAGGACCGTCACCTCGTGCCCGTCGCGTGCGAGCAGGCATGCGGTGGCCAGGCCGCTCACGCCGCCTCCGACGACGATGACCCTCTTGCCGCTCACGGACGCGCCTTCATCGCCAGGGCGCGCACCAGGATCCTGGCTTTGACAGGGTCTGGCACCCTGACTCTGGTGGTCATCAGCGCCGACGCGGGTGCCGCATCGAGGCGGTCGGTGAGCTCGCCGAACATCGCCCTGGCGGCCCAGACTGCAGGTCGGCACGCGGGGTCGAGAAGCGGGATGGCTTCATCGGCCACGCGGAGATCCTCGCGGATGGACGTGACAGCCTCGGACTTGGATGCCTCGGTGAGTGCCGGTGCAGGGCTCGTCGGAGCCACGGCCGGGAGATAGGTGCGTCCGAGATCGTCGTGATCGCCAGCGAAGTCGCGCAGGAAGTTGACCTTCTGAAACGCCGCTCCGAGGCGGCGAGCGCCCTCCCGCAGCCGCGCGCGGTCGCGGTCGTCACGCACTGTTCCGGCCTCGAAGACCGCGAGGCACATGAGACCGACGACCTCGGCAGACCCGTGGATGTAGTCGTCGAGCTCTGCCTCATCGAACACGGTCGCGTCGAGATCCCTGCGCATCGAGGCGAAGAACGGCGCGCACAGCTCCATCCCGATCCCGTGCTCACGGGCGGTCATCGCGAAAGCGTGGACGACGAGGTTCGTGCTGTAGCCCAGCCGGATGCCGCGCTCCGTCTCGGCCTCCAGATCATCAAGCAACGCCGCCCGCATCTCGCGGTCGACGCCCGCGCTCTCGGCGGGACCGTCGACGAGTTCATCCGCGATGCGCACGAGTGCGTAGACACGGGCGATGTGATCGCGCATCCCGCTGGGAAGAAGGCGACTGGCCCACCCGAACGACGTCGAATAGCGACGGATGACGACGCGTGAACTGGCGTTCGCGGTCGAGGTGTAGAGAGCGAGATCGGTCGAGTTCATGACGTCCGCGCACCGCAGGTCGAGACGAGGTCGACCAGCTGATCGACCATGGGAGCGGGAAGCTGCGAATCGCGGATCAGCCGGTGCACCTCCGCGCAGCGTTCGGAGATGAGCGACTCGACGAACAGCGGTGCGCCTGACTCCTCGATGACGCGCCGAAGACTCTCACCCTCCGAGGCGCTCATCCCCTCGTCGCCGAAGTACGGTGCGACCGTGGCCCACGCCGGGTCCGAGCGCGCGTAGGAAACGAGAAGAGTCTCTTTGCCCTCGCGCAGATCGCCGAACGTGGACTTCCCCGTCTCGCGCTCGTCACCGAACACCCCGAGCACGTCGTCGCGGAGCTGGTAGATCACGCCGATGCGACGAGCGATCACCGTGAGCTGTTCGAGAACGGCCGGCGGTGCGCCGGCGAGCACCGCAGCGAGCATGAGCGGCGCCTGGAACGAGTAGGCTGCGGTCTTCCGATCGGCCATGGCCAGCACATCGTCGGCAGTTGCGGATTCGAGCCGCAGGCTGAGCCACACGTCCTGGTGCTCACCCGCCGCGCTCTCGAAGACCGTCTCGTCGAAGATGTCGAGCGCGGCCCGCCGACGCGGCTCGTCCACGTCGAGCCCTGCGAGCACGGAATGCGCCAGGGTGAGCATGAGGTCGCCGGCGAGGAGGGCTGACGCCTCTCCCCAGGAGTGCGCCTCCCGTCTCGGCGCACCGCGCAGCAGCGCCTCGGATGCGAATCGTCCGGTGATGTTCATCTCGCCGCGGCGGACCAGATCCCGATCGATCACGTCGTCGTGGATCACGAGCGCGACATGCAGCAGCTCGATCGCGCAGGCGGCGTCCACAGCCGCGCGCTCTTCGGTGCCGCCGAGCGCCGCGTGCGCATCCAGCAGCAGTCGGGGACGCACCTTCTTGCCGCCCGACGCCATGCGCTCGAGCGCATCCCACAGTTGCGCGTACGGCGCGGAGAACGCCCGAGAGCGTTCCCTCCTGTGAGCGAGGATCTCCGTGAGCCTCGCATCGAACATGGCGGTGACATCATCGACGCCGACGGCGGGATCACGCATTCTCGCCCTCCCCGGTCCCAGGCAGATGCGGCAGCACTTGCGGAAGATGCTCCACGAGCCAGGGGCTGAAGGCCCAGGGGGTGGCTGCAGCCGCGAGCGCCAGGTCGGATGCCGTCGTCCACTGCGCCTCGGCGACCTCATCCGGATTCAGAGACAGGGCGGAGGCAGCGGTGGCGATGAACACCGGGCAGTACTCGTTCTCCTGGATGCCGGAGGCGTCGCGGGCGATATAGCCGAAATCCGGTGCAACGCATTCGATCATGTCGACCTCGAGGCCGAGTTCGAACGCGGCGCGGCGCCGGACGGCATCCTCCAGGCTCTCGCCGGGGGCGGGATGACCGCAGAACGAATTCGTCCACACGCCGGGCCAGGTCTGCTTCGTCAGAGCGCGTCTGGTGACGAGAACGCGTCCATCGCCGTCGACGACGTGACAGGAGAACGCAAGATGCCGGGGCGTCGTGGGCCCGTGCGTCGTCGCCTTGCTCTGCGTACCGATCGGGGCGCCCGCATCGTCGACCAGAACGACCATCTCCACTGCATCCACCCCATTTCGTTAGCTAAGCGAGAGTTCAACTTATCACGAGAAATGTATGCTGAGACAGTGGCAGACCACGAAGTCCCTCAGGAGTCGGGCGTGCGCTATTTCTCGCGCGACTCAGACCTGGTCGACAGCTCGAACCTGACAGAGGCCGACATCGACCAGTGCGTCAGGGTCATGGAGGCTCTGCGTGGCTGGCAGGAGGCTGCCCGCACGCTCTCGGAGGCGTCCAAGCGCTACATGAAACTCAACGAGAGCGACATGCGCGCGATCCGGATGATCATCAGGTCGCAGCAGCAGGGGCGGCTCGTCACTCCCAAGGACATCGCTCACGAGGTGGGCATCTCCAGTGCATCGACGACGAAGCTGGTCGATCGGCTCGTGGCAGGAGGTCACCTCTTGCGCACCCAGCATCCGAGCGACCGTCGCACACTCTGCATCGAGGTCACCGAATCCACCCGGATCTCCGCTCACGAGACGATCGGGCGCCAGCACGCACGCCGGTTCGCCGCCGCCGCGGCGATGTCGCCAGGTGACCGCGAGGCGGTCATCCGCTTCCTCACGGCGCTCAGCGATGCGGACGAGCCTCAGGGCGAGCTCGCCTGAGTCACGTCCGAGCCGCACCGCAGCCCGAGTGCCATGATGGAAGCGTGGCCGCCCCTCTCGCTGAACTGACCCGGATGCCGAATCCACAGCTCGTTTATGCCGCCGACGGCACGCGGCTCGCGACATACACCTGGGGCGACATCGACGCTCCGGTCGTCGTCATCGTGCACGGCTTCGCCTCCAATGCGCGAGACAACTGGGTCCTCACCGGATGGGTGCGCGACCTGACGGGCGCCGGGTACCGCGTCCTCGCGCTCGACCAGCGCGGCCACGGAGCGAGCGACAAGCCGCACGAGGCCGCGGCGTACGCCATCCGCACGCTCGCGATCGACGTCGAAACCGTCATGGACGTCTACCTCGTCGAGGAGGCGTTCTACGTCGGCTACTCGCTCGGCGCGAGGGTCGGATGGGAGGTCGTCCGTGATCTTCCGCAGCGGATCACCCGCGCCGTGCTCGGCGGCGTTCCGGACGGCATCCCGCTCGAACGGCTCGACATCGGCCAGGTGCGCGCGTATGCCGACCACGGTGAGCCGGTTCAGGACCAGACGACCAGGAACTACATCGCCTTGACCGAGCGCGTCTCGGGCAACGATCTGCACTCGCTACTGGCACTGGCCGAAGGCATGCGGCAGACGCGCACTGTCGACCCCGACCCGTCGAACGCACCGACCCGCCCGATCCTGTTCGCAACAGGATCGAAGGATGCCATCATCGAGGGCTCCCGCGCCCTGGCGGATGCTGCGCCGCACGGGCGGTTCTTCGAGATCCCGGATCGCAACCACTTCAATGCGCCGGGTTCCCGCGCGTTCAAGGATGCGGCGCTGGAGTTCATCGGCGAAGCCGCGGACTGACCTCGACACTGCGCAGTCGCCTCTGCCTCAGCATCCGGTCTACGCTCGGATCATGACCACTGTGATCCCCGCCATCGTCGCGCCCTCCGCCACCGAGCCGCTCTTTCTCGGCACGATCGAACGCCGCGACGTCGGACCTGAGGACGTGCGCATCGACATCCGCTGGGCGGGGATCTGCCACTCCGACATCCACACGGTGCAGGGCGACTGGGGCGCGCAGCAGTACCCGCTGACGGTGGGCCACGAGATCGCCGGCACGGTTGCAGAGGTCGGCTCCGACGTGACGAAGTTCGCGGTCGGCGACCGCGTGGGTGTCGGGTGCCTTGTCAACTCCTGCGGCGAGTGTGAGAACTGCGCGGCAGGCAGCGAGCAGCACTGCCTGAAGGGTGCGATCGGCACTTATGGCGCCACTGACGTCGACGGCACGATCACGCAGGGCGGCTACTCCACCGGCATCGTCGTCACCGAGGACTTCGTACTGCGGCTGCCGGAGGCGATCCCCTACGAGAAGGCCGCGCCTCTGCTGTGCGCCGGCATCACCACATATTCGCCGCTGCGGCACTGGAACGCCGGTCCCGGCAAGCGGGTCGCCGTGGTCGGCCTCGGCGGGCTGGGCCACATGGCGGTCAAGATTGCGCACGCCATGGGTGCCGAGGTCACCGTGCTGTCCCGTTCGCTGAGCAAGAAGGACGATGCGCTCGCGCTCGGCGCCGACCACTACTTCGCCACCGAGGCCCCTGAGACGTTCCGTTCGCTGCGCTCGAGCTTCGACCTGATCATCAACTCCGTCTCAGCGGCCATCGACATCAACGCGTACCTGAAGCTGCTGGCGATGGACGGCACACTCGTGAACGTGGGCGCACCCGCCGAGCCCATGGCGGTGAGCGTCGGCACGCTCATCGGCGGACGCCGCTCGTTCGCAGGGTCCAACATCGGCGGCATCGCGGAGACCCAGGAGATGCTCGACTTCTGCGCCGAGCACGGCATCGCCCCGGAGATCGAGATCACTTCTGCCGATCAGGTCAATGAGGCGTGGGCCCGAGTGCTGGCATCCGACGTGCGCTACCGCTTCGTGATCGACATCGAGACGCTGACGGCCTGACAGACGTCGGTGGGCTTGACGTCCACCTGAATCCCTCCGGGGCTCGAGGTCTTCACGACCTAGCCGCTGGTTTCTTCACGCGTCGGCAGCACCCATCCCGCGCGCGGGAAGTGGCAGGTGTAGCCGTTCGGGTAGGTGATCAGGTAGTCCTGATGCTCGGGCTCGGCCTCCCAGAACGGGCCTTCCGGCTCGATGGTGGTGACCGCCTTGGCCGGCCACAGGCCGGAGGCGTCGACGTCGGCGATCGTTGCACGCGCGATCTGCTCCTGTTCGGGGCTCAGCGGGAAGATCGCCGAACGGTAGCTCGTGCCGATGTCGTTGCCCTGGCGGTTCAGCGTCGAGGGGTCGTGGATCTGGAAGAAGAACGCCAGGATGTCGCGGTAGGTCGTCTTCGTTGGGTCGAACACGACCTCGAGCGCTTCGGCGTGACCCGGGTGGTTGCGGTAGGTCGCGTTCGCGTTGTCGCCACCGGTGTATCCGACGCGCGTGTCGAGGACTCCGGGCTGGCGACGGACGAGGTCTTCCATGCCCCAGAAGCATCCGCCGGCGAGTACGGCCGTCTCGGTGCCTGGTGTGCGGGTGATGGTTCCGCTATCGGTCATGGCTGCAGCTCCTCATAGATACGGGTTGTCGAAGGTGTCATCAGAGACAACCGACGAGCAGTCCGATTTGGTCCCGCAGCCCTGGGAACGGGCTGTGAGTTTCGGACTGCTCGTCGATCGGTGAGACTGATCGGTTCAGTCGATCCTCTCCCACGGGCCGCGCGGTGTCGAGGCATCCGGCGTCTGGTTGCGGGTCCACCAGCGCGCTTCGAAGCGGATGCCGTCATGCACGACGACGTCGCCCGCATTGAAGATGCGCGTCGCGGTCCACACGATCTCGCCGTCTTGGTCGGTGGCGAGCTCCTGCCACGGTCCGGTGACATCGCCCGGTGTCTGGTTGCGGGTCCACCACGACGCCTTCCACAGACGACCGTCGAAGCTCACCAGCTCTCCGCCGGTGTACACGGTCTCCGCGTTCCAGGCGGGCGCGGTCTGCAGCGCGAGCGTGGCAGCCCCGACCGAGCCCTCGACATCACGCGCACCGTTCGTGGCCGACACAGCGAGAGGCTCCGCCGAGACCGAGCCGCGAGCTATGTCCTCGGTGGTGAGCCTGATGACGACCGGCTCGACCGCCGCAGAGTCGCCGGGTGCGAGCGAGCCGAGCTTCATCTCACCGGCAGCGACGTCTTCGAGCACGACGTTGCCGGTGTTGGTCACCGTGCGCGTCCACGTCACGGTATCCGACGCATCCGCGACGCCGTTGCTGTTCTCATCGATCCACTCTCCGGTGGACGCACCTGCCAGCTGCGGAGCACGGGCGATGACGTCGACTTCGCCGGCCGCCACTGTGAGCTCCTTCGTAGTCTGCCCGGCTGCCTCGACAGTCCAGGTCGTATCGGCGACGAAGAACCCTCTGTCGATGTCGACCTGAGTAACCGTGTGGCGGGGCGTACCGCAGTCGTAGCCCGCACCCACCGCGAGGTTCCGGTAGCGGCAGTTGCCTGCTCCCGGGGGCAGCAACGGCGCGAAGTCGCCGGAGGTCGGAACGACAGTGGTGACCAGCGGGCTGCGGTTGTCGACGCGGAATGCGTACGGCACCTGCTCTCCGATCTCATACGGATCTGCGGCCAGGTCGCGTGCGGCATCCGTCCTCGAACCGGTGATCGTGGCATCCAGCACGCCGTCGCGAAGCACCACGGGCGCGCCGGTGTGCGTGACGGTCACGGCGGCCGCCGACCCGTCGACCGGTGCGACGGTGAACGCGAACTCGGGCGTGTACCAACCACGGTCGATGTCGGCCTGGGTCAGCGTCCGGCGCGGGGTGTTGCAGTTGTACGAGTCGTAGGCCGGCAGATCACGCCACCGGCAGGCGGTCGGCGAGAAGCCGGTAGTGCTCGTGTTCGCGACGATCCTCGTCGCCGACGCGATCGTGTTCGAGGCGTCGCTGTCGTTCCTGCAGGCCGGTGTTCCAGACCCGGCGCCGTCGTGGGGCAACGTGATCGCCGCGGGTCGCAACGTGCTCATGGCCGGCGCCTGGTGGGCGACCTTCTTCCCCGGCATCCTGATCATGATCACCGTGCTGTGCCTCAACATCCTCTCCGAGGGCATGACCGACGCGATGGTCTCACCGCGGGCGCGCAAGATCACGGCGGATGCCGCGAACACCGAGGAATCCACGCACGAGCTCGAGGCGGTCGCAGGCGGTGAGGACACTCACGTGATCCCCACGATCGACACCTCCGTCAACCTTTCGGTTCCCAGCGGCGTCCCCGACGTGCTCGCGCCCGCGGCGGTTCCCGTCGTGCCGCTCGCCGAGCGCCTGGCACAGCTGCGCGAACGCGAGCTCGTGCGCACCGACCGGTTCGTGTACACCGGCGACGAGACCCCGCTGCTGGAAGTGCAGGATCTGTGCATCTCGTTCCCGCGCCACGGCGATGTCGACGTCGTCGACCACGTGAGCTTCACGGTGCGCCCAGGCGAGACCATGTCGCTGGTCGGCGAGTCCGGATGCGGATGCAGATGATCGATCCGAGGGACAACCCTCCGAAGCGGAGTCCAGGAACGGAGAGTCGTTCTGTGAGTTTGCGTCGCATGAGTGTCACACCGCCCGGATTCGGGGATTGATGAGGACGTACAGGAGGTCGACGATGATGTTGATGATCACGAAGGCCAGCGAGACGGCCAGCGTCACGCCCTGCACGAGGTTGGGTTCGTTGTTGGTCACGCCGTTGAGGATCAGCGTTCCCATCCCGGGCATCGCGAAGATGATCTCGATGACCACCGCGCCTCCGAGCAGGTAGCCGATCCGCAGGCCGAGGACGGTCACGGGGGTGATCAGCGCGTTGCGCAGCACGTTGCGACCGACGACGACGACGCGCGGGATGCCGGCGCCCAGAGCCGTGCGCACGTAATCGCGGTCGAGTTCCTCGACCATCGAGGTGCGCACCACTCGGGACAGCTGCCCGATCACCGGGACGGCGAGGGCGACGGCGGGCAGCGTCATGCGCGACAGCCAGCCGGACGGGTCGGCCCAGAAGTCCGGAAGCGGGCCGGATGCCGGAAGGATGTTGAGCCCGAGCGTGAAGAGCTGGATGAGGAGGATCGCCAGCCAGAAGCTGGGCGTGGAGAGGGCCGCGACGCCGAAGATACGGATGACCTGGTCGGGCCAGCGGTCGCGGTAGACGGCGGCGAGGATGCCGATCAGGAACGCGACGATGACGGCGATGATGAGGCCGAGGAAGGTCAGCGCGAGAGTGACGGGGAAGGCCCGGACGACTTCGTCTATGACGGGCAGGCTTCGCGCAGAGTAGGTGCCGAGGTTGCCCTGCAGCATGCCCAGCAGGAAGTTCACGTAGCGCACGAGCAGCGGAAGGTTCAGTCCGTGCGACTCGCGGTAGGCCTCGAGCGCCTCGGGCGAGGCGGTCTCACCGAGCGCGTTGCGCGCGGGGTCGACGGGAGAGAACGACATCACGAAGAAGACGAGGAATGTGATGCCGAGGATCATCAGCGGCAGCTGCAGCAGGCGCCTGCCGATGAGGCGGAGCGTGTTGGACACGTGCCGATCCTTCCGGTGTTCTTGGGGTGGAAGCGGCGGGGGTGCGCTGGGGACGCACCCCCGCCTTGGCGAAGTCGGGGTTACTTCGCCGCTACACCGACGTCGAGGAACGACAGGCCAGTGGTGGGGACGGGATTGAATCCGACGAGCTCCTGGCTGCTCCACGCAGTGGGGAGCTTCCGATGGAACAGCGGGTACAGCACGGCCTCGTCTGCGATGAGGTCGAACGCCTCACTCCAGGTCGCCTTCTGGTCAGCGCCCTCCTGCTGCTGAGCGGTGTCGAGCAGCTCGGTCAGCTCGGCGAACTCGGGCGAGTCCGCCCAGTAGGTGCGGTTGTTCGGCCACACGTTGTCGCCGTACCACCAGTTCATCAGCAGGTCGGGGTCGTTGCCGAAGACCGACGGGTCGCCGGGCGCGACGGCGACGGTGTAGTCGCCGGAGTCGACCTTCTCGTACATCGAGGCGGACTGCCCGATCTCGAGCGTGGTGCTGATGCCGACGGCATCCAGCGACTCCTTGATGAGAGGAGCGACTTCCTTGACCCAGCCGGTGTCCGTGGTCAGCAGGTTGATCGAGAGGTCCTTGACTCCGGCCTCATCGAGCAGCTCTTGCGCCTTCTCGGGGTCGTAGGTGTAGACAGTGGACGCCTTCTGATAGTCGGGGTGATCCTCGGGCAGGAATGACGTCGCCGCAGTGGCGTTGCCGAGCAGTCCGGTGCCGATGATCTTCTCCATGTCGAGCGCGTAGAACAGCGCCTGGCGGACGCGGACGTCGTCGAACGGCGCTGCCTTGGTGTTGAACATCATGAACAGCAGGCCGAAGGACTGCACGCTCTCCACGTCGGCAGAGGACGCGAGGGTCTCGGCGTCGATGTAGGGCACATCCTCCATCGCCTGGATCGTGCCCGTCGACATCGCAGTGACACGGGCCGAGGCGTCGGAGAGCAGGTTCCAGTTCATGCCGGCGGCCAGGGCCGGGCGTGGACCGTTGTAGTCCTCATAGCGCTCGAACACGACCTTGTCCTCGGGCGTCGCCGAGACGAGCGAGTACGGCCCGGAGCCGATCGGGTTGGTGCCGAACGCTTCAGGGTCGGCTTCGACGACGCTCTTCGGGACGATCTTGACGACGCCGAGACGTTCGTTGATCAGCGAGAACGGGAAGTCGGTGGTGATCTGCACGGTGTCTTCATCGACCGCGGTGACCGTGTCGATGAAGTCGATGTAGGGCGTGAACAGCGAACCGCTCGCCGGGTCGAGCACGCGCTCGTAGCTGAAGACGACGTCTTCGGAGGTGACCGGGTCACCGTTCTGGAAGGTCGCGCCTTCGCGGATGTCGACCTCGTAGGTCGTGTCATCGACCTGGGTGGGCATGTCGGCGGCGAGCGCGGCATACGGCTTCTTCGTGGCCGGGTCGAGGTCGACGAGACCCTCGAAGATGTGCCAGTTCGCTGCGACCGTGACGGCGCCGGAGGCGACCATCGGGTCGAAGCTGCCGTTGAGCGAGTACGAGATGCCGGCTTCGATGATGCCGTCGGGATCGATCTCGCTCGCCGCGGGGGCTCCGCCGGCGTCCGGGGCGGCTGCGCCGCCACAGCCCGCAAGGGCGATCGCAGCGGCTGCTGTGCCGGCGATCGCGATGGCGAATCGACCACCGCGACCGCGGGTGATGTTTCGGTTCATGTGTGCTCTCCAGTGAGGGAAGTGACATCTTGAGGACATCTGATGTCTGATGTCCTCTAAACACACCGGGCACCAGAGTGCAAGGGTGAAATGATCGGGAACATCGCGTGTCGGAGTGTCGGCCCGTGATCCGCAGCAAGGAGAGGGCCGAAGATGAACTCCCCCCCGAGTAGGGCGTCGCGCATGCGCCGTTCGACGACTGCGGATCAGATCAAGCAGCTCATCCTGTCGCGCAATCTCTCGCCCGGTGATCCGCTCCCCACCGAGGCCGAGCTGTGCGAGACGCTCGACGTGTCGCGCTCATCAGTACGCGAGGCGATCCGCACGCTCTCGACGCTCGACATCGTCGACGTCCGTCATGGCCACGGCACTTACGTCGGCGGAATGTCGCTCGCCCCGATGGTCGAGACGCTGGTCTTCCGCGGAGTGCTCAACCCGGAGGGGTCTCTCGACGCGCTGCGCGAGGTGGTCGAGGTGCGGCTCGCACTCGATCTCTCCATGGCCGATCGTGTGGTCGCCGCCGCACAGCGAGATGATCACGCGGAGCTCGATCAGCTGGTCGAGGCCATGGTCGACAAGGCCGGCCGCGGCGAGCTGTTCCTCGAAGAGGACCGGCTGTTCCATACCGCGCTGTTCGACGCGACCGGCAATCATCTCGCCGGGCAGCTCGTCGGAGCCTTCTGGGATGTGCACACGGCCGCCCTCCCCCAGATCGGCATCGCCCCGCCCGCCGACATCCACGACACTGCGAGAGCGCACGGCGACATGCTGAAAGCCGCGCGTGCGGGAGACGTCGAGGCGTATCGACGGGCCGTGGTGGAGCACTACCTGCCGCTGCAACGGGTGCTCGCCAAGGCCGACTGACGCGGTGGGCCTGCGTTCGGACAGACCGGGCCAGTAGTGTTGCTTTCCTGAACATCTAGGGGGACGCATGTCGGTTGGTCTGCTCGCCGTCGTCGACGACATTCTGAGCGCTGCGATGAAGGCGTCGGCCAAGGCCGCGGGTGTCGTGATCGACGACGCCGCTGTCACTCCGCAGTACGTGCAGGGCATCTCGCCGGCACGCGAGCTGCCGGTGGTCGCGAAGATCACGCTCGGATCGCTCGCGAACAAGTTCGTGATCATCATCCCGATCGCACTGCTTCTGACCGCGTTCGCTCCGTGGGTGCTGCCGTTCCTCCTCATCCTCGGCGGCACGTATCTCTGCTTCGAAGGCGCCGAGAAAGTGCTGGAGTGGTTCGGGCTCAGCCACGGCCGCGCCGATGAGGGTGCGCGCAACGAGAACAAGCTCGTCTGGGGTGCGATCCGCACCGACCTCATCCTGTCGACCGAGATCATGCTCATCTCGCTGTCGAATCTCGAGGCCGGGCTCGACATCTGGATGACGCTCGCGATCCTCGCCGTGATCGCCCTGTTGATGACGGTCATCGTCTACGGCGCGGTCGCGCTGCTCGTGAAGATCGACGACATCGGTCTGAAGATGGCGAAGAACCCCTCGCGTCGCGTGCGCCACACGGGGACGCGGATCGTGCGTTCGATGCCGGCGGTGTTCCGCGTCATCAGCGTGGTCGGAACGGTCGCCATGTTGTGGGTCGGCGGCCACCTGCTGCTTGCGAACCTCGGCGAGGTCGGCTTGGTGTTCTTCAGCGACATGCTGCACGGCATCCAGGAATTCCTCGCGCCCGCCGGAGCAGTCATCGCGTGGATCGGCGAGACCTTCGTCTCAGCGGTGGCCGGGCTCGCCGTGGGACTCGTGGTCGTCGGGATCGTGCTTCTGATCGGACGGATGCTGGGCAAGGAGCCGAGCTTCCATGAAGGCGAGGAATCGCCGGCGACGGTGGGCGCGTAGTTCGCGGTCTTGAGCTCGACGGAGGGCTTTTCCGGCGGTGGGTGCGGGCGTAGCCTCGCGGAGCGGCGTGTGCGGGCCGCGGTCGCTGCGGGTGGGCGCATCGCTGCCGACGACCCCGCACCCCAATCGTGGACGAACGCGTCGCCGGACAATCACGGCGTCGACATCGCAGGCTGGGCGGACCTGGAGGCGTGATGCGCTCGCGTCTCTCGTGCCGGTCATCGCCTCAGACGAGAGGGACGAAGCTGTAGATCCCGGCATCCGCCCGTCTGTGCGGGAGGCCGTCACGCATGTCGACCACCGTCATCAGCCCTGCGATCGGCACGACGAGGCGTCCGCCTTCGGCGAGTTGAGTCTCCAGCTGTGTCGGAACTGTCGCCGCCTGCGCTGAGACGAGGATCCGGTCGAACGGCGCTTCGTCGGGGAGGCCGAGGACACCGGAGACGGCTTCCCTGATCTCGGCGCGTGTTCCGGTCTCCGCGAGCCGCTCATTTCCGTACTCGACCAACTGCGGGACCAGCTCGACGCCGATGACGGCGCCCTCGTCGCCGGCCAGAACGCTGAGAATGGCGGTGGTCCACCCCGAACCGCTTCCCACATCGAGCACGCGGTCACCTGATTGCACGTCGAGCAACTCGAGCATCCTGGCCACCGTCGACGGCTGCGAGTTCGTCGCGTTCCAGCCGATCATCACCGGATGGTCGGCGTCTGCCAAGTGGCGCACTTCGGGAGGCAGGAAATCTGCACGCGGGGTGGATGACATGGCGGCGCGCACGCGGGCTTCTGTTGCGGGATCCACCCTGATTCCGGCCATGAAGTGACGGTACGCCGGAGGACGGCGGGGCACCAGGTGACGTCGGTGTCAGTGACGCCCGAAGGCTCGGGTGCCTCGCGTTTGCGGCGCGCCAGTCGCCAGTCGCCGCTCGCACTGTCAGTTTTCGAGCGCCGATCGTGTGCGCACTCTTCCTCCACGGGTGTGGGGTTTCGGGTGGTTGTGCACAGTTCGTGAAGGTGGTCTGATCTGGGGTTTGAATGTCGGTGGCCCCTTGTTGAATGGGGGTATGAGATCACTGGCGGAGGAGTTGG
>Ga0265296_1000914_pt1 | contig 37981 bp, 33 predicted proteins | sample MunlanPumphouse1_FD_189073 | JGI IMG/M metagenome (GOLD analysis project Ga0265296, IMG submission 189073) | Groundwater microbial communities from a municipal landfill in Southern Ontario, Canada - Pumphouse #1 | ecosystem: Environmental > Aquatic > Deep subsurface > Groundwater | place...
TGAAAACGCCACCCGCATCGCGCGTATCGCCCTTGAAAGCGGCCGCGGCGTGCTGGAACTGGTGCGCGAAGAAGGCTTGCTCGACGACGCCATGCTCGACGACATCCTGCGCCCGGAAAACATGATTGCCCCGCGTCTGGTGCCTTTGAAGGCCTGAACGCACGTAGCACCGCTCACCAGGTTGAGGGACTAGACACCTCTCACCCTTTTGAGGGCTTGAAGATTTGCTCTTCAGGCCCTTTTTTTTGCCTTTTTTAACGCCTGCCCCCTGTAGGAGCGAGCTTGGCTCCGGGCGGCGTTCCGACGAAAAACCCCAGACCGCCGCGCTTATCCAAGAAACCCGCGTTTTCGTTAACGTTCTTCGCGAGCAAGCTCGCTCCTACAACTACCTATATAGAAACGCACAGCTGCGTTTTATATATAAAACAAATAAGCCCCTTCGTAACTTCTCCGCGTTACCCGAAAAAGCACCGAGTTCTCGCAACTTCCCAAAACATGCCCGGGCAGTGTGCAATTTCGTGCCATATAAGAACCAACGTTTCATATATGAAACATTAAGCCTGCAACTATTTATATCCAAACAACTGATATCAAAAGACATTTACTAAAAAACTGTAGGAAATAACCCCCTGGCATTGTTCATGCACTAAACGGCGTATCACCTATAAAACAGACCAGAGAACCTACCTGATGGCTGTGAAAGAGATGTACGCCGTGACGCCCCAATGGAATAACCCCGCTCTCAAGGAGGAGCTGGAGCCGACTGAAATTGAATTTCGCAATGTCGGTAAATGTTTCCCGGCCAAGGGTAAAGCGGACGCGCCCTTCGCCATTCGCGAGGTGAACTTCAAGATTCGCCGGGGTGAAGTGGTGTCGATCATCGGCCCATCCGGTTGTGGCAAGAGCACCATTTTGAATATGGGCTCGGGCCTGTACCGGCCCAGCGAAGGTGAAGTGTTCGTCGGTGGCGAGCCGGTCACCGGGCCCGTGCCGCAGGTCGCGTTCATGTTGCAAAAGGATCTGCTGATGCCTTGGCGCAGCATCCGCCGCAACGTGGAGCTGGGCCTGGAGATCCAGGGCGTGCCCGCCGCCACTCGGCAGAAGGTGGCCCTGGACCTGCTCGACCGCTGCCACCTCAACGGTTACGCCGATCACTACCCGTTCCAGCTCTCCGGCGGCATGCGCCAGCGCGCCGCCCTGGCTCGCACCCTGGCCATCGACCCACAGGTGCTGTTCCTCGACGAGCCGTTCTCGGCCCTCGATGCCCAGACCAAGATGATCCTGCAACAGGACATGGCACGGATGCTGTTCGACGAAAAGAAGACCGCCCTGTTCATCACCCATGACCTGATCGAAGGCATCGCCATGTCCGACCGCTTGCTGGTCATGAGCGCGCGCCCCGGCATGATCATCGAAGAAATCAGCATTGACCTGCCGTTTCGCGACAACCCCCTGGAGCGCCGCAAGCTGCCGGAAATCGGCCCGCTGGTAGGCCGTCTGATGGAGTTGCTCCAGGTCGGCGCCGACACCGAACTGCACTGATCACCGCCCTCGCGGCCCCCAACCGATTCAGGAGTCCCCATGCTCAAGTCTCTGTTTCAACGTCTTTGCGCCCTCAGCCTGGGCCTCGGTATGGCCTGCGCCGCCCAGGCACAGCCGACCAAGGTCACTTACCTGCTGCCGGCGCCGCCCAACTCGCCCGCGTTCGCACCGTGGATCATCGCCAAAGAAAAGGGCTACTACACGGCCCAGGACCTGGACCTGACCTTTATCGCCGCCAAAGGTGGCGTGGACGTGGCCAAGCAGATCGGCGCCGGTAACGCGCTGATCGGCGGCGCCATCGGTGACACGCCGATCGTGGTGCGGGCCAATGGCATCCCGGTGCGCGCCGTGGCGGTGCTGGGTGACGGCGGGGTGACGATGATCGCCACCAATGCCAAGGACAACATCAACAGCATCAGCGACCTCAAGGGCAAGACCATGACGGTGATGTCGTACTCCGACACCACTTACTACGCCCTGCTCGCCTCGCTGCGCAAAGCCGGGCTGGGCAAGAACGACGTGGACATCCAGGCCGCCGGCCCCGCCGGGGTCTGGCAGCTGTTCTCCGCCAACAAGGCCCAGGCCATGGCCGGCGTACCGGACTGGGTGATCAACGCCCAGGAAGCCGGGGTGCAGATCAAGCTGATCCCCCAGGACCAGATCTTCGAAAGCATGGCCCAGGCGATTCTCGCCTCGGACGACGCCATCAAGAACCAGCCCCAGGTTGTGCGTGGCGTGGTGCAGGGCACCCTGCAAGGCATGCGCGACATCATCCAGGACCCGCGCGCCGCCGCCGTGACCTTCGCCAAGGCGGTACCGGCCTACGCCGGCAAGGAAGACTCGCTGGAGAAGATCTTCAAGCTCTACGTCGAACACGTCTACGCCAAGCAAGCCGTGCTCGGCCACATCGATCCGGAGCATCTGGACAAGGTGCGCCAGTTCTATGTCAGCGAAGGCATCGTCACCCAGGCGACCCCGCTTGAAGAGCTCTTCACCAACCAATTCGTCGACAGCCCGGTCGCCGCACAGTGAAGCACCGGGACATTGAGGTACGCACACGATGAAAAACAACAACTCCGTGCTCGGTAGCGTCGCGCTGCTGATCCTGTTCCTGGTGCTGTGGCAATGGGGTCCGGGCCTGCTCGGCATGCCCGAGTTCGTCATGCCCAAACTCAGCCGCGTGGCCCAGGAAAGCCTGGTGATGTGGCAGACCGGCGGCCTGCTGCAACACACCCTGATCACCGCCCTGGAGATCGTCGTCGGCTTCGCCCTCGGCGCCCTGCTGGGGGTGATGATCGGTGTCTCGCTGGGCCTGTCGCCGGCCGCCGAAGCCATGTTGTCGCCGTACATCCTGGCGTTGCAGATCGCCCCCAAAGTCGCCTTCGCGCCGCTGTTCGTGATGTGGCTGGGCTACACCATCTACCCGAAGATCCTGATCGCCATCCTGATTGTGTTTTTCCCGGTGATGATCAACGTGCTCTCGGCGATCCGCACCGTCGACCCGGACATGATCAACCTGGTACGCACCATGAACGCCAGCCGCTGGCAGATCTTCCGCCTGGTGGAGTTCCCGTCGGCCATGGCCGCACTGTTTTCCGGCCTGCGTATCGCCTCGACCCTGGCGGTGATCGGCGTCACCGTCGGTGAGTTGGTGGGCGGCAACCAGGGCCTGGGCTTCTTGCTGGTGGACGCCGAGGGCCAGGGCAACACCGCCGGGGTGTTCGTCGCCATTGTCGCGCTGACCCTGATCGGGGTGATCGCCTACGGTGCGGTGGTGTGGGCGGAAAAACGCGTCCTGCACTACATGCCCAAAGCCATGTTGAGCACTCAATGATGAGCGGCCATGACCTTTTGCTTGCAGGCCGCCGCGTGCTGGTCACCGGCGGTGCCCGTGGCCTGGGCTATGCCTTTGCCCAGGCCATCGGCCAGGCCGGCGCCCGCGTGATGATCGCCGATGTGCTGCACGAACGTGTGCAGCAGGCCGCCGCCGAATTACGGGCGCTGGGCCTGGACGTACAGGCCGTGACAGTGGACCTGGCGCAACCCGCATCGATCCAGGCCTGTATCGACGCGACGATCAGCCTGCTCGGCGGCCTCGACGGCCTGGTCAACAACGCCTCGATCACCAACTCCGGCGGCAAGAGCTGCGAAGAGCTGAGCATCGACACCTGGGACCAGGTGATGCAAGTCAACGTGCGCGGCACCTGGCTGATGACCACCGCCTGCCTGCCGGCCCTGCGCGACAGCGGTCAGGGCGCCATCGTCAACCTGGCCTCGGACACCCCGCTGTGGGGCGCGCCGAACCTGTTGGCGTATGTCGCCAGCAAAGGCGCAATCATCGCCATGACCCGCAGCCTGGCGCGGGAACTGGGCAGCGACAACATCACCGTCAACGCCATCGCCCCCGGCCTGGTGCTGGTGGAAGCCACCGCCTACGTGCCCGAGGCGCGCCACCGTTTGTACAACGACCAGCGGGCCCTGCAGCGCCCGCAATTGCCCGAAGACGTCAGCGGCGCCGTGCTGTTCGCGCTGTCCGACCTTGCCCGCTTTATCACTGGACAAACCCTGCCGGTCAACGGCGGGTTCGTCATGCCTTGATCTGGAGACTGTCATGACTGATCTATCTGCCCAAAACGACACCCCAAAAAGCTGGGATCGCCCTGCCGGCGCCAGCCTGGAAAGCTGGATGAGCACACGTATCGCCCGCTACGAGACGCGCAAGTACGACTGGGATGCGCTGAAGTTCCAGGCCGACTACGACCCCAAGTTCCGCCGCGCGCAAATGCGCTACATCGGCACCGGCGGTACCGGCATCAGCACCGACATGAACACCATCCCGTCGGAGCACTTCACCTTTTCCACCATGGTCATCCCGGCCGGCCACGAGGGCCCGCCACACCTGCACATTGACGTCGAAGAAGTGTTCTTCGTGCTGCGCGGCAAACTCAAAGTGGTGCTGGAAAAGGACGGCGAACGCTTCGAAACCATCCTCACCGACCGCGACGTGATTTCCGTGCCGCCTGGCGTGTACCGCGAAGAGATCAACATCGGCGACGAAGACGCGCTGATGTGCGTGATGCTCGGCGCGAAAAAGCCGATCACCCCGACCTATCCGCCAGAGCACCCTCTGGCCTCGATCAAGCGCGGGTAAGCCCATGTTGCCAGGACTCACTCAAGCCGCGCCGACGGCCCACCTGCAAGCCCAACTGCAGCGCGATTTCCCCCAGCAGCTGGTCGCCTCAGCAGGTGGCCAGCAGGCCCTGCGTGTCTGTGGCACGGGGCCTGCGGTGGTGTTGCTGCACGGCATCGGCTCCGGGGCGGCGTCCTGGCTGCAGGTGGCACAGCATCTGGCGGCCCAGGCTCGGGTCATCGCCTGGGATGCACCGGGTTATGGCGAGTCCAGCCCCCTGGAGTCGCAAGTGCCCAAGGCCGAGCAATACGCCGCGCGCCTGGTGCAGATGCTCGATGCGCTGCAGGTGGATGAGTGCGTGCTGGTCGGCCATTCCCTGGGCGCGCTGACCGCCCTGGCATTGGCCCGCAGCGCCCAGGCCAAACGCGTGAGCCGCCTTGTGCTGATCAGCCCCGCTCGCGGCTATGGCGCGCCCGAACGTAGCCCGCAGCGCCAGCAAGTACGCCAGCAACGCCTGGACAACCTGCAACGCCTGGGCATCGCCGGGCTGGCCGCACAACGCAGCGCGCACATGCTGTCACCCCGTGCCCAGCCCGAAGCACTGGCCTGGGTCCACTGGAACATGGCGCGCCTGAACCCGCTGGGCTATCGCCAGGCCATCGAATTGCTGTGCGGCGACGACCTGCTGCGCCACGGCCAACCAGCGATGCCCTGCGACGTGCATTGCGGCGAAGCCGACGCCATCACCACCCCCGACACCTGCCTGGGCGTGGCCAAGGCCCTGGGTGCCAGCTTCAACCTGATCGCCGACGCAGGTCATGCCAGCCCCATCGAACAACCGCTGGTGGTTGCCGGTCGCCTGGCCTACGCCCTCAAACAATCCCTGACAGGTAGAACCTTATGAACGACTCAGATCTGCTGAAGGATGCCCAGGACAAATACATCGTGCCGGGCCTGGAGCGCGGCTTGCTGCTGCTCTGCGAGTTCAGCCGGCGCAACCGCACCCTGACGGCGCCGGAGCTGGCACGGCGCCTGGCGCTGCCGCGCTCGACCATCTTCCGCCTGCTGACCACCCTGGAAACCATGGGCTTCGTCACCCGCAGCGGCAACGAATACCGCCTGGGCATGTCGGTGCTGCGCCTGGGCTTCGAGTACCTCGCGTCGCTGGAGCTGACCGAACTGGGGCAGCCACTGCTGGCGCGGTTGTGCGACCGGGTGAACTACCCCAGCAACCTGGTGGTGCGCGACGGACGTTCCATCGTGTACGTGGCCAAGGTCTCGCCGCCTTCGGTGTTCTCCAATGCGGTCAACGTCGGCACCCGGTTGCCGGCCCATGCCACGGTGCTGGGGCGCATCCTTCTCGAAGACCTGTCCCTGGCCGAACTGCGCGAGCTGTACCCCGAGGAGCATCTGGAACAGCACTCCCATTGCACACCCAAAACCGTGATGGAGCTGTTCGACTTGCTCCAGGCCGACCGCCAACGCGGTTTTGTCAGCGGCGAAGGATTCTTTGAGTCGGCGATTTCCACCGTCGCCGCCCCCGTACGCGACCAGAGCGGCGACATCGTGGCGGCCCTTGGCGTGACCATCCCCACCACGCAAATCGGTCATGTGAATTTTGAAGAGCTGTTGACCCAGGTCCGGCGCAGCGCCGACGAGTTGTCGCGCCTGCTCAACTACAACGGCGGCGCCCACAGCGGCCAGCCCCGCGTCACTGCCTTGATGAGAGATTGAGATGAGCCTTTATCCATTGCAGGGCCGCACCGCAATCGTCACCGGAGGCTCCTCGGGCATTGGCCTGGCGTGCGTCGAACTGCTGCTGGAAGCCGGCGCCAGCGTCGCGTTCTGCGGCCGCGATGCAGAGCGCCTGCAACGTGCCGAAAACGACCTGCGCCAGCGTTTCCCTCAAGGCCAACTGCTGGCCGAGGTGTGCGATGTGCTCGATGGCGAAGCGGTCAACGCCTTTGCCAGCGCCAGCCAGGCCGCGCTTGGCGCCGCCAGCGTGCTGATCAACAACGCCGGGCAAGGCCGGGTCTCGACCTTTGCCGACACCACTGACAGCGCCTGGACCGAAGAACTGAACCTGAAGTTTTTTTCGGTGATCAACCCGGTCCGTGCCTTCAAGCCCCAGCTGCAAAACCAGACCGACGCCGCCATCGTCTGCGTCAACTCACTGCTGGCCAGCCAGCCGGAGCCGCACATGGTCGCCACCTCGGCCGCCCGCGCCGGGATCAAGAACCTGGTGCGCTCGATGGCTACCGAATTCGCCCCCCAGGGCATCCGCGTCAACGGCATCCTGATTGGCCTGGTGGAATCCGGGCAATGGCGCCGGCGCTTCGAAGCGCGTGAAGAACGCGACCTCGACTGGGCGCAATGGACCGCCCGCCTGGCCCAACAAAAACATATTCCCCTGGGGCGCCTGGGCCTGCCGCTTGAAGCGGCCCGCGCGATCCTGTTTCTGGCCTCGCCTCTGTCGGCTTACACCACAGGCAGCCATATCGATGTATCCGGAGGCCTGTCCCGCCATGCGTAATGAAAACACTGTCACCGTGGGCGCTGCCATCACCGCCTTTCTCGAACAATGCGACGTCAAGGCCGCGTTTGGCGTGATCTCGATCCACAACATGCCAATCCTCGATGCCTTCGCCGTGCGCGGCAACATCCGCTTTGTCATGGCTCGGGGTGAAGCCGGTGCCGCCAACATGGCCGATGCCTATGCCCGCACCACCGGAGGCCTGGGCGTGTGCCTGACCTCCACCGGCACCGCCGCCGGCAATGCCGCTGGCGCCATGGTTGAAGCACAGACCGCCGGCACGCCGCTGCTGCACATCACCGGGCAGATCGAGACGCCGTACCTGGACCAGGAGCTGGCCTATATCCACGAAGCCCGCGACCAGTTGAACATGCTCAAGGCGGTGTCCAAGGCCGCCTTCCGCGTGCGCAGCGTCGAGACCGCCATCAGCACCCTCAAGCTCGCGGTGCAGACCGCCCTCACCGCCCCCACCGGCCCGGTCAGCGTCGAGATCCCGATCGACATCCAGTCGACCTTTATCCCGATGCCCACCGACCTGTCGCCGCTGCCGATCCCGGTCGCCGTGCCGCCGCCGGAAGCTCTCGACCTGGTGGCCGCGCGCCTGGCCAATGCCAAGCGCCCAATGCTCTGGCTCGGTGGCGGCGCACGGCATGCCGGGCCGCAGGTCAAACGCCTGCTGGCGATGGGTGTGGGCGTGATCACGTCGACCCAGGGCCGTGGCGTGGTCAATGAAGACGACGAGCGTTGCCTGGGAGCCTTTTCGCAAAACAAGCGGGTCGAGCAGTTCCTGCAAACCTGCGATGCCCTGCTGATCGCCGGCTCACGCCTGCGCAGCAACGAGACCTTCAAGTACGCGCTCAAGCTGCCGCAGAACACCCTGCGCATCGACGCCAACCCGGCCATCGAAGGCCGCAGCTATGCCAGCGAACTGTTTATCTGCGGCGATGCAGCCCTGGCCCTGGCCGGCTTGGCTGATCGCCTGGAAGGCCGCCTGCACACCGACCCGCAGTTTCTCAGCGAGCTCAAGGCCGTGCGCGAGCAGTCGCGCAGCCAACTGGTGGCGGACCTGGGACCGTACTCGGCGATGGTCGAGCAATTGCAGGCGAGCACCGGGCGCAACTTCTCCTGGGTGCGCGATGTGACCCTGTCCAACAGCATCTGGGGCAACCGCCTGCTCAACCTGTACCACCCGCGTGCCGGGGTGCACGCCCTCGGTGGCGGCATCGGCCAGGGTTTGGCGATGGGTATCGGTGCGGCCGTGGCAGCGGCTGAAACCGCGCCCGAGCGCAAGGTGTTTGCCTTGGCGGGCGACGGCGGGTTCATCCTCAACCTCGGTGAGCTGGCGACCCTGGTGCAGGAGCGCGCCAACCTGGTGATCCTGCTGATGAACGACCAGCGCTACGGGGTGATCCGCAATATCCAGGACGCGGTCTACGGCAGCCGCCATTGCTACGTCGACCTGCACACCCCGGACTACACCAAGCTCGCCGAATCCATGGGCCTGCGCCACGGCCTGGTCACCGACCTCAAGGACTTCGGCAAGGTGGTCGACAGCGCCCTGAGCCAGCCCGGCCCGTTCCTGCTGGAAGTGGACATGCTCAGCGTGGGCAACTTCGCCACCCAGTTCGCCGGCCCGCCCAACAGCGAAACCAAAGCCCAGAAGGCCACCGCCTGAGGATCGTCGCATGTTGCATATCACCATGATCGGCTGCGGCGCCATTGGCGTCGGCGTGCTGGAGCTGCTGGAGAACGATCCGCAGCTGTGCGTGGATTACGTCATCGCGTCCCAGGGCTCCGAAGCCCTGGTACGTCAGCGCCTGGCCAGTTTCAAACAGCCGCCGCAGGTGCTCACGGCATTGCCCGCCGACGCCCGCCCGGATTTGCTGGTGGAGTGCGCCGGCCACCGGGCCATCGAGGAGCATGTGCTGCCGGCCCTGGAGCGCGGCATTGCCTGCCTGATCGTCTCGGTCGGCGCCCTGTCCGAAGTGGGCCTGGTCGAGCGCCTGGAAGCCGCCGCTGAACGCGGCAAGACCCGCATCGAGCTGCTGCCCGGCGCGATTGGCGGCATTGATGCGTTGTCGGCGGCCAAGGTCGGCGGCCTGGACTCGGTCAACTACACCGGGCGCAAGCCGGCCCGCGCCTGGAAGAACACCCCCGGCGAGCAGGCCTGCGATCTGGATTCCATCAGCGAAGCCACGGTGATCTTCCAGGGCAGTGCCCGCGAAGCGGCGCGGCTGTACCCGAAAAACGCCAACGTCGCCGCCACCCTGTCCCTGGCCGGGCTGGGCCTGGATCGCACCCATGTGACGTTGATCGCCGACCCCCACAGCGACGAAAACGTCCACCACTTCGAAGCCCGTGGCGCCTTTGGCCGCTTCGAGTTGAGCCTGCGCGGCAAGCCGCTGCTGGCCAACCCCAAGACCTCGGCGCTGACCGTGTACAGCGTGGTCCGTGCCTTGGGCAACCACGCCCATGCCATCTCAATCTAGGAGCCCGTCGATGACCCTCGAACAGACTTTACCGATCTGCATCGCCGGCCACTGGCGCCAGGGCCGTGGCGAGCGCTACGCCAGCCACTACCCGGCCACCGGCGAACCCGTAGCCTGGCTCAATGCCGCCGATCTACAGGATGTGGAAGACGCCATCCAGGGCGCGCACCAGGCGTTCCTGCACAGCGGCTGGGCCCAGCGCAAACCCCACGAACGGGCCGCCGTGCTGTACCGCATTGCCGAGCTGATCCGCCTGCACAGTGAAGAGCTGGCGCAGTTGCAACGCCAGGACAATGGCAAGCCGATCAATGAAACCCGGGCGCTGGTAGCGAGTGCTGCCGGCACCTTCCAGTTCTTCGCCGCTGCCTGCGAAACCCTGGAAGAAACCATCACCCCGTCGCGCGGTGATTTCGTCAGCATGAGCGTGTACGAGCCGATGGGCGTGGTCGCCGCGATCACCCCATGGAACTCGCCGATTGCCAGCGAGGCGCAAAAGGTCGCCCCGGCCCTGGCCGCGGGCAATGCGGTGGTGATCAAGCCGGCAGAAATCACCCCGCTGCTGGCCCTGCGCCTGGCGCGCCTGTGTGAAGAGGCCGGCCTGCCCAAGGGCCTGATCAGCGTGTTGCCGGGCAAGGGTTCATTGCTCGGTGATGCGCTGACCCGCCACCCGCTGGTCAAGCGCGTGTCGTTCACCGGCGGCACCCGCACCGGCAAGCACATCGCCCATATCGCCGCCGACAAGATGATGCCGGTGTCTTTGGAGTTGGGCGGCAAGTCGCCAACCATCGTCCTGGATGACGCCGACCTCGACCACGCAGTGGCCGGTGTGCTGTACGGCATTTTCAGCTCCTCGGGCGAGGCGTGTATTGCCGGTTCGCGGCTGTTTGTTGCGCGCCCCCTGTACGAACCCTTTATGCAGCGTCTGGTGGCCGCCGCCGCCAACCTGCGCATGGGCGACCCGGCCGACGAAAACACGCAGATGGGCCCCCTGATCAGCGCCGGCCATCGTGAATCGGTGGAGCGTTATGTCGCCCTCGGCCTGGCCGAAGGTGGGCGCCTGCGCCTGGGCGGGCAGCGCCCCAGCGGTGGCCTGTATGACCAGGGTTACTTCTACCCGCCAACCATCCTCGAAGGCCTGCACAACCAACAACAGGTGTGTCAGGAAGAAATCTTCGGCCCGGTGCTGGTGGCCATGCCATTCGACGATGAAGAGCAACTGCTGGAGCAGGCCAACGACAGCCTGTACGCCCTCGCCGCCGGCATCTGGAGCCGTGACTACAAGCGCGCCTGGGCCCTGGGCCGGCGCTTGCAGGCCGGCACGGTGTGGATCAACACCTACAAGCAGTTCTCGATCTCCACGCCGTTCGGCGGTTGGCGCGACAGTGGCCTGGGCCGCGAAAAAGGGCGCCTGGGGATCCTGCAATACATGGAACAGAAGAGCCTCTACTGGGGCATGAACCAACAGCCACTGGCCTGGGCCGGTGTGCCACACGAGGTAGCGTGATGAGCGTTTTAGGTATTGATGAAGTCACCTATGGCGTCGAGGACCTCGACACCTGCGTGCGGTTTTTCAGCGACTGGGGCTTGAAGCAGGTCAGCACCCAGGCGGACGAAGTGATCTTCGAAACGCTCAACGGCTGCCGCGTAGTACTCGCCGACCTGAACAAACCGAGCCTGCCGCCCGCCATCGAAGCCGGCTCCACCGTGCGCGAAGTGGTATGGGGCGTGGCCGACGCAGCGGACCTTGCGCTGTACGCCGAACGCATCGCCAACGATCCGGGTTTTGTCGAAGGTAACGGGCGCATCGGCTGCACCGACCCCAACGGCCTGGCGATCCGCCTGCAAGTGACGCGCAAGCGCGAGCTGCAGATCGAGTGCAGCGGCCACAACACCTGGCAGACCAAGGGCCGGATCAACAAGGCCGCGCCGATCTACGAGCGCGCCACGCCGATTGAAGTCGGCCACGTGGTGTTTTTCGTCAAGGATGTGAACGCCTGCGAAGCCTTCTACCACGAGCGTTTCGGCTTCCAGGCCTCGGACCGCTACCCGGATCGCGGTGCGTTCTTGCGCACCGCCGAAGAAGGCGGCCATCACGACCTGTTCATGCTGCAACTGCCGGCGCCACGGGCCGGGCTGAACCATGTGGCCTTTACCGTACGCGATGTGCATGAGGTGTTCGGCGGCGGCATGCATGTGTCGCGCAGCGGCTGGCCGACCGAAATCGGCCCGGGGCGCCACCCGGTGTCTTCAGCGTTTTTCTGGTACTTCAAGAACCCCGCCGGCGCGCTGGTGGAGTACTACGCCGACGAAGATCAACTGACCGGCGAATGGCAGCCACGCACCTTTGAGCCGGGCCCCACGGTGTTCGCCGAGTGGGCGATTGCCGGTGGCATCGACGGCAATACCCGACGCCAGCAACACGTCGAGGCGCCGCAAGGCAAGTTCCTCACCGACAAACCCAAATCCTGAGCAGGAGTCGCCCATGCCTTCCCTGAATATTGCTATCGCCGGTGCCGGTATCGGCGGCCTGACCGCCGCCATCGCCCTGCACCGCGCCGGCCACCAGGTCACCGTGTTCGAACAGTCCAAGGCCTTTTTGCGGGTCGGTGCCGATATCAACCTCACCCCCAACGCGGTACGGGCGCTGGATGGCCTGGGCATTGGCGCCGCCGTGCGCATCCCTGCCGCGCGGCCGACCCACCGCATCAGCCGGATGTGGGACAGCGGCGAAGAGACTTCGCGCCTGGAAATGTCCGATGCCGCCGAGCAGAAATACGGCGCCCCGCAATTGACCATCCACCGCGCCGATCTGCTGGCGGCCCTGGCCGAGGTATTCCCGCTGGAGCAGGTGCAGTTTGCCAAGCGCGCCGAACGGGTCGAGCAGACTGACGACGGCATCCACCTGCACTTCAAGGATGGCAGCCAGCACCGCTGTGATGTGCTGATCGGCGCCGACGGCATTCATTCGGTGGTGCGCAACGCGCTGTTCGGCGAAGAGCATCCGCGCTTTACCGGAGTGGTGGCGTACCGCGCCGTAGTGCCGGCCGAGTTGGTGGCCCATGTGCCGAATATCCAGGCGTTCACCAAGTGGTGGGGCCCCAACCCGCAGAGCCAGATCGTCACGTTCCCGCTCAACCAGGGTAAAGACATTTTTATCTTCGCCACCACCGCCCAGGACAGCTGGCACGAAGAATCGTGGACCAGCGCTGGCGATGCCGACGAGCTGCGCAGCCACTATCAAGCGTTCCATCCGGACGCCCGCGCCCTGCTGGAGGCGTGCAGCGATGTGCTCAAGACCGCGTTGTATGAGCGTGACCCGCTGCCGTTCTGGTCCAAGGGCGCGATCACCCTGCTGGGCGATGCCTGTCACCCGATGATGCCGTTCATGGCCCAGGGTGCCGGCCAGGCCATCGAGGATGCAGTGGTACTCGGTCGCTACCTGCAAGACCTCGACAGCCCGGCCCAGGTCGCGCAGGCATTGCAGGCGTACCAGCAGGCGCGCCTGGAACGTACCAGCCAGATCCAGATCGGCTCGCGCGGCAACCAGTGGCTCAAGGACGGCGGTAATGCCGACTGGGTCTATGGCTACGACGCCTGGACCGTGCCCACACAAGGCGCGGCCTGAACATGAACGAAACCTTGCTGGTGACTGTGCTGCTCAAGCACGACCAATCGAAGAACCTCGAAGACATTCAGCGCCATATGAAGCAGCAAGAGTGGTGGGAGCGTTTTCCGCCCCAAGGCGTGGAACTGGTGAGCTGGACCGTGGCCATGGGCCTGGGCCAGATCGTCACCCTGCGCTTGCCGCCGAGCCTGCTGCCCGCGCTGAACGTGGAGCTGGAACGCTCGGCGTGGGGCGTGTTCAGCACTGAAGTTTTCCCGACATACGACTTTATCCCGGTACGCGAAACGATCCGCGAACGGGTACGCAACGGAGGTCAATGACATGAGCACTACCGAACGATTCCTCGAGCCCCATCAGGCGCGCAAACGGCCCAATACCCAGTTTGAAGAGCTGCTGGGCGATTCCATCGAACGCGCCTTCGGCAACGGCGTGACTGAGCTTGCGGCGCTGCTCGCCCACCTCAACCTGGCCGGCCCGCCCTGCCCGCTGACCAGCGGCGAGTGGACGGCAGATGCCTATCAAACCCTGATGGCCCGGCTGGGCGAATGACCCGGCAGAAGGAATAAAAAAATGACTATGCAATTGACCGTCGACCCTGTTGAAAACCATCTGGCCAATGGCCTAAAAGACCTTTGGTTCCCGGTATTACCCTCGGACCTGCTCGGCGAAAAGCCGGTGTCGGTGCGCCGCCTCGGCTACAAGATCGCCCTGTGGCGCGATAACGATGGCCGCGTACATGCCCTGGAAGATCACTGCCCCCATCGCGGTGCGCCGCTGTCCCAGGGACCGATCCTGGGCGATCGCCTGCAGTGCCCGTATCACGGCATCGAAGTGCGCTGTGACGGCACCGTGACCAAGGTCCCCGGCAGCCCCGGCTGCAAACTTGAAGGCAGCCGCCCGACCCGTATGTTCCATACCCGCGAAGCAGCGGGTGCGATCTTTCTGTTCAACGCCGCCGACCCGCACCTGGAGACGCCGCCCGAGTTGGTGTTGCCCGAGCAGTTGACCTCGCCCGAGTGGAGCAGCTTCGTCTGCTACACCGAGTGGAAAGGTGACTATCGCTACGTGATCGACAACGTCATGGACCCGATGCACGGCACCTACCTGCACAAGATGTCGCACTCGATGAGCGAAGGCGAAGCCACCGCCAAGTTCGTCACCCGCGACACCGACAACGGGTTCTTTTTCGAGAAGGAAGGCCAGCGCGGGGTGAACTTCGACTGGACCGAATTCATGGACAACGGCTGCCACTGGCTGCGCCTGGAAATCCCCTACCCGAAAACCGGCGGCCCGGGCGGCAATTTCACCATTATCGGCAGCTACACGCCGAGCAGCCGCGCGTTGTCAGCGGTGTTCCACTGGCGTTGCCGGCCGCTGACCGGCTGGCAGCGCGACACTTGGCGCTTCCTCTACAAGAACCGCCTGGAAGCGCGGCACTGGGCAGTGCTGGAGCAGGATCGGGTGCTGCTGGAGTTCATGGAGCCGGACGCCAACCAGCGCGAAAACCTCTACCAGCACGACCTGGGTGTGGTGCGCATGCGCCGTTACCTGAAGAACGCGGCCAAGGCCCAGCTTGAACTGATCGACGCGAAGCAACTGTCATGAGCCAGGCCGTGCGACGGGTTGAATGCCAAGGCGTGGCCGAGCCGGCCGGCGCCAGTTGGTCCAACGCCCTGCTGATCGGCCGCGAAGTGGTGATGTCAGGGATGACCGCGCACCCCGCCAGCCGCGAGGCGAACCTGGATTGCTACGCCCAGACCCTGGTGGTGCTGGGCAAGATCCAGGCGCTGGTGACAGCGGCCGGTGGGCATATCGGCAATATCCACCGGTTGACCGTGTACCTCACCGATATCGCCGACAAGGACCAGGTGGGCCGCGCCCGGCGGGATTTTTTCGCCGGCCAGGCAGTGTTTCCCACGTCGACCCTGGTGGCCGTCAGCGCGCTGGTGTTTCCTGAACTACGGGTCGAGATCGAGGCCTGCGCCCGGCTCGATGTCGACCTGCGTACCGTCACAGAGGTGAATGATGTCTAAGCCTTCCCTGCTCACCGCCCGCGTGCACACTTTGCGCTATGAAGCCGAAGGCATCATCAGCGTGGAGCTGCGGCCGTTGGGCGATACCGTGTTCCCGCCGTTCGAGGCCGGCTCGCACATCGACCTGCACCTGGCCAACGGCCTAGTGCGCAGCTACTCGCTGCTCAACGCTCCCAGCGACCAGGGGCGCTACACCGTGGGCATCCTGCGTGACCGCAACAGCCGCGGCGGCTCGGAATATGTGCACAGCCAACTGCGGGTCGGCATGCCGCTATCGATCTCGGCACCGCGCAACAACTTCGCACTGGACCTGAGCGCCAGCCACAGCGTGCTGGTGGCCGGTGGCATTGGCATTACGCCGATCTACTGCATGTTCCGCCAACTGCTGGCCCAGGGAAAATCCGCCGAGCTGATCTACTGCGCGCGCTCGCGCCAGGAAGCGGCGCTGGTGGAAGCCTTGAACGGGCTCGATGCGCGAGTGGTGTACCACTTCAACGACGAAAAAGGCGTGCCGCCAGACCTCGCCGCCTACCTCGCCGGTCAGCCTGCGGACACGCACTTCTATTGCTGCGGCCCAACGCCGATGCTGGATGCCTTCGAGGGTACCTGTGAGCGCCTGGGTTATCCCCATGCGCACATTGAGCGATTCACCGCCGCCGAACTACCGCCCAGCGCAGATGCCCAGAACCGCTACAGCGTCGAATTGAAAAAGTCCGGGAAGACCCTGTCGGTGGAGCCTGGTTTGAGCTTGCTGGATGTGCTGCTCGAGGCCGGTTGCGATATCGATCACAGCTGCCGTGAGGGTGTTTGCGGTTCCTGTGAAACCCGGGTGGTGGAAGGCGAGATCGACCATCGCGACGGAGTGCTGACCAAGGCCGAGCGTGCGGCGAACAAGTCGATGATGGTGTGTGTTTCCGGCTGCAAGAGCCAACGGTTGGTGCTCGACCTCTAACCCCCCTGTAGGAGCGAGCTTGCTCGCGAAGAACGTTAACGATAACGCGGTTTATCCTGAATAACCGCGTTACCCTCAAGTTCTTCGCTCGCGCCTACAGGATCACCCGCAAAGTGCCCGTTTCATTGGCAGCGTGCAATAAAGACGCACCTATCACGGGCAACTTTGTTACCGCACTTGCGGGTTGTTTCATGGGTTATACAAACAGCTTTGTTTCCCATATAAACAATTGTTTTTAATGATATTTTTATAAAAAACAAACTAACAGGCCGCCTGGCACACTTCCTGCTCTACTCCTGTGCATTCACTGATTAAACGGCGTTTCGCCGATAAAACAATAATAACCAACACTTAAACCCGGTAAGACCCGCTCCCTCCTTAGTTGCCTTTAAAGGCAAGCGGACGAGTGTTGCCGATCACCCGGTAGAGAGGTCTCTATGAAGCGCGTCTTGTGTGCAGGATTGATGTTTGCCAGTTTCAGCAGTTTCGCCGCAGAACCCATTCCGTCCGAGCCGGTGCGGGCCAACGCGGCCAAAAAACCTTTCCCGCATATTTCCTGGCGCAGCGATAGCGGTGACAGCAGCCTGGATATCGGCGGTGCGCTGCGTACCAACTATCGCGACGAGCATTGGGACACCACCGAGAACAATGGCCGGTTTCTCTTCGACACGTTCCGCCTGGATGTGCAGGCCACCTACAAGAACCTCTATAGCGATATCGGCTACTGGTTCCAGGACGACGGCAAGCGCTCCATCGACCGGGGGTTTGTCGGTTATCGGCTCAACGCCAATTCCAACCTGCAACTGGGGGCGCCGTTCAAGCCGTTCGGCCTGGAGCCCTATCCGCAATTTGGCTGGAGTTACCACCTGCCGTTTTTCATGGGTTATGCGGTGAGCGCCGGCACCGGCCTCAAGTACAGCTACAAGGACCAGGACTGGGACGTGCAGCTTGGCTTCTTCCCGCGCATGTTGCCCAGCGACATTCGCTATTCGCCTGAAGTCGGGCGTTACGCCGACCTGAAAGACAATGCGATTGCCTTTACCCAATCGCGCCAGGACAACGAGAAACGCAACCAGCTCAACGCCCGCGTGGCGCGCACCTTCAACAGCGATGGCTGGAAGACCGAGATCGGCGCGTCGCTGGCCACCGCCCAGTTGTACAACGCCACTACCAAGGATGATGGCGACTACTGGGCCGCGGGCGTACACGCCATCATCAACAAGGGGCTGTGGACGGTCACCACCCAGGCCATCCGCTACGAATACGATCCCGAAAACCCGGCCGGCGTCAGCAAGGATTCGGTGTTGATGGGCGGCAACGGCCTGACCCCGGCGTACCTGATCGCCTCCAAGGCCAGCCTGGCCTCGGTCAACCTCGGTTATGACGTCTACACCCCGACCCTGGGGCAGTTGAAGAAGGTCAAGCTGTACACCGACTACAGTCGGATGATGAAAGACAAGAGCGCCTGGGATGATTCGCAGATGTTCACCGTGGGCGCGCAGTTCCTGGCGATGCCGGTGATGGCCTGGGTCGACTTTACCTGGGCGCGCAACGCCAACCCCTATGGCGGTGCAGAGAATGGCAGCGGTTTTACCAACACCAGTTCGGTGGGCAGCAACGAATGGTATTACCGCACCAATGTGAACATTGGTTATTACTTCTGACGCCCCCTTGTAGGAGCGAGCTTGCTCGCGAAGATCGCCAACGATGACGCCGGCATCCTGGAAAAACGCGGTGCCTGGGCGTTTTTCGCGAGCAAGCTCGCTCCTACAATAGTGAAACGGTTCAGCCCTTTGCCCGCCTACCATTCCTCGCCCAGTTGCGCTGCTTGCAGACGGCTGGCGCGCACCTAGGTATAGTGCCGCCCCTCTTCGCATGCACGGCCGCCAGCCGCATGCGAACGCCGAACTAATAACAACCCGCGACTTGGAACCGGGACGACCACTCGCCCCACCTATCGTGCTGTCTGCGAAATGGGTTGGAGTCGAGCCGTCCGGCTTTTGCTTTTACAAAAAACAGCGAGGAATACTCCATGCTAGAAGTCATTAACGACTTCCTCTCAGGAAAAGTACTGATCGTGCTCATTGTCGGGCTCGGTGGTTACTTCACGATCCGCTCGCGTTTCGTTCAGTTTCGTCACTTCTTTCACATGTTCGCGGTGTTTCGCGACAGCCTGAAAAGCAGTGCCGGCCAACTCAGTTCGTTCCAGGCGCTGATGCTCAGCCTGGCCGGGCGGGTGGGCGCCGGTAACATCGCCGGCGTCGGCATTGCCGTGACCCTGGGCGGGCCGGGTGCCGTGTTCTGGATGTGGGTCACCGCGCTGGTGGGCATGTCCTCGAGCTTTATCGAGTGCTCCCTCGGCCAGCTCTACAAACGCACCGACGCCGAAGGCACCTACCGTGGCGGCCCGGCCTATTACATCCAGCACGGCCTGCAGAAACGCTGGCTGGGCATGGTGATGGCGTTCCTGCTGCTGGTGACCTTCGGGTTCGCCTTCAACGGCCTGCAAGCCCATGCCGTGACCCACTCGCTGAACAACGCGTTTGGCTTTGACACCACCTACACCGGCCTGGCCCTCGCGGTCTTGCTGGGCCTGGTGTTTATCGGCGGGATCAAGCGCATCGCCTCGATCGCCGACCTGCTGGTGCCGGTCAAGACCCTGGTGTACATCGCCGTGACGGTCTACGTGATCGTGCTGCAATTCGACCAGGTACCGGCCATGCTCGCGACTATCGTCAAGAGCGCCTTCGGTCTGGACCAGGCCTTCGGCGGCCTGGTGGGCAGTGCGATCATCATGGGCGTGAAGCGCGGCGTGTTCGCCAACGAAGCAGGCCTGGGCAGCGCGCCCAACGTGGCAGCCGTGGCCTCGGTGGAACACCCCGTTGCCCAGGGCGTGGTGCAGGCGTTCAGCGTGTTCCTCGACACCTTTATCATCTGCACCTGCACCGCACTGCTGATCCTGCTGTCGGGCTTCTACACCCCAGGTTTTGAAGGCGACGGCATTGCCCTGACCCAGAACTCCCTGGCAGCGGTGGTGGGCGACTGGGGCCGCATGTTTATCTCGGTGGCCCTGGCGTTGTTCGTGTTCACCTCGATCATGTACAACTACTACCTGGGCGAGAGCAACCTGCGCTTTTTGGTGGGTAACAACCGCAAGGTGCTGATCGGTTATCGCGCGTTGGTGCTGGTCCTGATTTTCTGGGGCTCGATCGAGAACCTCAGCACGGTGTTTGCCTTCGCCGACATCACCATGACCATGCTGGCGTTCGTCAACCTGTTCGCCCTGGCGTTCCTGTTCAAGATCGCCATGCGCATCCTCAACGACTACGACAACCAGCGCGCGGCGGGCATCAAGACCCCGGTGTTCGACTCCAGCCAGTTCCCCGACCTGGACCTGGACCGCAAGGCCTGGCCGGCCAACCCGGTGCAGCCTGAGCCAACCGCTCAAGCAACCGCGCCACTGAACGCCCAAGTGCAACGCTGAGCGTAGACAGATGACACGCCGCCCGGCCTTGGGCATGCTCTGGGCCCGGCGGCGTTTTTCGTTCAGGAGATTCTTCGATGTCCAAAGCCAATCACATCATGGTGCTCTACACCGGCGGCACCATCGGCATGCAGGCCAGCGCCAACGGCCTGGCGCCCGCTTCGGGTTTTGAAGCGCGCATGCGCGAGCAACTTGCCCACCTGCCAGCGCCCACTTGGCGTTTCAGGGAAATGGCGCCGCTGATCGACAGCGCCAATATGACGCCCGCCTACTGGCAGCGCCTGCGCAGCGCCGTGGTCGAAGCCGTGGACGAAGGCTGCGACGCCGTACTGATCCTGCATGGCACTGACACCCTGGCCTACAGCGCGGCGGCCATGAGCTTCCAACTGCTGGGCCTGCCGGCGCCGGTGGTGTTCACCGGCTCGATGCTGCCAGCCGGCGTGCCCGACAGCGATGCCTGGGAAAACGTCAGCGGCGCCCTGGCGGCGTTGGGCGAAGGCCTGGCACCGGGTGTGCACCTGTACTTCCACGGCGCACTGATGGCGCCGACCCGTTGCGCGAAGATCCGCAGTTTTGGCCGGCATCCGTTTGCCGCGTTGCAGCGCAACGGTGGCGTGGCCAAGGCCCAGGCGTTGCCCGCCGCCCTGGACTACCGCCAGCCCAAGGCCCTGGCCAATGTCGGCGTACTACCGCTGGTGCCGGGCATTGATGCCGGGCAACTGGATGCACTGGTGGACAGCGGCATCCAGGCGCTGGTGCTGGAATGCTTTGGCAGTGGCACCGGGCCGAGCGATAACCCGGCGTTCCTCGCCAGCCTGCAGCGTGCGCAGGATCGGCACGTCGTGGTCGTGGCAATCACCCAATGCCATGAAGGTGGCGTGGAACTGGACGTGTATGAAGCGGGCAGCCGCTTGCGTGGAGTCGGCGTGTTGTCCGGTGGTGGCATGACCCGCGAAGCCGTGTTCGGCAAATTGCAGGCCCTGCTCGGCGCCGGACTGTCCAACGACCAAGTGCGGCGCCTGGTCGAACTGGACCTGTGCGGCGAACTGCGCTGAGCGGCATATAACTTGCTCCACTTCCAGCCATCCCCTGGCTGGAAGTTCCCATGCTGCACTCCCACCTCACCACCCTCAATGCCGTTTCCCTGGTGCTCAGCACCTTCAAGGCCGAAGGCTTGCCCGCCGAAGCGCTGCTGGCCGGCAGCGGTATCTGTGCGGCGGACTTGAGCCGCGCCGACACACGCATCGCCACGCACCAGGAGATGCAGGTGTGCGCCAATGCGGTGGCCTTGCAGCGCGATATCGGGCTGATCGTGGGACGGCGCATGCACGTATCGGCCTACGGCATGCTCGGCTATGCCCTGCTCACCAGTGCCACTTTCGGTGACGCTTTGCGCCTGGCCCTGCGTTATCCGGCGCTGTTGGGAACACTGTTCGAACTGAGCCTTGTGGAAGACGGCGAGCGTATCTGGTTCACCGCCAGCGATTACCGAGAGAGCCCGGCGCTGACCGCGTTCAATGTGGAGCTGTGCCTGGGGTCGTTGAAGGTGATCTGCGACGACCTGCTCGGTCACCCGCTGCCCTTGTTGGGTGCACGCTTCGAGCATGCTGCGCCGGATTATCAGGCGCGCTACGCCGAGTGCTTCGACTGCCGTTTGCAGTTCCAGGCCACGGCCAATGCGTTCGCCTTTGACCAGCGCTGGCTCGCCCAACCTTTGCCCCTGGCCGACACCGTGACCCACCGGGCCATGGCCGAGCGCTGCCGCAAACAGAACACTGAATTCACCGGGCGCGAGGCCTGGCTGGGGCGGGTCCGCCAATTGCTCACGGCGCAACTGCACGCCGCACCGGGGCTCGATGGCCTGGCCCAGCAGATGAACTGTTCGCCGCGCACCCTGCGCCGCCGCTTGCACGACCTGGGCTGCAGCTATCAGGAGTTGCTGGACGAACTGCGCTTTGAGCGCGCCAAGCAACTGTTGGCGCAAGACCAGTGGCCGATCTACCGCATCGCCGAGCAGTTGGGTTTCAGCGAGACCGCGAGCTTCCGGCATGCCTTTGTACGCTGGAGCGGCGTGGCGCCGAGCCAATTTCGAGCATGACGCTCCATGGAGGGGCGAATTACGGACAGATAATCTGGCCATATTTATCCCCTTTTGGCCGCTCCTGCCGTTCTCCAAACCGGTGTACCCCGCAACACTGCAAGGCATCCCAAGCAGCCTGCGGAGCACAACAAAAATGCTGACGATCTACTCGGACGATCACCACCTGCACCACGGCCGTTGCGAATTGATGGACGGGCAATTGATGCCCTGCTTTGAAATGCCCTCGCGCGCCGATCACGTGCTGCAACGGGTCAAGGACCGTGAACTGGGCCCGGTGCAAGCGCCCCAGGACTTTGGCCTGGCGCCACTGCAACGCATCCACAGCCGCGACTACCTCGACTTCTTCCAGGGTGCGTGGGCCCGCTGGGTAGAAATGCGCCAGGACGGCGACCTGCTGCCCTACACCTGGCCCGCCCGCACCTTGCGCCGCGTGCTGCCCACCAGCCTGCACGGCCAACTGGGCTATTACAGCTTCGACGGCGGCGCGCCGATTACCGCCGGTACCTGGCAAGCGGCCTACAGCGCGGCGCAGGTCGCACTGACGGCGCAACAGGCGATCCAACAGGGCGCCCACAGCGCTTTCGCTTTGTGCCGACCGCCAGGGCATCACGCCGCCGGCGACTTGATGGGCGGTTATTGCTACCTCAACAACGCCGCCATCGCCGCCCAGGCCTTTATCGACCAGGGCTGTAAAAAGGTCGCGATCCTCGATGTGGATTACCACCATGGCAACGGCACCCAGTCGATCTTCTACGCGCGCAGCGATGTGCTGTTCACTTCGATCCATGGAGATCCGCAGGCCGAGTTTCCGTTCTTCCTCGGGTATGGCGATGAGTTGGGCGAAGGTGCCGGCGAGGGCTTCAACTTCAATTACCCGCTGCCGGCCGGTTCCGCCTGGGACACCTGGAGCGCTGCGCTGGAACAGGCCTGCCGCAAGATCGAGAGCTATGGCGCCGAGATCATCGTGGTGTCCCTGGGCGTGGACACGTTCAAGGACGATCCCATCTCGCAATTTTTGCTCGACAGCCCGGACTACCTGGCCATGGGCGCGCGTATCGCGCGCCTGGGCAAGCCGACGCTGTTTGTGATGGAAGGCGGCTACGCAGTGGCAGAAATCGGCATCAACGCCGTCAACGTGCTCGAAGGTTTTGAGGGGGCAGCCCAATGAACATGCTCAAGTCGCTTATGCTCTGCGCTGCCGTGTTCAGCACCGCCGCCCACGCCGACGAAAAAACCCTGCGGGTCTACAACTGGTTCGACTACATCACGCCCAAGGCCCTGGAAGAGTTCAAGGCGCAGAACCCGGCGATCAAACTGGTGTACGACATCTTCGACACCAACGAGGCCCTGGAAGCCAAGCTGCTGACCGGCAACTCCGGGTATGACGTGGTGGTGCCGTCCAATGTGTTCCTGGCCAAGCAGATCGAGGCCGGGGTGTTCCAGCCCCTGGACCGCAGCCAGTTGCCCAACTGGAACCACCTCGATCCCAAGCTGATGAAGCTGATCGAGGCCAACGATCCCGGCAACAAACACGCGGTGCCCTACATGTACGGCACCATCCTCATCGGCTTCAACCCGGACAAGGTCAAGGCCGCCCTGGGCGCCGATGCACCGGTGGACAGCTGGGACCTGATCTTCAAGCAAGAGAACATCAGCAAACTCAAGCAGTGCGGCGTCGCCCTGCTGGACTCGCCGTCCGAGATCCTGCCACTGGCCCTGCAGCACCTGGGCCTGGACCCCAACAGCAACAAGCCTGCGGACTATGAAAAAGCCCAGGCCCTGCTGCTTGAGATCCGCCCGTACATCACCTACTTTCATTCATCCAAGTACATGGCCGATATCGCCAACGGCGACATCTGCGTGGCGGTCGGTTATTCCGGCAGCTTTTCCCAGGCCGCCAACCGCGCCAAGGAAGCCAACAATGGCGTGACCGTCGACATGCGCCTGCCCAAGGAAGGCGCGCCGATCTGGTTCGACATGCTTGCCATTCCCAAGGGGGCGAAGAATCCGCAGGACGCCTACACCTTTATCAACTACCTGCTACAGCCCCAGGTGATTGCGCCCATCAGTGACTTTGTCGGTTACCCCAACCCCAATAAGGACGCCACCGCGCAGGTTGCCCCGGCCATACGCAACAACCCCAACCTGTACCCCACCGAAGCCGCCATGGCGACGCTCTATACCCTCAAGCCTCTGGACAGCAAGGCAGAACGCGCCAGGACCCGCGCCTGGACGCGGATCAAGTCCGGCACCTGAGGTTGCCCCCTTGCCGCCCACCGCCGAACCGGGGTGGGCCGCAACTATCTACCGTCATCGCAGCGCCTGCGGTCAGTACCTTGCGCCTCTGAAGGTCTGTCCACCATCAAGGAGCTGAAGATGCCCAATCAATCCCCTACCGCTAACCAGAGCAACGCGATCAATCGCCCCCCCAGTACCTACGACCTGCTCACCCAACTGACGACCGGCCCTTCGAGCCGGGACGTTGCCGCCGCCACCTTGCGCTCGGCGCTCAAGGAGCAATACCCGCTGCTGGATATCGACCCGGACCTGGCGGTGGTGGTCACCCCCCGCTGGCGTATTACCCTCAGCGACATACAACCGCTTGCGCCCCTTTGCGAGTCGTTGACCAGTATTCTGGCGCGCCAGGCGTTGTCGCCCGAACCGGTGGACTATATCGACGGCGAGCATTTCCTCACGCTGACCCCTTCGGCACAGCCCCCCGTTCACCTGCCGGTGCAAATCGATGCCATCGCACGCCTGATAAACGAGCTGTCCAACCTGTTGTTCAGTGCCTTTCAAGAGCAGCAACTGGACTACTGGAATACCTCCAACACCGGTACAGGCCCACGCTGGAAAGCCTTCTCCAACATGTTGCGCAGAGTCTGGAACGTCACCGAGCATGAAGGCTGGAGCGCGCAGGAATGCGCGATGGCCAGAATATTTTTCCAGTACCCCGAGCACGCCACACGCACCGCTCAAGATCCGTACAAATCCCGCGCCTACCTGATCGACATCGATACCCTGAGTAACGGGCAAACACGCCACCTCGGCCTCTCGGGCACGGCGGTACTGATCGGCGAGCATGAGCAACGCCCTCTGATTCTGATGCACTCGCTGGCGCAAGGTTATCAACGGTTCGACTCCCTCGAACAACTGGAGCAAGCCCTACCCGCCACACTGTCCCGCACCCACCCAGACCTGTCCTTGCACTGGCGGTTGTACGAACCCCCGGCAAACTATTTCGACCACCAGGCCTGTGCCTTGATCGCCATGCAGATCGGGGTGATTGGCGCTTTGGTCGACACCGATTCGCCAGGCAGCGCAGACGATGGCGAGCCAAGCCCGATCATCGCCCGCATCCTGCCGGGCATTGAAGAGTTGAGCGATCACGAACTGTCCAATATCCGCCACATCCATGAGCGTATTCCACCTTGGCTGGCTGATGCTTCAGACCTCGACGTGTCCCTTTACAGCCACCTGTTGGTAGGCCTGGCCGAACTGCACACCCATAACCAAGGCCGGTTGTTCAACGACGGCATTGCGCCAATCCGCACCTACGCCCGGCAACAGTTGCAGGAGCGCATTCAGGCCCATCGAGAGGGTGCCCATCTTGAGGTGGACGACATCGAGATCATCATCGAAAGCCCGCAAGTGTGGGGCACCTTTGTCGTGCCCGGCCCCAACACCACGACCCGCCGCGGCCTGATAGACCTGGCGCTGGAAAACCTTGCCGGCCTTCCCACCGGCCAGGCCCGTGTGCTCCACAAGGGCAGCCAGGCACCCGCGTGGTTGTCTTACCGCTACCTCAAAGGCGTGATCGAAGACCTCGACATCGGCAAGCACTACCCGGCCTTGATTAAACAGAAGCTGCTGGATGCCCCCCTGGAATCCAAGCGCCGGCAGACGCTGTACGCCATGCACCTGCGGGTGCAATTGCCCCTGCAGGCCCTGCAATGGAAGGTTCAGCACAAGCATGGCATCGACGGCCAGGGCTTTCGCTACGTTGCCGCTGCCATGCAGGTGGAGCCACATGAGCGCAAGGTCGAAGGGCAAGAGATCGTCATCCGGGCGCTGGGCTTTGTGCCGACACTGCGCCCCACCCGCGAACAGGATGTCGTCGCCAACATGTTTGTGATCGGCCCCCGTGATCACACGCGTGGCCCCTGCCTGCTGTACCGGCCGTTGCTGAACCCGTCGCTCATTCAATTCCCGTCCCGGCAAAACCTGCTTTACGCCATCAAACATGACCACGACCTGCGCGAATCGGTACTGGCCTGGCTACCGGAGGGCGCACGCTTCAACTACGCCCAATACGTGTTCCCCTATAAATTGCCCTCGCCCTGGACGGTGGTGAGGGGGCTGATCGAGTCGCAGACCCTGTTGTATATGAGTGGCCCCATCGCCTTGAGCGATGAGGTGCTGGGCAATGACACCCTGCACACGCTATTCACCGCCAATGCCAACGCGCTGGTCGAACTGGCGACCCGGCAATCGGTGTCCAATGTGCAGAAGCGCTGGGCGTCTTACCGCCAGGCGGCCTGGCAGATTTTCAGCGCGGTGTTGCCTTTTTTCGGGCGCACGCTGGGAATCGCCGCGTGGATCTGGCAAATCATGGACGACTTGCAGACCATCGAGCAGGCTCAGGAGCTCGACGACCCGCAGGCCTCCTGGGCTGCCGAGGCCGATCTGTTGCTGAACCTGGGTATGGCGCTGATCCTGCACGTCGCCCTGCGCCATCCGCCCAAGCAGGTCGAACCCCTCAAACGTCTACCGGCAACGCCACCGGTGCCGGTCGAAGAACCCGCCACACCGGTTCGCAAGGTGGTAGTGGTGAAACAGCCCAATCTCAGCGAACCCGAGCTGCAGGCGCGGCATCAAGACACGCTGTACACCAGCGGTGCCCTGAACAGCCTTCCCACAAGGCTGGCCGCGACGCTCGACGGTTTCAAAGTCAGCAGGCCCACAGGGCTGGGCGCCCAGAACAAGACGCCGGGCCTGCACCTGCACCTCTATCCGCAGGGGGAAAAGTGGTATGCGCCGGTGGCAGAGCGCTGGTTCGAAGTCAACGTCGACAGCCATTCCAACGTGGTGATCATCGACCCCAACACGCCTTCGCGCACCGGCCCCTTGCTGCAGTCCAACCTGGCCGGCCAGTGGTTTATCGATACCCGCCTGCGCCTGCGCGGGGGTGGCTTCCGGAACCGCCGACGCGCCGCCCAGGCCGAAAAACCTTCGCGCATCAGCGACCTGAAGGACAAACTCAATCGCTTTGACGCCACTGAAAATCTCCGCCAATCGCAGATCTCTGCTGCCTACGCCGAGATCGGCACCGGAGCGGGCCCTTCCACCGGGGAGCGCCGCGAGTCCTTCATCGAAAAAGCCGACGAGCGCAGGGCCGAATACGAGCTCCCGATCCGTCAACTGCGGTCGCTGAACATTATCGACACCGTGCCCAATTATCAGGGCTACATGATCGATTACCTGAACAAGCAGGTGCTGCTGACACGCTCCGTCATCGCCGAACGCCTGGAGCCGTTTCGCGCCCTGCTGTCCTCGACCTTGGCCGCGATAGAGACCGAGGGAGCGCCCAACCCCAGGGAGCAAGCCGCGCAGGCACAGGCCATGTCGACCTTGACCGTGGATATGATCCAGCGCCTGGAATACATCGACACCCGTTTTCGCCAACTGGAAAACCTCGGGATCGAAGGCGCCAGGGTGATCCAGGCCACGATGCAGGCGCTGCCCAACCTCGCCCTGCCGGACCTGAAGGCTTACAACATCACCCTGCAGCGCTACCTGTGCATCAAGGAAGGCAAGGGCGAGGCCTTTGTCGATGCGCGCGCGCGCCTGCATGACATCAGCGAGGCGGCGGACGTTCACATCCAGAGCCTGATCGAAATGGTCAGCACCATCAGTGAAAGCTCCCTGGATGAGCGCATCGAAGCGCTCAACAGCCTGCTCGACCAGTTTGCGATCAACGACCAGCGCTTGCTGGACCTGCACGCCGAGCACCCGGAGCAGGTGCTGCGCGAGCCGCTGGAGAGCCTGCGCCAGCACATCGACGAGTTCGCCCGCCGCGCGGAGCAGAATCTGGCGCAATGCTTGCGCGAAAGAAAAGCTCTGGAACCCAAGCCCGAGACCGCCAAGGTTGTGCAAACGCCGAAAAAGAAAATCATCAAGACCCGCTTCGACGGCGTGGTGGTGGGCGAGCCTCGGGAAATCCAAAGCGATCTGGTGGACGTGAAGGAACCCATGACGGGCAAGGTGATTGCCACCTTCCACGAAAAAACCCCAGGGGTCTGGGTCGAGCGCGAGCAGCAGGCCAGCACCTCGCGGCCGCCTCCGGCTGTGGACCTGGGCGTCAGCATCAACGCGGGCAAAAGCGTGCTCGAAGGCGAGCCCGAGGCGACCCAGCGCATCATCTCCCACTCAAAAAAAGCCGGGCGGATCCCGGTGGAAATCGAAGAGATGTTCCACCAGTATGCCGCCCGCCTGGAGCGTGCGGTCAGCACGATTGAACAGGCGCTCACCGAACTCAATCTGACCGAAAGTGACCGCCCTTCCGCTGCCACCCTCAACAAACAGCTCAACGACACGGCCGAGCGCCTTTACGAAAAGGGCACACAGACGCGCATCAGCATGACCAAGCAACAACCGCCCACGGCCGCCCGAGTCGAATGGCTGTACGACAAGGGGCTGGTGGAAATTGCCAAGGTCGTCAACCGCCGGCGGCTCAAAGGACCGGGCAAGAACTACCTGGACGAATACGAGGTACGTGACCATCAAACCCACGAGGTGCTGTGGTACGCGCACTTTCACTACGGGTCACCACAAGCGGCGCTGCCTGACTACACCGCCGGGCATCTGAAGACCCGTGAGCAGCAGAAACTCGGCGGCGCCTTCCAGGCCACGAGCAGCAATGACCGTGACCAGATCGCGATTTATCGCAGCGAAATCCGCCTGCCATTGGCCAACAAGCTGTTTTTCAACACCTGACCCTCAGTCGGCCCGCCAGGCCTTGCGCAGCCGCGCCAGGGCCTGGGTGATGGCCTCTTCAGGCACGGCGGCAAAACCCAGCACCAGGCCGGCACGCTGGTCCTGCGGCTCAAGGGAGTCGGGCAGCCAATAGCTGCTCAAGCCGTTGATTTCGACATCGGCTTTGGCGGCCAGGTCCAGCAATTCCCGCTCCCGCGCCAGGCTGTCCACCCGCACGGTCAGGTGCAGCCCCGCCGTGACAACAGGCAGGCTGCCCATGCCGGGCACACCCTGCGGCCAGCCCGCCAACAGGGCATTGCGCCGACTCAACGCAGCACGGCGCATGCGCCGGATATGTCGCTGGAAATGCCCGCTGGCCATAAATTCAGCCATGACTGCCTGGGTGCTGACTTCCGAATGGCGCACGTCCACCGCACGGCGCCGGGCGAACGCGTCCACCAGCCCCGGCGGCAATACCAGATAGCCCAGGCGCAACGCCGGAAACGCAACCTTGCCAAAGGTGCCGACGTACAGCACCCGACCACTGCGATCCAGCGCGGCCAAGGGTGCCAGGGGGGCGCCGCTGTAGCGGTATTCGCCGTCGTAATCATCCTCGACGATCCAACCGTCGCTGCGCTCGGACCAGGCCAGCAACTCCAGGCGCCGCGCCAGACTCATGACCACCCCCAGCGGGTATTGATGGGAGGGCGTGACGTAGACCACACGATTGTCCCCCAGCGCGGTGCAGTCGATACCTTCTGCATCCACCGTCACACCCTGCATCTGTGCGCCAGCAATGGCGAAGGCGTGCCCGGCAGCGCGGTAGCCGGGATTTTCAATCGCTACGCCATCTCCCGGCCGCACCAGCAACTGTGCACAAAGGCTGATTGCCTGTTGCGCGCCACTGGTGATCACTATTTGCGCAGCGTTGCACTGCAGGCCCCGGGCGTTGCGCAAATAGGCGGCAATCAAGCCCCGCAGGCGCTCATCGCCGGCCGGGTCGCCATAGCACAGTTGCTGCAAGTCCGGCTTGCGCCAGAAAGCCGCATTCAGCTTGGCCCACACGTCAAAAGGGAACAGGTCAAATGCCGGCACGCCCACCCGAAAAGCCCGGGGCGGTCCACTGGGAGGCAGGGGTAAATGGTGGGTTTGCAAACGATCCAAAGCCGGGCTGTGGATAACTTTTTTGCGAGAATTTGCCGCCGGATCGGCATCAATTGTGGATAAGGCTGGGGATAAGCCTGTTGAAAACCCTGTGGACAGTTTTGTGGATAATTTTTCCGGCAACTGCGCCACATACGTCCCATCCCCTACCCGGCCCTCGATAAAACCTTCGGCATACAACTGATCGTAGGCCCGCACCACGCTGTTGCGGGAAATCCCCAGCGCCGCCGCCAGATCACGGCTGGCTGGCAGCCGCGTACCGCTGACCAGGCGCGCATCGAGGATGCGCTGGCGCAAGGCCAGGTAAAGCTGGCGCGTCAGGCCCTGCCGGCGGTCCAGCTCAATGCCTGCCGGGTTGAAAGACAGCGGGGGCTCGATGGGCGGCATGTGGCAGCTCCGGCATTGGTCCTATGAAATGAGCACAAGATGGCTCTTACAACGAACCATTAGCCTGCCTAGGATGCTGGCATTCGCCAAGGAAAATCTCCATGTACACACCCCGCGCCTTTGCCCTCGACGATTTGCCTGAACTGCACCAATTGATCCAACACACGCGCTTGGCCCAGTTGGTGACCGTTGGCGAACAAGGCCTGCAAGCCAGCCACCTACCGCTGCTGCTCAAGCCCGACGAGGGCCCTCATGGCACCCTCTACGGGCACCTGGCCAAGGCCAACCGGCAATGGCAGGACCTGCAGAGCGGCAGCCAGGCCCTGGTGATTTTTGCCAGTGCCGAGGCCTATGTCAGCCCGAGCTTTTACCCGGCCAAGGCGGAACACGGCAAAGTGGTGCCGACCTGGAATTACCTCGCAGTGCATGCTTACGGCCAGGCCGATGTGTTCACCGACGCCGAGCGCCTGCTGGCACTGGTCAGCGCCCTGACCGACCGCCATGAATCGGCGCGCGCGCAGCCTTGGAAAGTCAGCGACGCGCCGGACGATTACATTCAAGGCATGCTCAAGGCCATCGTCGGTTTCGCCCTGCCCATCGAGCGTTTGCTGGGCAAGCGCAAACTCAGCCAGAACCGCAGCGCAGCAGACATTGCCGGCGTGCGTGACGGGCTGGCCGCCAGCCCCGATGTACGCGACCAGACCCTCGCCCGCTTCATCCCCCAAGGAGCCCCCCATGCACCCGATTGAAATCCGCCCGGTCAGCGCAGCCGATCACGCCGCCTGGTTGCCGCTGTGGCAGGCGTACCTGCGTTTCTACAACACCGAGCTGCCAGACACGGTCAGCGCCAGCACCTGGCAACGCCTGATCGACCCCAACGAGCCGACGCACTCGGCCCTGGCCTGGCAGGATGGCAAGGCGCTGGGCATGGTCAATTTCATCTACCATCGCTCCAACTGGAGCATCGAGAACTCCTGCTACCTGCAGGATTTGCTGGTAGAGCCGGCGCAACGCGGCAGTGGGATCGGCCGCAAACTGATCGAATTCGTCTACACCACCGCCAAGGCCGATGGTTGCTGCAAGGTCCATTGGTTGACCCATGAGAGCAATGCCACGGCGATTGCGTTATACGAACGTATTGCTGAGCGCCCTGGTTTTATCCAGTTTCGTAAAGGCCTCTGAACCCAAGGCCTCAATACAACTCCCCTGGAGAACAGCATGTCGACTTCACTTGCAGACTGGAAAGGCGTCGCGGCGCCCAGCACTCAACTGATCGAGGGGCGTTTCATTCGCCTGGAAAAACTCGACCCGTCTCGGCACGCCGATGGCCTGTGGCAAGCCCTGCAAGGCCCGGGCGCCGACCCCAAGCTTTGGGACTATTTGCCATACGGCCCATTTCTCGAGCGCGCGGCCTTCGATGCCTGGCTGAACAATCACGCGCTCAACAGCGACCCGTACTTTTTCAGCGTGATCGACCGTGCCAGCGGCGAGGTACAGGGGATTCTGAGCCTGATGTCCATCGTCCCGGCCCAGGGCCGCATCGAAATCGGCCACGTCACCTTTGGCGCCCCGATGCAGCGTTCACCGAAAAGCACCGAAGCGGTGTACCTGCTGGCCAGGCATTCCTTTGAACTGGGCTACCGCCGCCTGGAATGGAAGTGCAACAACGCCAATGCCCGCTCCAAATACGCAGCCGAACGCCTGGGCTTCAGTTTTGAAGGGGTGTTCCGCCAGCACATGGTGGTCAAGGGACAGAACCGCGATACGGCGTGGTATTCGATTTTGGATGGAGAGTGGCCGACAGTGGGTGCCGGGTTTGAAGCGTGGCTTGCCGATGCCAACCAGACCACCGACGGGCAAGTGAGAAGCCTGGCAGAGTGCCGGGCCTGATCCCACCTCAAGGCAGTACAGATCAAAGCTGTCGAGCTTCGACGAGGCTGCTATGGCGGTGGGTCAGGCACCCACAAGGGCTTCGTTGGATGGCGCTGGGGTCAGGCCAGCTTTTGCGCCAACACCGCGATGTGTTCCGGGCCAATCCCGCAGCAACCGCCCAAATGGCTGGCACCGCGCGCCTGCCAGTCAGCCGCCCAATGCAGGTAACCGGGCGGGTCGAGGTCTTCGCGCAGCGGGTCCAGGCCATCGTTGGCCGTGGCTTGCTTGGGTTGCGGCGGGAAGGCGTTGGCGTAGGCGCCGATATGGATATCACGCCCCAGGCGCTCAAAGGTCTGCCGCGCAGCGTCAATCGCGGCACCAATCACCTCCGGCTGGCTGCAGTTGAACAACAACACCTGCACACCTAACTGCGCCGCCGCTTCGGCTGCGTCTGCCACGGGTTCGCCCGAACGCAGGCGCGGCACCTCATCGGTGTCTTCGTCGCGCAAGGTAAACGACAGCCAAAACGGTTTGCCGTCATCGGGCAGGGCGGCGTGGATGGCCCGGGCTTCGACGATGGAGCTTTGGGTTTCCGCCAGCCACAGATCGACATGAGGCCCCAGGCCCGCTACCAGCGGCGCCAGCAGCTCAAGGGCGCGATCGGCTTCAAACAGGTCAGGGCGATAGGAGCCAAACAACGGCGGCAAGGAGCCCGCCACACGTACCGCCTTGCCCGAGGCATCCACCGCCCGGCGCGCGAGTTCGCCCGCCAAGGCCGCCAGGGCCTGGCCTTCGGCGGCAAACCGCGCCTCGCCGATATGGAACGGCACCACCGCATAGCTGTTGCTGGTGATGACATTGGCGCCGCTCTCGATATACGCCGCGTGCACCGCTTCCACCGCTTGCGGGGCTTCGCTCAAGGCCAGCGCAGACCACTCCGGCTGGCGAAACGGCGCGCCACGGCGCTGCAGTTCGCGGCCCATGCCACCGTCGAGAATCACTGTGTGTACTGAGCCCATATGCCTTTTACTCATATGCTTATGAAAATAACTCACTATCAGAGTCGTTCTTATAACTATTTAATACGCACCTTCTGGTTATTAACAACCTCTTTTTTATTCAGGTATTCATCGTGAAATTTCCACCGCTGCTGGCCCTCGGCCTGACGATTCTGGCCGCCTCTACCCAAGCCTTTGGCGGTGCCACTCTGGAGCGCATCGAGAAAAAGCAGGAACTGGTCGGCGTGCTGATGGAAAGCTACCCGCCGTTCTCATTTCTCAATGAGCAGAACCAACTCGATGGCTTCGACGTCGATGTGGCCAAGGCGGTCGCGCAAAAACTGGGCGTGAAGCTGCGTCTGGAAACGCCCTCCTGGGATGTGATCGCAGCCGGTCGCTGGAGCGGCCGTTACGATATATGCATCTGTTCGATGACCCCGAGCAAAGCCCGCGCCGAGGTATTTGACTTCCCGGTGCAGTACTACGCCTCACCGGCGGTGATCGTGGTCAATGCGCAAGACGAGCGCATTCATGGCGCCAAGGACTTGAGCGGCAAGAAGGTCGGGCTTACCAGCGCCTCCAGCTATGAAAGCTACTTGAACAAAAACCTGGTGATCGAAGGCGCCGAAGACACGCAATTGCAGTACCCCTTCGAGGACGTGCAGATCGCGCCCTACGACAACGATAACGTAGCCTTCCAGGACCTCGGCCTGGGTGCAGGGGTACGCCTGGATGCAATCCTCACCAACCTGGTCACCGCCCAGCCGCGCTTGACCGAGGACAAACGCTTCAAGCTCGCCGGCCAAGCGCTGTACTCAGAACCCAATTCAGTGGCGATCGAGAAAGGCGACCCGCAGTGGGACAGCAAAGTGCGTGAAGTCTTCGCCCAGCTGAAACAGGACGGCACCTTGAGCAAGCTGTCGCAGAAATGGATCGGCGCCGATATCAGCCAATGACCGCCTTTCCCCCACCTCCCAAGCCGGTGGCTAGCGAATCGCGGCTACAACGCCTCTTCGGTTTCCGCACCCGCCTGTACCTGACCTGGGCGGTGCTGTTCGCCCTGTTCGCGAGTTTTTTCCTGAGCTTTGACCTGAAGTTCTCGATCATCCTCGACAAGCTGCCCAACCTGCTGGGCCTGAGCCTGGCGCCCAGCGGCTTCCTGCAAGGCGCAGCGCTGACGTTGTTTCTGTGCCTGTGTTCGATCGCGGCCTCGTCAGTGCTGGGGTTTGTCACCGCGCTGGGACGCCTGTCGAAAAGCGCCGTGGCCTTTGGCATTGCCAGCTTCTATGCGTCGTTCTTTCGCGGCACACCGTTGCTGATCCAGATCCTGTTGATCTACCTGGGCCTGCCGCAACTGGGCCTGGTCCCGGGCGCCATCGCCGCCGGGATCATCGCCTTGTCGCTCAACTACGGGGCTTACCTGAGCGAGATCTTCCGTGCCGGTATTCTCGGCGTGCCCCATGGCCAACGTGAGGCCGCCCTGGCCCTGGGCATGCGTGACAGCCTGATCTTCTGGCATGTCACCCTGCCACAAGCCATGCGTACGATCATTCCGCCCACCACTAACCAGTTCATCTCGATGCTCAAGGACTCGTCGCTGATTTCGGTGATGGGTGTCTGGGAAGTGATGTTTCTGGCGCAATCCTATGGCCGCTCCAGTTACCGCTACATCGAGATGCTGACCACTGCGGCGATCATTTACTGGGTGTTGTCCATCGGCCTGGAACTGATCCAGGCCCGTATGGAGCGCCACTACGGCAAGGGATATGTACGACGCGGCTAAGCGTCAGCCCAGCGAACGGCGCACCCTGACCACCCCCATCTGCAAGCCGAACGGACGGAACACAGCGTTCAACGACTTGAGCGTCTGATTGCCCTCGCCATGCTCGATATGCACCAGCGTGCGCACGGAAATCTTGCACATCCTGGCAAATTGGCTCTGGTGCAGGCCCGTGACTTCAACGCGAAGGCGGCGTACCGCTTCACCGATTTGCAGGGTGCCCTGGGCCAGGCCCTGCTCGATGCCCTGGATCAGCAGGGCGCGTGTATCCATGCTGACAGTCATCGCAGCCCCCATTGCTGTAGACGTTGATCCAGTTTGCCGAGCGCGATCGCGGGGTGCTTCCAGGTTTCCTGGGGTTGCAACATCAGGGAGTGAATGGCTTCCGTTGGCAATTTAATGCACCTTCGGCGAATGAAGCAGGCTTGATTACGCAATATAGTGCATGCGCGATTGCCAAGCCCGCTTTATTTACGCAATAAAATGCATTTATTGCGCTTAAGCGGGTTAAAAAACGCAATAAAATGCAAACCAGCTCACCTACATTGAGCACGCGTACATTCGCTCCGGACTAAAGACATCTCCCGCGCACTACGCACGCCGCCGCTGACAGTGGTACGCCGGCCACCTCGCTAAATTCCCTGCCTCACATATCAGAGGTTGGGACCGTATGCCCTACACATCCAAGCGACTTGCCATAGTCATGACCTTCGCGCTGAACGCCGCCAGTATTTCAATGGTTGCCGCACGCGGGGATATGGAGCCACCCAGCGACAGCGAGCAGGCACATCCCGTACCTGCCAGCGCTTTTTATTTCGCCGACTACGCCACTACCCACAACGGCCGCAGCGTCGCCCAGGTACTGGACAACGCCATAGACGCATTGTGGGAGCCAGGCGTTCTGAGCGATTACGATCTGGAGCGGATTACCCATGACTACCACTACTTCAGCAACCTGGCGCCCAACAGGCTCGGCGCGGTGCTTGAACAACTGGCCGGCAGCCAGAACGCCAACCTGGGCAGCGCCACCCAGAACAGCCTGGCCCCGCTGAACGCCAGCCTGCTGTCAGTGATGCGCGAGGGGAACGGCGATGCCCCCGGGCGTTTCTGGTTCCAGGGCCTGGGCAGCGGCGCCAGCCTGGGCGGGCAGCACGGCAGCGCCGGCCTGCAGCAACGTACCCGAGGCCTGGTGCTGGGGGCTGATTGGGCGGTGGACCCTGCCTGGCGCGTGGGTGTCTTGGGCGCCAAATCCACCAGCGACCTGAGCGCCAAACGCTTCAAGGCCGGGCTGGACAGCTGGCACCTGGGGGCTTACGCGGTGCGCGAGGACGGGCCACTGGCGCTGCGCCTGGGAGCGATCCATAGCAGCCACGCCGGCCAGAACAAACGCAGTGTCGACTTTGATTTCATCGACTATCGGGAGCAGCTCAAGGGCAAGTACGCCGCCCAAAGCCAGACGCTTCTCAGCGAGCTGGGCTATCGCGTGGACCACGGCAGTTTCACCGTCGAACCGTTCGCCGGCGTAGGCTATCAGCGCTACCACCGCGAACGCTTCAAAGAAAAAGGCGGCATGAGCGCCCTCAACGTCGGCGAGCAAACCCAGCAGAATCTGAGCACCACCCTCGGCCTGCGCATGAGCAGCCTCTACACGCTGGACAACCAGATGAGCCTCAAACCTCACGTCAGCGCGAGCTGGAAGCATCTGTACGGCGATGTAGGTAGCAGCGTGCGCCAGTCCTCCGCATGGGTGGACAAGGACGCGTTCAACAGCGATTTCACCATCCAGGGCACCGCGCTGAACCGCGACAGCCTGGCCTTGCAGGCCGGGCTGGGGCTGGCAGTGTCGGCCACGCAGAGCGTCGGCCTGACTTACACCGGTGACGTTGGCGCGCGCAGCACCAGCCAGGCAGTCATGGGCCAATGGACCCTGACCTTCTGAATTTTGCGCAAAAAAAAGGGGGCACATGCCCCCCGAGGATTAAGCGGTAGTGTCGAAGGCTGTGTATCAGCCTTCGATTTCGATCAGGATTTCGCCCGGGTTGACCCGGTCGCCCTTGGCCACGTGAACGGCGCTGACCTTGCCGGCGATGGCCGCCTGCACTTCGGTCTCCATCTTCATCGCTTCGGTGATCAGCACGGCCTGGCCGGCCTTGACCACGTCGCCTTCCTTGACCAGCACATCCACGATATTGCCCGGCATGGCCGTACTCACATGGCCCGGCTCGCTGGCTTGCTTGCGTTTGCTGGTGCCGCCGCCGACGAATTCGTTGAGCGGTTCGAACACCACTTCTTCCGGCATGCCGTCGATGGACAGGTAGAAGTGACGCTTGCCTTCGGCCTTGACGCCGACACCGGTGATATCGACGCGGTAGCTTTCGCCGTGTACGTCGATGACGAACTCGGTCGGCACGCCTTCACCGCCGGCACGGGCCACGCCGCCGGCTTCAGGGATTGGCAACAGCACTTCAGGGCTCAGGGTCCCGGCTTCACGCTCTTCGAGGAACTTGCGTCCGATATCGGGGAACATGGCGTAGGTCAGCACGTCTTCTTCAGACTTGGCCAGCGCGCCGATTTCGCCACGCAGCTTGGTCATTTCCGGCTTGAGCAGGTCGGCCGGGCGCACGTCGATCACGTCTTCGCTGCCGATGGCCTGGCGCCGCAGTTTCTCGTCCACGGTGCCCGGCGCCTTGCCGTAGCCGCCCTGCAGGTAGAGCTTCACTTCGTTGGTGATGGTCTTGTAGCGCTCGCCGGCCAGCACGTTGAAGAACGCCTGGGTGCCGACGATCTGCGAGGTTGGCGTCACCAGCGGCGGGAAGCCGAGGTCTTCGCGCACCCGCGGGATTTCGGCCAGCACTTCGCTCATGCGGTTGAGGGCGCCCTGCTCTTTCAACTGGTTGGCCAGGTTGGAAATCATCC
>Ga0265296_1000915_pt1 | contig 37947 bp, 44 predicted proteins | sample MunlanPumphouse1_FD_189073 | JGI IMG/M metagenome (GOLD analysis project Ga0265296, IMG submission 189073) | Groundwater microbial communities from a municipal landfill in Southern Ontario, Canada - Pumphouse #1 | ecosystem: Environmental > Aquatic > Deep subsurface > Groundwater | place...
AATTGGTTTGAAACGTCCAAAAACACCATCTGGAAAACCAGCGCTTGGTGTTAAAACACGACGCAAGAAAGCGTCAGATCAATGGATTATTAAACGTCGTAAGTTAGGAAGATTTGTCGGCGGAGCGGCCTAAAAATATTTATGTCACGAAGTCTAAAAAAAGGACCTTTTGTCCATCCAAGCATTATCAAAAAACTTGCCAAAGTCAGGCAAGGTGATCCAACACCCATTAAAACATGGGCGCGGTCTTCGACTATTACTCCAGAAATGGTTGGATTTACATTTGCTGTGCATAATGGAAAAGATTTCGTGAAGGTTCGCATTGTTGAAAACATGGTCGGTTATAAACTTGGAGAGTTTTCACCAACACGAAAGTTTGTCCGCCATGGTGGAAAGGTCCAGAAGGAAGAAACAACAGGGACAGGACTTTCAATGGGAGCACCAACAGCGCCAGTTGCTACAGCAGCGCCAAAAGCAGCGTCAAAAAAATAATATATGGAAGTAAAGGCAAGCGCGCGTTCAGTACGCATCTCACCACGGAAAATTCGATTAGTCATTGACGTCATCCGTGGCAAGAAAGTAGCTGAGGCGCAAGCACAACTGAAGTTCATGAAAAAGGCGGCGGCATTGCCAGTTCTTAAACTTTTGAATTCAGCAATGGCAAACGCAAAAAACAATTTCAAATTGGACGAGATGACAATGTATGTGAAAGAGATTGTTGGAAATGATGGCCAAACATTGCACCGCTGGACATCTAAAGCAATGGGCCGTTCTTCACCGATTCGAAAGAGATCAACACATATAATGATTGTGCTGGATGAAGTAAAAGATATTCAAAAAAAGACCAAAAAGACAAAGACCAAATAATATGGGACACAAAGTTCATCCACGTGTATTTAGATTAGGTGTCACCCGCGGCTGGGACGCGGTCTGGTTTGCTAATCGAAAACAATTTAAACAGAATCTTTGCGAAGACGTTAACATTCGTGCGTATTTGAAAAAAGAACTCAAAGAGGCGCTTGTGGATCGTATTGAAATGGAAAGATCGCGGCAGAATTTAAAGATTTCAATTTTTGCTGCAAAACCTGGTCTTATTATCGGACGAGCTGGTGCAGGAATCGAAGAACTGACACAGAAGATCAAAAATAAGTTTTATCGCGGTAAGCGCATTGGACTCAGCATCAACGTGAAAGAATTGAAACAACCTTCTCTTTGCGCGAATGTGGTGGCTCAACAAATGGCGTTTGATATTGAAAAACGCATGCCATTTCGTCGTGTTATGAAGTCTGCGGTAGAACGTGTAATGAAAGCAGGTGCGCAAGGTGCAAAGGTAATTATAAGTGGAAGATTAAATGGCGCTGAAATTGCTCGAACAGAAATGATTGCGCAAGGGAAAACTCCACTTCATAATCTTCGTTCAGACATAGACTTTGCTTCAGTAAAAGCTCAAACGATCTGGGGAGCGATTGGAGTAAAGGTATGGATTAATCGAGGGGAAGTGTTTGAAAGGGGAGAAGAGGAGAAAAGTTAAAAGTGAGATGAAAAGATTAGACTAGATGTTACTAATAACGAATTTTTCTACGAATCTACAAATAAAAACATTTGATTAATTCGTTGATTTGTAGCCAGATTCGTTATTCGTAACTTTCATTATGCTTATTCCGAAAAAAGTCAAACATCGTAAATGGCACAAGGGCCGAGCTCGTAACAAACGAATTGCAACAACAAAAATTGCAATCGCGTTCGGAACGTTCGGCATCAAAGCTACAACAGGCGCATGGGTAACCTCGCGTCAGATTGAGGCTGCCAGACGTGCAATGACACGCGCTGTCAAACGCGGCGGAAAAATTTGGATCCGTATCTTTCCAGATAAGCCTGTTACTGCGAAAGGATCGGAAATGCCAATGGGAAAAGGAAAGGGCGCGGTAGATCATTATGTAGCAATTGTAAGACCAGGAACAATAATGTTTGAAATGGGTGGAATTGATGAAGAACTTGCTCGCAAAGCCCTTACTCTTGCCGCACATAAACTTCCGGTTAGAACAAGAATAATCTCACGCGAGTTAGAATAAAGATATGGAAATGAAAAATTTACGTGAAAAAACAAAAGATGGACTTGTTCACGAACTTGAACTTGCAAGAACACATCTTAAAGAGCTTGAGTTCAAACGTGCGGCAAATCAATTAAAAAATGTCCGCGATATAAGAAAGACAAAACAAACAATCGCTCGCATTCTGTCTCTTCTTTCTTCTAAATAAATATGTCAACACAAAATCACATCTGTCGATCTCTTACTGGAATCGTCGTTTCTGACAAAATGGAAAAGACGATCGTGGTTCGTGTTGATCGAACAGTTGTACATCCAAAATATGGAAAGCGTTATGTAAGAAGTAAGAAGTACCACGTACATGACGAACAAAAGGTAAATAAGATTGGAGATAAGGTAACATTTCAAGAATGCCGTCCATATTCTAAAACAAAAAGATGGATCGTTGTTCGTCCAGCATAAACCTATATGGTTCAATTAAGATCAATGTTAAAAGTTGCAGATAATACAGGCGCGAAAAAGCTGGGAGTTATTCGTGTACTCGGTGGACATCAAAAACGATATGCAACTATCGGTGATCTTGTTGTTGCGTCTGTTAAAGAAGCTGTACCACATGCAAGTGTAAAAAAGAGTGACGTAGTAACAGCTGTAATTGTGCGAACATGCAAAGAAATTCGAAGAAAGGATGGAACGTATATTCGTTTTAGTGAAAATGCCGCTGTGATAATTGACAAAAAGACAAAAGAGCCAAAAGGTACTCGCATATTTGGACCAATTGCTCGCGAGTTGCGCGCTGGCGGATATACAAAAATTATCTCACTAGCACCTGAAGTTTTGTAAAAATATGAAAATCAAAACAGGAGACAAAGTTAAAATACTAACTGGAAAAGATCGTGGAAAAGAAGGGGTTATTATTCAGGTTTTTCCAAAAGTTGAACGAGTGGTAGTAGAAGGAATAAACATAATGACGCGACACTTGCGAAAACGCGCGAATCAGCCAGGACAAAAAATCCAATTTGCTTCACCTCTTCACATATCAAACGTTAAACTTATTTCACCAAAAAGTGGAAAAAGTGGAAGAGTAGGATATAAAAAAATTGAAGCTGATGGAAAAACGCGAAAAATTCGCGTGATCAAATCTAGAGGTATAAAAGAGGACGTAGAGTAAAGTAAATCCGTTACGGAATTACGGAAAGTACCGATATACAGAAAAGACAACAATCCGTATATCAGTAATATCCGTACATCCGTAACAACTATTTATGGCTTTGAAAGAGACATACAAAAAAGAAATTATTCCTAAACTCATGAAGGAGTTTGGGTACAAAAACGTAAACGCTGTTCCAAATGTCAAAGCGGTTACTCTTAATATTGGAATTGGCCCTGGACTTAAGGATGCAAAATACACGGAAACAGCAGAGCAAACGCTAATACGCATTACTGGTCAGAAGCCAGTTAAAACTCTTGCTCGAAAATCAATTTCAGCTTTCAAAATTCGCGAAGGAATGGTTGTTGGAATGAAAGTTACAATGCGAGGAAAGAGAATGTGGACGTTTTTGGACAAGCTTCTTCATGTATCGCTACCGCGTGTTAGAGATTTTCGCGGGCTTTCACCAAAAGCTTTTGACGGGAATGGAAATTATTCAATCGGGTTCAAAGAACATACTGCATTTCCAGAAATCAGAAGTGACGAGATTGAAATGATCCACGGCCTGCAAGTGACGATTGGAACAACAGCAAAGTCTAATAAAGAAGCAGAAGCTCTACTTAAACATCTCGGTCTCCCTCTTACGAAATAATTATGGCAACGGAAAATCAAATTGCTAAATCCAGACAAAAGCCGAAATTCTCCACACGTGCGGTGAATCGCTGTTGGCGATGTGGCAGACATCGTGGATATATTCGTGTGTTTGGACTTTGCCGTATTTGTTTCCGCGAACTTGCGAATCGAGGTGAAATTCCAGGTATAAGAAAATCGAGCTGGTAAACGATATGATTACAGATCCAATTTCCGACATGCTTACGCGCATTCGAAATGCGCAGCAAGTAAAAAAAGAATACATCACTCTTCCATCCTCGAAGATTAAATTTCATATTGCAAAAATATTAGAGGCTGAAGGGTATATTGGAAAGGTTGAAGAACTTAAAGGTGAAAAATTTCCAGAACTTCGCCTTGTTTTGAAGTACGACAACAAACAACCTTATATTCGAATGATCAAGCGAGTCAGCAAACCTGGAAATCGAGTGTACGCGAAATCGACTGAATTGCCACGTGTGTTGTCTGATATTGGAATCGCAATTATTTCTACACCAAACGGATTGATGACTAATAAAGAAGCAAGAGCACGCAGACTCGGTGGGGAAGTAATCTGTGAAATTTCTTAAACTTATATGTCACGCATTGGAAAACAACCAGTAATAATTCCAAACGGAGTTACAGTGTCTGTTCAAGGACAGACAGTGACTGTCAAAGGACCAAAAGGAGAACTTGTTCAAGAGTTCAACCCTGCTGTTCATATTGCTTTGAAAGAAGAGGAAGGAGTAAACGCAATTATTGTGACTGTTGCAGATGAAACAGATAAATTCGTTCGAGCGCAATGGGGAACAGCTCGAGCAATCTTGCAGAACATGGTGAAAGGTGTTGTAGAAACTTTTTCGATTCAACTCGAGGTGAACGGAGTCGGTTATCGAGTGAACATGAAAGGAAAGGATATTGTTTTGAACATCGGATTTTCGCATGAAGTTCCTTTCATTATTCCAAAAGGTATTGAAGCATCTATTGAAGGAAACGTCATAACGATAAAAGGTTCTGATAAACATTTGGTAGGAGAAATTGCGGCTAACATTCGTCGAATTAGGAAACCAGAGCCATACAAAGGAAAAGGAATTAGATATGTAGGAGAAGTGGTTCGTCGTAAATCAGGCAAAGCACAAAAAGCTACAGCCGCGTAAAAAAAGGCTACGAATAACGAATCTTGCCACGAATCTACTAATCTACGAAAATTTGTACAGTGTAGCTGATCAGTTATCCAATTCGTTGATTCGTAGCCAAATTCGTTATTCGTAACGACCACGTATGTCAAAAAATATCAAACTCAAACAAGTCCACGCTTTGCGACGCGCGCATAGAACACGCGCTCGGATTTCAGGCACTTCTGATTGTCCTCGTTTGAGTGTTAAGCGAAGTTTGAAACACATCTACGCACAGCTAATTAATGACACAACAGGAAGAACGCTTGTTTCTTCTTCAGACAAAGATGTTGAAGTCAAAGCAAAACCTGTTGAAATTGCAAAAGCTGTTGGGAAGAAACTTGCTGAAAAAGCTGTTGAAAAAGGTTTGAAGAAAGCTGTGTTTGACAGAGGTTCTTATCGTTATCATGGACGTGTGGCAGCAATTGCAGAAGGCGCTCGTGAAGGTGGGTTGAAAATCTAAAATCAATTCGTTACTGAAGTACGGAAGGTACTAATATACGGATGAGACAATCAGTATATCCGTAAAAGTCCGTACATCCGTAACGACTACATATGACCGAACAGCAACCAACAATCCAAGCTCAAACTACTGAACCAGCAAAACAAGCTGTGCCACGTTCAGGTAATCGAAATTCAAGAGGTGGCGGAGATCAAAGAAATCGAGGTGGAAATCGTCGTGGCGGGGAAGGTGGTGGTGGTCGTGGACGCGCGCGAGGAAAAACCCAGCAAGTTCGAGAATACGAACAAAAGATTTTGGATTTAGCGCGTGTTACTCGTGTGACTGCTGGAGGAAAACGAATGTCTTTCCGTGCGGCTCTTATCATTGGTGATAAAAAAGGAAAAGTTGGACTTGGAGTTGCAAAGGGCGCAGACGTTCAGATCGCTGTTGAAAAAGCTTATCGCCAAGCAAAGAAAAACATTATTACAGTTCCGATTGAAAACGAAACTATTCCACATGCTGTTTTGGTAAAAGAAGGTTCAGCAATTGTTTTGCTCAAACCAGCACCAAAAGGAACAGGACTTAAAACCGGTGGAGCTGTGCGAACAGTGCTTGAGTTCGCAGGAGTACCAAACGTTGTATCGCGTGTTCTCAATTCCTCAAATAAAATCAATATCGCGCGAGCAGCACTTTTAGCTCTTCAGCAATTTGGAAGTAAAGGAAAGAGATTGAATAAAAAAAATGAAATTGAAGAAATCAAATCAACCTCGAACGAATAATATATGTTGACACTTCAGTCGCTAAAACCAAAAAAAGGGTCAAGAAAAACCAAGAAACGAGTTGGTCGTGGTTTGGGATCAACAGGTTCGTACTCTGGTCGTGGAGTAAAAGGTCAACGCGCGCGCTCTGGCGGTCGTTCAGGTCTCAAATTGAGAGGTTTGCGAGGTATCATGCTTTCGACTCCAAAACATCGCGGGTTTCAAAGCATCGCTACGAAACCCAGTGTTGTTAATGTGTTGGAGCTTGCAAAGCATTTTGTAAACGGCGCAAAAGTCACAAAGAAACTATTACAGCAAAAAGGTTTAGTGACTGAAATTGATTCTGGTGTTAAAATTTTAGGGTCAGGAGAGATCGGAATCGCGCTCACAATTGAAGGGTGTGAAGTTTCTCAAGTTGCAAAACAAAAAATTGAAAAAGCCGGTGGTGTGGTAATTGGAATCAAATAATTATGAACACAATCATTCGCATTTGGAGAACACGTGAAGTGCGCAAAAGCATTTTGTTCGTGATTCTCATGCTGGTTGTGTTTCGAATCGCAGCGCATATTCCAGTTCCAGGAGTTGACGCGTCAGCGCTAAAAGATATTTTTTCTGGAAACCAATTATTTGGACTTCTTAACATTTTTTCTGGCGGAACTCTAGAGAATTTTTCAATTGTCGCGATGGGAGTCGCGCCATACATCACTGCTTCGATTATTTTTCAGTTGCTTGCGATGATTATTCCTTCTTTTGAGGAAATGAATAAGGAAGAGCAAGGCCGTCAAAAAATAAATCAATGGACACGTCTTGCAACAATTCCGCTCGGAATTATTCAGGGATATGGTCTTATAATTTTGATGTCGCAGAACGGTTCGTTTTTTCAAGACAAAGACGCGCTCACAATGTTTTTTGCAATTCTCACAATGACGGCCGGAACCGTTTTCCTAATGTGGATTGGAGAATTGATTTCAGAAAAAAATGTTGGAAACGGAATTTCAATTTTGATTTTGGCTGGAATTATTGCAGGACTTCCAACACTTTTGAGCCAGACACTTTCAGTGTATGATCGTTCACAACTCATCACGCTCATCTTGTTTATTGTAGTTGCTGTTGTGACAATTATCGGAATCGTAATCATGAATGAAGCGCAGAGAAACATTCCTGTTCAATACGCGCGTCATATTCAAGGAGCTCGTTTGTCAGGAGCTGTGACTTCACACATTCCGCTTCGACTAAACATGAGCGGTGTTATCCCGATTATTTTCGCGATCTCGATTATTTTGTTTCCAACAGTTATTGCTCAATTTTTCTTGAGCGCGAAAACAGAACTTTTGCGAAACATAGCAGAACAAACAGTTCAATTATTCCAAAACCAACTTTTTTACGGTATTACTTATTTCGTGTTGGTATTTTTATTCGCGTATTTTTATACAGCAGTTGTTTTTCATCCTGATCAAGTTGCGGAAAATATTCAGAAACAAGGTGGGTTCATTCCAGGTATTCGTCCCGGGAAAAATACTTCTGAATATCTTGGATTGGTTTCCGGTAGAATCTTGTTGCTTGGAGCCACTTTTCTTTCTGTGATCGCTGTTTTGCCTCTTGTTGTTCAACAAGTTACAGGAAATCCAAACTTAGTGATTGGAGGAACATCTATTTTGATTATTGTTTCCGTTGTGATTGATGCGATTAAACAAATCGAAGCGCAATTGACCATGCGTGAATACGACGCGTAGAAATGAAGTAATAAAAAAGTAATAGGCGGGGTCCCTTGACCCCGCCTATTGTTTTGCGAGGACGGGCGGGGTCAAGGGACCCCGCCTATTATTTTACAACTATGCTACTTTGCTACTTTTTTGTTATACTCCAACCGTATGAATCTCTACAAAATCCTCCTAATGGGCCCACAAGGAAGCGGTAAGGGAACACAAGCTGAAAAATTGTCAGCAAAGCTTGGGATACCGTCGTTTGCAATGGGTCAACTGATTCGAGACGAAGTCGCAACTGGTTCAGAAACAGGGAAAAAATTAGAGGCAATTATAAATCAAGGTATTTTAGTTTCTGATGAAGCTGCCGCCCATCTATTGAAATTACGTTTACAAAAACCAGATACTCAAAACGGATATATTCTTGATGGTTATCCGCGCAACCTTTTGCAGTTTGTTGCTTTTGATTTTGACACGCCGACTCACGTTATTGTGATTGATATTCCGCGCGAAGAATCACTCAAACGTTTGGGTGGACGACTTACATGCAGTGTGTGTGGAAAAGTTGGAAGTGTGAATGGTGGTATTAAAGTTGGAGATGAGTGTTCATGCGGCGGAAAATGGACACAGCGAGATGATGATAAACCAGAAGCGATCAATCGTCGGTTGGAGATTTATGAAAAAGACACGTCGCCAGTGATCGCGGAATATGGAAAGAAAGGAATTGTGCATCATGTTGATGGAGTTGGAAGTGCTGATTATGTTCATGCAAGAATTTTAGAAGTTATTTAACGTCCCCCTTCCCAAGGGGGACTAACAGGGGGTTGCCGGCAACCCCACCTAACCTCCCCTTGGGAAGGGGAGGGATTTCGTAACGCTTGTCCTATGTCTCTCATCAAAACATCTGAAGAAATCTCGATCATGCGCGAGGGAGGCCAACTACTTTCAAAAGCTCTGAAGGCTGTTGTTGATGCTGTTGTTCCAGGAGTGAATATGAAAGATTTGGACGTGATCGCAGAACGAGTGATTCGTGAAGGTGGCGGTGAGCCGTCATTCAAAGGATACAAATCACACAAAGATGAAACACCGTTTCCAAGCACGCTTTGTCTTTCTGTGAACGAAGAAATTGTGCATGGATGTGGAAATCGCGATCGCGTTCTACAAGAAGGCGATATTGTTGGAATTGATGTTGGGTGTTGGTTAAAAGGATTGTGTACTGATATGTCTGTAACAGTTCCAGTCGGTAAAGTTTTACCAGAAGCAGAAAAACTCATGGAAGTTACAAAAGGCGCGCTCTTTGCAGGCGTTCGCGCCGCTCGTGTTGGCGGATCGATTAAGGACATCAGCGCCGCGATTGAGAACTTTGTAAAACCACACGGCTATGGAATAGTCCGCGCGCTTGTTGGACACGGAGTCGGACATGCTATTCACGAAGCACCTCATGTTCCAAACTTTGTTTCACCACAATATCCTGATGTTAAAATTGTTGATGGAATGTGTTTGGCGCTTGAACCAATGTTTGGACTTGGTGGAAGTTCAGAAGTTGAAACAGCAAAAGACGGCTGGAGTGTTGTGATGAAAGATAAGTCGCTAGGAAGTCATTTTGAAGTTACAATCGCTGTAACAAAAAACGGAGTAGAAGTTTTGACTCCGTTACCTGTATAATTAAGATTGATTTTCATTAAGTTTAAGATAATAGAGGTAGCCGCAGGCTTTAGCCTGCGCGTATGTTCATTTGTGTACGAACGCGGGCTAAAGCCCGCGGCTACCATCAAAAAAATCGTTTAACATTCGTTGATTCGTAGTAAAATTCGTTATCAGTAACAATTATTATGTCTGAACAACTATCAGGTGCCAGTATAATAAGCATGTTACGAATAACGAATCTGGCCACAAATCATCGAATTAACAAATGTTTGCATTCGTTGATTCGTAGTAAAATTCGTTATTAGTAACAATTATTATGTCTGAATAACCATCAGGAGAACGAATTCGTCAGATTCCAGAGAAACACGAGCGGCCGCGTTTTGACCTTTCAACCATAATGGGAATTAAGGTTGACGAGATTGAAGTTTCAAAAGAGGTTGAGGAAATGGCAGAAGACTATTTAGTAGAGCTTGTTAAAGATAATACCAATCAAGCTGGAATAGCCGAACTTGCATGGGCGTTTCGAAGACAGCTTCAGGATGATCTAAAAGGCGCTGGCAAAGAACTCAGTCTTCTCTTTTTGAAAGAAGATGAATCTCACGCGTTTTCTTTAGCTATCTATCGTAAACTTGTTAGAAGTTCATTCGAGCTTCTTGAGCACGAACTCATTCGTCACGAAAAAGAGAAAAACGAAATCAATGGAACATACGAAGAATTTAAATCTCTTGAAAAAGATTTGTCAGATGAGCGCGGAAAGCTCATCACTCTTCTTTCTGAAATGTTCAAGCGTGTTGGACAAGAACCAAAACCAGTGCACATTGCAAAACGCGCGATTCTTGAAGCTAAAGTTAGTGAGCTTGAAGAAAAGCTCGAAACAGTTAAAAAGAAAAATCCAGATGTCGCGGCTCTTATCGAATATGACACACTCATGGAGTATGCGACTCAACTTCGAACCTCAGGATTCATCTGGACCAAATCTCGTCAAAAGTTATTGCAGGATATTCTGACGGGTGCTCTTACTTCTCGTCCTGTTGCGGCTCTTATGGGTGAAACAGGAACTGGAAAAACAGCTGTTGCTCGAGCGGCTTCAATTGAACTCTCTTCACGAGAGCCAGAACGCACAGTCGGAGGTGACCAAGAAAAGTTTGTTCGTCTTCTTGCAAGTCCTGCCATTCAAGAAGGAAAGACCTACTATGAATATGGTCCACTTCTTCGAGCAATAACAGGCAAGCAATCTTCAATCGATGATCAGCCTTCAAAAGGCGGTGGTATTTTCTTTGACGATGAGTTCAACACTCGTCCAACATCTGTCCAGCGTCAGATTTTGAAGTTTGTGTCTGAAGCCAGAGCTGGACGAAAAGTCGCAGTTCCTGGAACTCCACTTACTGTTACAGTTGAACCGGGTTTTTTATATCTCGCGGCTGGGAATCCTCCGTCTGAACGTTATGAACGCGAAGAAACAGGAATTGAAACCAAGCGTGAGTTTGCAGGAAACGTCATCAATGTTGAATATCTTGAACAAACAAATGAAAATCCAGAATTATATCAAGTTTTGCTCGCGGCTTTGATGGACTCAAAAACTGGACGACTTACGGCTGTTACATATGAAGAAGTAGCGCCTTTATGGGCAAAAGATTCAGCAACAGGCGAGTATCATGTTGATTCAGAACAAACATTTGGTGGTTTCTTATTTCGCTTTGCAAAATGTTGGAATGAGCTTTTTAAGGCGTTTTCTCACAAAGACACTGTTCTTCACAAATCAAATCCTGCAAAACCAAAAGCCGAATATCATCTTTCATCATTTATTTTGGATCCAGGAGTTGTGATTTCTTGGATTGACCAATACAAAGCAAGTCCAAAAGACAGAAAAGATCATCTTTCAGTATTTCTTAACACCAAATTTCGAACCTATCTTGAACAATTTCCTGAAGACGAACAGAAGACCGTTAATGAATATCTCCGCTATTTTGGAATTCCATTCGAATATGAGGACGAAAAGCCACAAGCCGAAGTTCTTACTCCAAAAGAAATCGGATACTTAAATCCAAACGTTCCTCGTCCAAAAGAGAAAGCCGCTCCACCAAAGTTTGAAGCCATTGATTATATTGATCCTGAAACAGGAGATGTGACTTTTCAGTACGTTGCTCAAGAGGTAAGAGGAATTGCTCCTGGCACTAAACTCAAATTCAAACCTGAAAGTAACATGCGTCTTGATTTTCCTTTCAAAGCGGTTCTGCTTGGTATGCTTTATGAACCAAGTACAAAACAAATTAATCCAACAATTGCAATTATAAAATCTGAAAAAGGAATAGCATCACATATTTTCCCAGATGCTTTAAAAGATATCTATGAACTCGATCTTCCTCCACCTCCACCAACTCCAGAAGTCGGCAAACCATTCGCATATGATCGCGCAAAAGCCCAAGAGTATGGATTTAGCGAATTAAAGATTGAAAAGAATGAAAATGCACAAAGCATGATTGACAGTATATACAACCGTGAAATTGCGTTCGTTAATACCTATAAAGCAGGCACTCCAGACCCGGATTCAACTACAATTCCAAAAGCACTCCTCACTCAAGACAAGTTCAAATTGATAGAAGCAAATCTTAAAATTGCATGGTTCAACATGTGTCCCGACCTTCCAAACATTCCGGAAAAATCAATGTGGTTTTTTCAAGCGCTTGGCGAGCACAGGCTTTCAAATACAATTGACAACGACAATCCGCACAATCTCACAAATCCAACTGAACCCCACATTCCTAACTTCGGACAAGACGAGTTTTTGCTTGCAATGGATTTTAAAGAGTTTGATTTTAACAATGACGCTGAAAAACAAGCGGCTCTAACTCCACAAACTAAAAAAATTCTAAAAACACTTTTTGGGACAGAAGATCCAACAGGAATAACAAGAGATGAAATAAACCAAGTGCTTTGGGTGGATCATGAAAATCGCGTTCAATCTCTCAACGCAGTTGCTGTTATTCGCGAGTTGTTGGGCGATAGTGTCAATGTTGACGACTACGAACTTCGTTTAATGCGTTACGATGAATACGCTCGTTCTGCTTCCTCACAAAATTACGGTCAAAAGAATCTTTGGACTCACTTTGATGGATACTACGTGCGCGACGACGGCCATCGATACGGCCTGAATGGCGGTCTTCGCGACTGTGGCGGTTCAGCGTACGTTGTTTATGATCGTCGTGTTCATCGGGACAATCGCCTTGACAATCTGTCTGTTCGCATGGTGCTCTCGCGTAAATTCAAATAGTTCGAACGTCCCCCTTCCCAAGGGGGACTACAGGGGGTTGCCGGCAACCCCACCTAACCTCCCCTTGGTAAGGGGAGGGAAATACTATGCCCGATCGTTCAGAACAACACGTTCCACCACAAGATGTCATCCTGAGCGAGTCTGGCCTTCGGGCTGGACGAGCCGAAGGATCTCGAGAATCAGAAACAGTGAGAACGTTGAAGCCAGATGAAATGAAGAGTTATCAAAAATGGAAGCAAGAAATTCCATCGTCTTTGCGTTCTTTGGTTGAAGGGCACATTCAAGGAAAAACAGTTCGTGTTGATAAAAGCGATCTTCCATCAGTTGTTGAGTTTTACACTGGCATGCAGAAGCTTCTTAATGATCCACATACAGCTGTTGAAGAAATCGGTGTTTCGGAAGTAGTTCAAAAACAACTCTTTGCTCTTCTTAACATGAATGTTGGAGAGGAACACGTGAACATTCTAGCCGCGCTTGCTGATCCAGAAATTAGTTTTGAAGTTAAAACAAATTACGTTCAGTCAAAATTATTACCACGTTTACAATTTTTGCGTGAACGCGACAGGAGAGTTTTAGAAAAAGCGCAAAATGTAACAGGCGAACATGAACAGGAAGAAGAATACTCGCCGCACAGAGCGCCAGAACAGGAAACAGAAGGCGAACTAACTGAAGCAATCGCAACAGTTGCTCCGTTTTATGGCGGAAATTTTGTGGACTCGGTTTTTGATTTGTACGATCCAGAGACACTGACTTGGAAAAAATCGCCTCGCAAAAGACAAGAGGTTCCAGAACAGCGCATAGACAAAGATCGAAAACGAACATACAGATCTGTTGTTAAAAATGGAAAATGCGCGGTTAAACTTCCACATGGTTGGGGGGTTGATAAATCAAGCACAAAAATTTCTGATGATGAGTCAGCAAGATTTCGTATCGAGCACGATCAAGATGGAATCATTCGTCTTAATTCTGAAATTGATGGGCCGCTTTCAATTAATATAGCGCCAACACAAGATTTTATTGATCTATCTTCTCCAGAAGGCGAAGTTCCAGAAGTTCCAGATCAATTCCCATTGGAACTTTTGGAACAAGCGCAAGCGTTGATGGCCACTTCCAGTCATCCTGAGCGAAGCGAAGGATCTCCTTTTAATGGTAAACTTCGTCGCATAGCTTCTATCATTCACAAACATTTAGAGTACGATAAGGACCCAAAATGGGAAGTTGTGTACAAGGCTGATCCATTACGATATTTCGAGAAAATTTGGGAAAACAAAAAAGCAAAATGCGATGAAGCAAATACAATGCTTGCACGTCTGCTCACGAAGCTTGGAGTTCACGCGCGCTTTATCGGTGGCCATAGCGTAAGAACAAAATCGCCAACTGGCGAAGCAATGTTGCTTGATAGTAATCGTCATGCTAGGGCGTTTGCATGGGATCCTGAACATCAAACTTGGATTCGACTTGACGCAACGCCGGCTGGTGATCCAAATGTTGATGAAGAAGAACAGAAACAGGATTTGGAAGAAGGAGACTATGGAGATAAAGAAGCAGAACTAATGAGTGAAGAAGAATTGGAAAAGCAACTTGAGAAGATTGAGAAAGAAGAACACGACCGAGAGGAGCGCGAAGATCCGATATTAAAATATGCAAAAGAAGGGGACTGTTCTCCAGAGGAAGCTCGTACGATCTTAGACAAAATAACAACGCTTCGAGAGCGTTATGCGCGAGTTTTGCTTGATGCTGACAAGCAATGGCAAACGCTTGTTCGCCAAAATGTTCGCGAGCAAATTGTTGATCGCGGGCCAGTTCCACTTTCACAAATGGATGAAATTGATGAAGACGAGATTGTTTCCGGTTACATCGAAATTAAATCCGGTGAAAAAGATCCTTTGATCGGCCAACGAGAAGTTGTTGAACAAAAAAAAGAAAAATGGTTTGGAGGATATGAAGTTTATATTAACGCTGACATGAGCGAATCAATGAGCTGGACCATCAACGGCGTTAAAAAAGTTGATGCACAGCGCGACATGGCGTTTCTGTTGGTTGATTCGTGCATGAATGCATCCGTTACAACAAGAAAAAAAGAACATCAACTTAAAGCGCCAATGCCCGTTAAAGTTAGTGTTGTGGTTATTGGTGAGAGAACAGAAATCGTTTTGCCATTGACTGAAGAATGGGGACCAAAAGAGCAAATCAAACTTTATCGCGCGCTTGATGCTGGAGCTGGAGGAACAACTCCGGATCATGATGGTCTTTCACTTATTGAACAACAAATTATCGCGTCAAAGTGGGAGCAAGATCAGGCGCGAGAAAAACAGCCGAAGTTAAAGGATCATGGTTGGAAACCACAGAGATTCGTTATCGCGACAGCCGATGGCGGGTCGGATAGTCCAAGAGCTGTAAAACTTGCAAACGAGCGGCTTAAAACAATGGGAGTGCCTGTTGATTTGTTTCTTATCGCTGATGAAGAAGATGAAAATTTGGAAACACTTGCAAAAAAATCTTATCAATCTGTCACACCAATTTCAGATGTTAGTGAGTTAGCTGAAAAAGGTTTGAAGAGATTGATGGAGAGAATAAAAGAAGCGTATGGAAAATAGACGTTACGAATAACGAATTTTGCTACGTATTTACGAATTGACGAATATAATGTGAAGACATTAAATAGATTAGATTTTATCTATCCAGAGTTAAGCTATAAAATCATCGGCGCTTGTTTCGACGTTTTTAATGAACTTGGATTTGGGCATAAGGAAAAATATTATCAAAATGCACTTGAGGTTGAATTTGGTAGCAAAGCAATTCGCTATCAGTCGCAAGTTCGATCGAATCTCTTTTTTAAAGGGAACAAAGTTGGTTTATATTATTTCGATTTTCTCATAGACGATAAAATTGTAGTTGAATTGAAAGTCGGCTCTCGTTTTAAAAAGCGTGATTATGAGCAAGTGAAAAGTTACCTAGTTCAATCTAAATTAAAGTTAGGTATTTTGGTAAGATTCGCGGAAGACAACACAACCCCCCCCAGAATATTGTCTCCTAACTATTCGTAGATTCGTAGCAAGATTCGTTATTCGTAACATATGCGTATCCTCGGGATTGACTACGGCGATAAAAAAATTGGTTTAGCGTTTGGAGACAGTGACGCGAGAGTCGCTGTTCCGCTTGATGTTGTTCTAAATGCAGGAGCTGAAACAATTCGCATTTTTGCTGAACGTGTAAAAGCGGAAGATATTGATGTGATAGTTGTCGGAGTTCCACTTTCAACAGGTAGTCATCACAGTGAAGAGCAACTTGAAAAAACACGCAAGTTTATTCGTGCGCTCGAAGACGCTGTTTCAATTCCCGTTATTGAAGAAGACGAGTCGTATACAACATCGGAAAGTATCCGATTACAAAAAGAAGAAGGATCAAAAGCGCAAGAAGACGCTCTTTCGGCAATGTTGATTGTGCAAAGTTATTTTGAAAAAATATAAACAATCACATTCACGTGTCGTTTGTTTCAGTAGAGACAGACGGGCCGACTTTTTCTTGGCCTTTGAACAAGATAGAGGGCAGAAATGGCAGAGAGGGCAGAAAATAGGCGGGGTGCCCACACCCCGCGGTGCTGTGAAAGCGGGGTCAAGGGACCCCGCCTATGTCTCTTGTGAACCTTTGTAGTTTATTGACTGGTTGAAGGCTGAAGAGAAAGGTTTATAAGATTTAAGGAGTAGTTTGCATCATGTCGCAGGGAGTCGAGGAGGAGTAAAGAAGCCAACTGCTTGGCTTCGTACCTCCGAGACGGGTTGGACGATGTCTGGCTGAAAGCCAGACCGGACAACACCCTGCGGCGAGGAGTCCGTTGGCCCGAAGACATGGTGCAACTGCTCCGACACCAGTCTTCCTCAACGTCTCACGGCGGCGGTCAAGAACAGAGAAATCGAATGGTCTATGTCAATAAAGAACCTATGAGCACACTTTATTCCACAACTGCTATCATTCTTTCGCGACGAGATTTCAGAGAAGTTGATAGATGGTATACGGCGCTAACTCCGGAATACGGAAAGATCGAATTTGTCGCTCGAGGTGGTCACAAGTCGCTTGCGAAATTAACTCCACATCTTGAGATGATCGCCGAAGTTGAACTTTTGCTTGTGCACGGGCGGCAATATCAGATCATAGCCGGAGTTGAACGCCATCACTCGTTTTTTGGTTTACACGAACATCTAAATCAACTCACTCTTGCGCACAACGCGCTTCATCTTGTTGATGTTGCGACAAAACCAATGGAGCGCGATCCTGTTTTGTATGAGCTCTTGCAAGATTGGTTAGAATTTCTTTGCGCAACAGAATCCATCAGCAACGAACGCGCTGGATTTTTACTTGGTTCTTTCATGTTAAAACTTATGGATGTTTGCGGTTATCGTCCGGAACTTAAATTGTGTTTGTCGTGTCACAAATTGATAGAACCGCAAAATTATCATTGGCACGCATTGCGAGGCGGAGTTGTTTGTCATTCGTGTTCACTCGCAAATCAACAAGCTTGGTTTTCAGCTCGATCGATTTCAGACGAGACTCTCAAGCTTATTCGATTTGCTCTTCGCGAGCCGTTTTCATCCCAAACTCGACCACATTTGAAAGTGGAGCACATTGAAAGTTTTCATGAAGTTTTAGAATCATTCATCATCTCTCATTTTCCAATAATTCCATCAGTTTCTTTGAGAACAGCTTGTGCTATTTAGGCAGAGAAGGCCCAGAGGTCCAAGATGTCCCAGATGGCCAAAAGGAACAGAAACCAATCATTATCTAAACCTCTAGGCCGTCTGGGCCTTCTAGGCCTTCTTGGAACTTTTTTATACTTGCGCTTGATGCCCTTTTTGCGATAAACTCTTGTTGATATGGTCTTCATAAAGGACATTGGCGCGCATCTTGGGGAAGAGGTTGAACTCAAGGGTTGGGCATATAATTTCCGTTCAAGCGGAAAAATTTTCTTTTTGCAAATGCGCGATGGTTCTGGTCGTGTTCAAGTTGTTTATTCAAACGCAAGCATGCCAGAAAACGAGTGGAATGCTTTGCAAACACTTCGGATTGAGTCGTCCGTTGTAGTTCGTGGAAAAGTAAAAGAAGATTCTCGTTCACCAAGTGGATTCGAACTTGATGGTGTTTCATTTGCGATTATTCAGTTGGCAGAGGAAGATTATCCAATCAGCAAAAAAGAACATGGTCCGGATTTTTTATTAGACGAGAGACACTTGTGGTTGCGAAGTGAAAGCCAGTGGGCGATTTTGCGAGTGCGCGATCGCATTATCACTTCAACTTATGAATGGATGCATGAAAATGGTTTTGTAAAATTTGATACTCCGATTTTGACGCCGACTTCGTGCGAGGGAACAACAGAACTTTTTGAAATGGATTATTTTAGTGATGTTACGAATAACGAATCTGGCTACGAATCTACGAATGGAAAGACGAAAGCTTACTTGGCGCAATCAGGTCAGCTTTATTTGGAAGCTGGGATCATGTCACTTGGTCGAGCTTTTGATTTTGGTCCTGTGTTTCGTGCGGAGAAATCTAAAACTCGTCGGCATCTCACAGAATTTTGGATGATGGATGCTGAAGCCGCGTTTGTTGAGCATGATGAGAACATGAAAATTCAGGAAGAACTTATTGTTCGAATTGTAAAAGATGTTCTTGAAAAAAATGCGTCTGAATTGAAAATTCTAGAACGCGATATTGAACCGCTTAAAAAAGTTTCAGCGCCATTTATTCGTCTCACACATGCTCAAGCAATTGAAAAGTTGCGTGGGCTTGGTTCTGACATTGGTGATCGCGCTGATTTGGGTGCTGATGATGAAACACTTCTTACGCAACAATTCGATCGTCCGATTTTTATCGAAAAATATCCTGCTGAAGTAAAAGCGTTTTACATGAAGCGAGATCCAAACGCTCCTAACCTAGCGCTCAACAACGATTTATTGGCGCCAGAAGGATATGGAGAAATAATTGGAGGCTCGCAACGCGAAGATGATTTGGATACATTGCTCCAGCGAATGCAAGAACACCATCTTCCGCTGGAGCCGTTTGAATGGTATGTGGACTTGCGCCGTTTTGGTTCAGTCCCTCATTCAGGATTCGGATTTGGACTTGAACGCATTGTAGGATGGATTTGTGGATTGCATCATGTGCGCGAGACAATTCCTTTTCCAAGAATGATAAATAGACTTAAACCGTAGTAGTAAAGTAGCTAGTAATAAGTAGCAGGTATTAGGTAGTAGGTATATGAATGAAAATAAAATCAATCACTTCACCGATCTAATTACATGGCAAGAGGCTCATAAACTTGCGTTGATGGTGTATAAATTAACACAGAAGTTTCCACCGCCTGAACAATATGGACTTGTAAGTCAGATGCGTCGGTCAGCTATTTCGATCTCGTCCAATATCGCGGAAGGTTTTGGTAGGAGAACAGGAAAAGAAAAGATTCGTTTTTACGATATAGCAATTGGTTCATTATTCGAACTTCAGAATCAATTTTTTCTTTCAAAGGACTTACTATATTTAGAAATTGACTATTTCACGACTGTTCACACACAATCAGTGCGAGTAAATAGTCTCTTAAATGGTTTGATCAAAACAGCTCTTTAGCGTATATACATACTACCTACTACTTACTACCTACTACTTTTTCAACTATGTCTCGTACTCCAATTTCCCAAACACCAACTCTTCTTAAACAAACCGTTTTGTTAAACGGTTGGGTTCATCGAATTCGTCGAATGGGCGACAAACTTGTTTTCATTGATTTGCGAGACGAAAGCGGACTTGTACAACTTGTTTGTTACAAACCAGATTTGGATGAAGCAACAATGCAAAAGGTTGATGAATTAAAACCTGAATATGTAATTTCGGTAGAAGGCATTGTAAACGCGCGAAGTGAAAAACAAATTAATCCTGACATGTTAACAGGTAAGATTGAAGTTGCTATTAAAAAAGTTTCGATTCTCAATCGCGCAAACACGCCTCCGTTTCCAATCGATCAAGATTCAATCAAGGTCGATGAGCAGTTACGTTTGAAATATCGTTATCTTGATTTGCGCACGGAAAGATTACAGAAAAACATTCGTCTGCGCAGTGCTTGGGTTCAGGCATGCCGAGAGTTTTTGTTTGAACAAAAGTTTGTTGAAATCGAAACACCGCTTCTTACAAAAGCAACACCAGAAGGATCGAGAGATTTTGTTGTTCCGTCGCGTTTGCAACCCGGGAATTTTTTTGCGCTTCCACAAAGTCCGCAACAATATAAACAGCTTTTGATGACTGCAGGTTTTGAAAGATATTTTCAAACAGCTCGCGCGCTTCGCGATGAAGATCCTCGCGCGGATCGCGGTTTTGAACATACACAGATTGATTTGGAAATGAGTTTTGTTGAAAGGGAAGATGTGATGCAGATGGTTGAAGCAATGGTAATTCAGTCTGCTGAAAAATTAGGATTTACACTCAAAGAAAAACCATTTCCACGAATCAGTTATCGCGACGCAATGCAAAAGTATGGCGCTGATAAATTTGATTTGCGAACACAAGAAGAAAAAGATGCTGGCATACTCGCATACGCATGGGTGATTGATTTTCCATTTTTCGAAATGGATGTGAAAACAGGACATTGGACATTCACGCACAATCCATTTTCTCAACCATTGCCAGAATTCCGTGAAGATCATCTTGCTGGAAAAAACATTGGCAACATTTTAACTTCACAATACGATCTTGTGTGCAACGGATATGAGTCTGGCGGTGGAAGTATTCGCGCGCACGAGGCAGAGGTTTTGGAATCAACGTATAAAATCATGGGATACTCTGAAGAAGAAATAAAAAATTCTGTTGGGCACATGCTCGAAGCGTTTCGATTTGGAGCACCTCCACATGGTGGAATTGCACTTGGTGTTGAACGTAATCTTATGAACCTAACAGGAGAAACAGCTTTGCGAGAAGTTGTCGCGTTTCCAATGACAAGTTCTGGAAACACATCTGTCATGGACGCGCCTTCACCTTTGGACGCTCAAACACTTCAAGAATTAAAGATATTGATTAAAAAATCAAATTAAATTCGTCATTGCGAGGAAGCTAAAGCGACCGAAGCAATCTCTGCGAGATCCTTCGACTCGCTCCGCTCGCTCAGGATGACACGGCTGTCAAAAACATGAACTTTCAAGTTGATTTAGACAAATACAAAGGTCCGCTTCAGCTTTTACTTGAGCTAATTGAAAAGCAGGAGCTTCCAATAACAGACGTTTCACTTGCAAAAGTTACAGACGATTATTTGGTTTATGTTAATGAAAATGAGCCTTCGATTGGAGAGTTGGCAGATTTTCTCGTGATTGCAACGCGCCTTCTTCTGATAAAATCGCGCGAGCTTTTGCCAGACGAACAAATTGATGAAGAAGAAACTAAAACATCTTTGGCCGCGCAACTTCAACTTTATAAACTATTTGCAGAAGCCGCGGAGCTCATTGATGCTCAACATCAAAATACAAAAAAATCATTTTCGCGCGCGCAAGCGAACGTTGTGAAACTTGATCAGTTTGTTTTGCCAGAAGGAATGACTGTATCGAATTTGGAAACGGCTTTTTCTTCTTTAATGAAACGTCTTGAACCATTTTTTAGAATCAAACAAGCAACACTTGAGCGAGTGGCATCAGTGAAAGAACGGTTGAAGGAAATTCATCACGCTCTTTTGTCTCGTGCACGCATGACATTTCGAGATTTGATTTCTGGTGGACGTTCGAAAGTTGATATTGTAGTTAGCTTTTTAGCTTTACTAGAATTAGTTAAACAACAAAGCATTCATGCGATTCAATCAAGTCCGTTTGAGGACATTGAAGTGAAAAGAATAGACTAGTTGTAACACTCATTATGCTTATCACAAAACTCGAAGCGATTTTATTCGCAATCGCAAAACCAATCGCCATATCTCAACTTTCCAAACAACTCAACATCTCGCTTGAGGTTGTTCGTGAGGCTGTTGATTCGATTAAAGAAAATTTCAACAAAACAGAATCCGGAATTCATTTGATTGAACTTGATGGAAAGATTCAATTTGTTTCAAATCCTGATGTTGGAGAAGATGTTTCCGCGTTTTTGAAAAAAGAAGCAAGTGGTCCGCTAACACGACCGTCGCTTGAAACACTTGCTGTTGTTGCTTATCGCGGTCCAGTTACAAAACCTGAAATTGAACAAATCCGCGGAGTGAATTGCGCAATCATTTTGCGAAATCTTTTGATTCGCGGACTTATTGAAGAAAGGGAAGATGTAACACGTTTGCAAAACGTGTACACGGTATCAGTGGATTTTCTGAGAGAGCTTGGATTGCATGGTTTGGATGAATTGCCAAAATATCCTGACTTTCATGAGAATGAAAAAATTCAACAATTGCTTTCAGAAGTTGGGAACGAGCCACAAGTATGACCCCGTTAGAAGGCTGTTGAATATAATCAATGGTTTTTTCATGAGGTAACGATAAATTAATGTATAATCGTCAGGCTAGAAGAAAAAATTTCATCCGAAATTTTTTCTGGAGGCCTTCTAACGGGGTATGATTTTCAAGCTTTTCACACAGGTATTTTTAGCCTCAACTCTTTTGCAATTGTTTCCTATTGATGCGCGAGATCTTGAACAAGCCACAACTCTTTCGACATATTCCGTTTTTGACATTCCAATTTCACAAAATAGTTCCACACTTGAAAACACTCCAGTTAAAAAAGATCCATCTCGACTTGGAATTGTTACAACAGCAGTGAGCGCTTTGGTGATGGATAGAAAATCCGGCGCGATTTTGTTTGAAAAAAATCGGCAAACTCCTCGAGCGATTGGAAGCATCACAAAACTCATGACAGCTTATGTTTTTCTTCAGACCAATCCTGATTTAAGCGCGAAAGTTTCATTACTTCAAACTGATGTGCGTTTAGGAGGCATTCAACATATTCCAACAACAGAAGAAATTACAGTTCACGATTTGCTTTACGCAAGTTTAGTTAGTTCAGATAATTCAGCAACTTCTTCTCTTGTCAGAATTTCTGGAATGTCAGAGGGAGATTTTGTTGCAAAGATGAATGAGACAGCGGCCATGATTGGCATGCAACAAACACAATTTGTTGATGCAACAGGATTGTCATCAAAAAATACTTCCGTTGTTACAGATCTAGCGCGATTGCTTGATTCAGCCGCGAAAATAGAAACAATTCGAGACGCAACTCAACAATCAAATCATGTTGTTAGTAGTTTATCTGGCAAAATATTTTTGCTTGAATCGACAGATGATCTTCTTGGAAGTTTCATGAACAAAGATCCTTACAAAATTATTTCTGCAAAAACTGGATTTTTGCCAGAAGCGGGATATTGTCTTGCCACATTGTTTTCAAGAAATGGAAAAGATGAAATTCTAGTGATTGTTCTTGGATCTGATTCAGATGCTGGACGTTTTCAAGATGTTAAATCTTTAGCGGCTTGGGTTTATGACGCTTATGAATGGTGAATGGCAAATTATTTTAATGTCAGCGCTTCCAATTGCTGAATTGCGCGTCGCGCTTCCGCTCGCGATTTTGCAATATCATTTTGCTCCTTTTTTTGCGCTTTTTTTATCTGTTCTTGGCAACCTTCTTCCGATTGCGCTAGTCTTTTATTTCATGCCTCCAATTTTATGTTTTGCTGAAAAGCACATTCCAGTTTTGCATCGCGTGATTGAGTCGTATTTGCGTTCACTTGAAAGAAAATATCAAAGCAAATACCACAAATACGGCGCGTTTTTTCTTTTTTTGTTTGTTGCTGTACCGTTTCCTGGTACTGGCGCGTGGACTGGGAGTGTTCTTGCTGTATTGTTTGGAGTTAAACCAAAAGCAAGTATCCCAGCAATCGCAGGCGGTGTTTTGCTTGCTGGTATAATTGTTTTGATTTTGACACTCGGATATGAAAATCTTTATTGATGGAACTACTCTTTGCTCGGCTGATGGCTCTTCAGGAGCTGGTATCGAACACTACTCATGGTCACTTGTTCATGAAGTGTTACGTCAGAATGAATTGGAAGATCAAATTATTGTATTTGTTCCTCAACAGTTTTCAAAACAAAAACAAGCAGAACTTCTTCGTGGCGCAAAAAATGTTCGAATTATTCGAGCATTGTTACCACACATTCCCTTTGTAAGCAGACACATTTTTTTACCCATTCGAGCATTGCTTTTACGAACAGATATTTTCTTTTCTCCTTTTGGCCAACTTCCATTTTTGTGGAGAGGTAAAAGTGTGATAACTATTCATGATGTTTTAATTTACGATCATCCAGAATGGTTTCCGGAAGAAATGGTTGATTCGTTTTCAACCCGTTTCATTGTTCCGTCTTCAATTTCAAAAGCCAGTTCAATAATTTGTGTTTCAAAATGGACAGAGCAGAGATTGCGCGAGCATTTTCCAGAAGCGCGAAACAAAACAGTTGTAATTCCAGAAGGAGTTGAGCTTGGATCGCATAAAGAAGTCGAACACGAGGGTCGTTTTCCTTTTGATCGCGATTACGTGTTAATGCTTGGCACGATTGAACCGCGAAAAAATTTGCAAAACGCGTTTGCGGCTTTTGAACATTTTTTTGAAACACATCCTGAACAACAACAAAGCGTTCGTTTAATCGTTGCTGGGAAATTTGGTTGGCGTTCAAAGGAAATCATTCAATCTGTTCAATCTCAAGATTCGATTCATTTTTTAGGTCCTGTGACAGAAGAAGAAAAATGGTATTTATTGAGTCGCGCAACATGTCTTTTATTTCCATCGCTTGAAGAAGGTTTTGGATTGCCAATTCTTGAGGCAATGAGTGTTGGAACACCTGTAATTACAACGCGTCGAGGCGCGCTAGAAGAAGTTGGCGGGGACGTGGTAATCTATTGTGATCCTGACGATACTGATGAAATGTCCCTCGCAATCGCTCAATGTGTGTTGGTTCCAGAGGGAATTCAGGCTCTGCGCGAGGAAGGGTATCGTCGCGCAGTTCAATTTTCTTGGAGCAGAGCGGCAAGCGCAACACTTGAATTGTTTCATTCCATTACCCAAAACCCAACACCTAAAACCTAACACCCAAAACCTCAAACTATGTTTTCAAATACAATTTGGCGTTCTGTACTACAGTATAATGTGAATTGGGTTGTGAAAATACTCATCCTTTCCGATTTAATTATTTGGTCAGCAGGGCAATTGTTCACTCCTGTGTTTGCACTTTTTATTGAAGATCATCTTTCAGACAATCCAATACAAGTTGTTGGAACTGCAGTTGCAATCTACCTTATTACTCGGTCTATTTGTGAAATTCCTGTTGGTATTTTTGTTGATCGAACACACTCTGAAAAAGACGACCTTGTTACTGCTGTGGTGGGCACTGTAATCATGGCGATTGCATATTTTTTGTACACAACCATTGGAGAAGTCTGGCAACTTTATCTTTTACAAGTATTATTAGGATTTGGAACAGCCGTTGCTTTTCCTGGATGGTATTCCATGTTTACGCGACACATTGATAAAACAAAAGAGGCTTTTTCATGGAGCCTCTATGACGTTTCGCTTGGTGCTGGAATGGCAGTCGCCGCAGCTTTAGGAAGTATGATAGCGAGTCAATTTGGATTTCAAATTTTGTTTTATATTGCTTCAGCGATGACACTTTTAGGCGCGATCACATTGTGCTCTGTAAAAGGACAAATTTTTCGATCGCACCACCATCATCATCCACAGGCTTTATAATTTCGTTTGAAGATAAGCAATCAATACAATTTGTGCCATGATCGCATAGTAAAGTGGCACGTCGCCTTTTCGTTGAACAAAAAAATCGTGAAAGAAAAAGTGTAAACGTATAAACCATCGAAGGAATGGCGCTTTTGTAACTTCAAACAAACCAACAATAAGGTCTGGAAGAACACTGCCGACGATTCCCCAACTAAATGTTCTGATTGATTCAAGGTCGCGTGTATTTGCGATTAAGAGTACAAAGAAAAGTGCGACGATCGCATCAATCACCACATAAGCCACTGCGCGTTTTCGTTTTCGTTTATGAATACGAAAATTATCCGATAGCCCTGTATCCCCATGCGGAATCATGTCAACAATGAAATGAGAGATGAAACCAAAAATGAATGCCAAAAAAGGCGTTCCTACCGCGTGACCTATTACAGCACCAATTGTCGCATGCGTTGTTAGTGTCATACCCGGTAGGACAACTTCGAATTATAAACTGACCGATTTAAATGATTTAAGACGTTTGGCCAAGAACCTACGGCCACCAGTTGTTTTTAGGTATCCTTCTCTACGATTTGCGTCTTCTTTGGATAGACATCCTTCAAAATATATTATCACAAGCGGTCTTCGTCCTTTTGTTGAGAAAACCTGTCCACCACAGTGTTCTTGAAAACGACGGTTCAGGTCTTTGGTAATGCCTATGTAGCTTTTCTTATCTTTCAGGCTAAGTAAGACGTAGACGACCCAAAATTTCGAAGTTGTACTACCGGGCATAATGACAAGTAAGATACCACATTTGTTCAATTTTGTGAAACGTGTTAAAAGGAAAAAGCAGTCGTTCCTTCCATCCATAAATTGAGGTGAAAAATGGGAACAAACCCGAATCTCACAGTTCCAGCTTCGGCTCTGATTGAAGCTCATTTGTCAGAGCTTGTTTCGCCAGAACAGTGCAGACAAGCCAGAATGTCGCTTTCAGATGGAGAGAATTTGGGTCAGGCACTTGTGCGTTTGGGTCATCTCCCAGAGGCTCGGCTTGTCGAGTTTTTATGCGCTCAATACAAAGTGCCAGCAGTTGATCTTGACGCATGTGAGGTTTCTCCAGAAGCGATCAAACTAGTGACAAGAGAAATGGCAGAGAGACTTTCTGTGTTCCCTGTAAGCAAGCAGGGAAAAAGACTGACTGTTGCGATGGCAGACCCTGGGGACATAACAGCGATCAAAGATCTCCGGTTTAGCACTAGTTGTGAAATAGACGTTGCTGTTGCATCAGACACGGCGATCTACAGAGCGATCAGCGAGCATTACGGCAAAGTGGGTCTGACAGAGATTTGGGGCGGACGTGAGCCGGGCGATCTCGCTGTTACGATCGGAGAATCCGGGAATGATCTTGGTCAAGATGCAGACGTCGAAGAACTGCAAAAACATTCTCAAGAGAAACCGATCGTCACATTAGCGAATCAGATTCTTGTTCGTTCAGTTCAATCAAGAGCTTCAGACATTCACTTGGAGCCATTCGAAAATGACTGTCTGGTGCGTATACGCGTAGACGGAACCTTGAAGCTTGTTGTCACAATGAAGCCGATACCGTTTCGGTGGCTCATCAGCAGATTCAAAGTCATGGCTGAATTGAATTTGGCTGAACACCGCCAGCCTCAAGATGGCCGCATTCGTCTCAAGTTTCAAGGTGAAGCTGGACAAGAACGCGAAGTGGATTTTCGTATTTCAACTCTTCCGACATTGTTTGGAGAGAAAGTCGTTTTGCGTGTTTTGGATAAAAACGCGCAAAAACTCCAACTAGATGCCCTTGGCATTGAAAAAGACACACTAGCTGTAATACGAAAGGCAATTCATAGGCCACACGGAATCGTACTTGTGACTGGTCCAACAGGGTCAGGCAAGACAACCACTCTCTATTCCGCTCTGAATGAGCTCAATGTCGGCACCAAGAACCTATGCACTGCTGAAGATCCGATAGAAATACAGTTGGAGAGGGTCAATCAAGCAGAGGTGAATCACGCGATTGGTTTTTCTTTCGCGAAGATTCTACGATCACTCTTGCGTCAGGATCCTGACATCATCATGGTTGGTGAGATTCGCGACTATGAAACAGCCGAGATTGCGATTCAAGCCGCTTTGGTTGGTCGTTTGGTTCTCTCAACCATTCACGCAAACAGCGCGGTTGATACAATAGTCAGATTGACGAGTCTCGGTGTTGAGCCGTCTCTTATTAGTCGAACTGTCAAACTGACTCTTGCTCAACGTTTGTTACGCAAATTGTGTTCAAGATGTAAGCGCGTTGAGCCAACACCGCTTGCTGAACTTCTCGCGCTTGGTTTCACTGAACAAGAAGCAAGTCAAACAAAGACCTACGTCGCTGTTGGATGTCATCATTGTGAAAAATCAGGATTCCACGGTCGAGTCGGTATTTACGAAGCTATGTTGATCGGATCAGAGTTGCGTAGCATGATAGCAGAACATGAAACTGCTGATCGCATGCTGAAAGAGGCAACAAGACTCGGCATGCGCACACTTCGTGAAGAAGGCTTGAGGGTAATTCAAAAAGGACTGACAACCGTCGAAGAAGTTCTACATGTCACTTCATCTAACGAATAGCTTTTCTCTCTGCCTTCGGTTCACACCGAGGGTTTTTTGTATGAGCTATTGACATTTTGGCCTTTTTTTGATAGCATTTGAGCGTCGCAATTGTGCGGCCATTTGCTTAGGAGGAACACCCATGTCGAAAGACCATGGAACACCCTCGGGCGTTTTCGTCAATTTTCTAGCCGCACTTGTCAAAGCGGCACCACGAGATCTATCGGATGAGAAGATGCAACTATGGGCGACTTGCGAAAGCTATGAGTTGGCGCAAAGACTTCGTTATGTTCTTGAAGACTGTCCTGGCGCCCAGTTGGTACAACAACCGAATCTTCCTTTGCACAGCGGCATAAGGATTCAGTTCAAAGCAGGTCGTCACTGGTACGTTGCAGTCGGTTTTCTGGGTCCAGACGAACCTTCGCTTGACTGCGACACGATCCTTCAACGAACAGCCAGTGTTGGACACGGAGTTTACGCGGAACACTGCACAGAGATCTGTGAAGATTATAACTTGCCGAACGAACTTTGGGGGTTTGATCTCCTAACGCAATGGACTATTCCTGGACCGCCGACGAGCATGGTGTGCTTTCTGTCAACAGATGCAAAAAATAGACGCCTGTTTAAGCAGGGTTGGATGGAACTCGACTCTAAATGTCGCTCCGACACCCTTGTTCTATATCGTCTGCCAGACTCCACTGACTGACGTTCGCTCTTGTTCTTGCTCCGGCTTGGTTTCACCAACTGGAGTTTTTTGTATCAAAAAAAAACCGCAGATCGATTGCGGTTATTTATTTCACAAATCCGTCATCCTGAGCGAAGCGAAGGATCACGAGCAATAAGAGACCCTTGATTATTTTGAAAGAAGTTTCTCAATCTTGTGCTCTGTTTCTATTCGAATTTTTGCATCGCCTTTTTGCCATTCATCAGTAAGTTGGAAATATTCAGGCGTTCTACCTATCGACTCAAGAGCCTTTAACATATTTTTTTCTTCATTTATTCCTGTTTGAGCAAATTCCATATGGCCTTTATGTGCCGGTCCTCTTTCTTTTTCAGATATTGTGTTTAGTTTTTCTAATCTTTGCTCGAGGACTCTCATCTCTTGTTTTATATCAGCAATTTCAGTATGCAGCTGTTCTTCTCCAAGTGTAAATAAATGTCTTGCCGCGTCTCTACCTGTAGGCACATCACTTTTCATGACTAATTGAAACTCTGGTTTTAATTTATCAACACGTTTATCCCAAAGCTGATCCTGTATCTTACGAGCAATATCAGTTACAACAGGATCAGAGTCAGCATAGTTCTGTGCACCTGCTATTTCGCGTATAGGTGAAAATTTGTACAAGTCAGAATTTACCAATCCTTTGATTCTATCTTCTTTTCCACTTGCTTGGACAGGTAAATTGTCAAGCAAGGAATCTAAATTTATTTCAGGTAGATAATCAGTTCTCTCTTGTGTCGTTTCTTCCATTTTTGGTTCGCCACCTTTTTCTGCGTCAAGTTGTTGTTTTCGTTCATCCAAACTAACTAACTGCTCTTTAAGAGTAGTAGCTTCAGCTTGAAGTGTAGTAAGTTCTTTGTTCAAACCTTCGTTTATATCAACAGGAAGTTCAGCTGATTGATCTACTTGTGATTTTGCTTCTGAAAGTTGTGAATCAAGTTGAGCAATCTCATTTGAGGCTGATGCGAATTCTTGTTCTGCTTGTTCTTGTCCTGTACCTGGTGTTTCTGTTTCATGTTTTGCACCTTCAGTATCAGACCCTGCTTCAGCTGTATTTTCAAACTGTGCTTGTCCTTCCGTTGAATTATTTCCAGCCATATTGTTGAATGTTAAAGATTTTATGCTATAATTTAAGTGTAGGAAAAATATCTACATTTATGCCAAAAGATACTTACGCACTAATAATTGCAGAAATTCGTAATGTAGTCAAACAATTTGGAGATCTTCGTAGACGGACTTTTGATGTACGAAAACGAATGGGGGAAGAACAAGATAAGGTAAAAATTCAAAAGATCAAAAGCAAGCTTGGAATTTGAATAAACAAAGTAAAAACACCAGGCAAGCTGGTGTTTTTACTTTGGTAGCTGGGGTGGGAATATGGCCTTTGGCCATATTGCGTTCGTTCGCTCGGGATAGTCTGAACCCTCGGTTCATCCTCTCCGCTCGCTCACTCACGCATCGAACCGGTGGGTTCTCATCCCACCCACAAAACAAAAAGACAGCAGGATTTCCTGCCGTCTTTTTGTTGGTAGCTGGGGTGGGAATCGAACCCACGACCTAGGGCTTATGAGTCCCTCGCTCTAACCAACTGAGCTACCCAGCCAGATAAAACTTTCTGAATTGGCGTCTTGCTCGTGCTTCGACAAAAAGCCGTTAAGTTCTGTTTTGGTGCCGATGGTGGGAGTCGAACCCACATGAGTTTCCTCACACGATTTTGAGTCGTGCGCGTATACCAGTTCCGCCACATCGGCAATTCATGAGGCGAAAAAATGATACATGAAATCTGTTCTTTCGGTCAAGAATCGAATAACTTGCCTTTCCTAAACAACAATCTATACTTGGAGTATATGATAGATCATGTTGTAACAACAAATGAGATCATGGATTTCCTTCAAAAAAACATGGTTACCAAAGAAGAATTTAGTCAACTTAATGCAAAGGTGGACAGCTTGACGTTAAGGTTGGACAACTTGACGCAAAGGTTGATGGACCGATGGACTTGACAAAAAACTCAACCAGACAAAACTTGATCTTTTAGAAGCTATGGATGACAAACTTGCTGATCTGAAGGGCGATCTTGTGATTCTTATGAGAAAGGAAGATCAGAAAGTAAATAGTTTGATTCATCTGTTAGTAAATCGTAAACTCATATCAGAGCAAGAGGCAGATACTCTTATTGAAATACGCCCGTTTTCTCAACCAATTGCTTGACACATTATCGATTCATGCTTAAACTGCACGCGCGGGGTAGAGCAGCCTGGCAGCTCGCGAGGCTCATAACCTTGAGGTCGTTGGTTCAAATCCAACCCCCGCAACCATAAAACCCTCATGCGATAGTATGTGGGTTTTATGATTGAACAGCGTCAGCTGTTAATTTTTGCAAATTCGCACATAAAAATTCGGGGTTGGATCCTGACGAGCGATCGAGCTTGCTCGAAGGAGCTTGTCTACACCCAACCCCCGCAACCAAAAACATCCGTGCATTGCTCGGATGTTTTTGTTATACTTGTGGAAGTTGTGAAGCACACTACTTCCGCAAATCAAAAAAAAGGAGTTACTGCGCCATGTTGAAGGGGACAACGGCGAAGAGTCCGTTGACCCGGCCGTCGCCGGCCGAAGCCGGCTATGGCCGGCGTAGGCCGGAGACATGGCACAGTAGCTCCTGCTCTTCCGCTTGCCTCCTGCCTGTTCAGTTTCCTATGGCTCATATAATTTCAGTTGTTAATCAAAAAGGTGGGGTTGGAAAAACAACAACAACCGTGAATCTCGCCGCTTATTTGGCTGAACATGGTAAGTTTGTTTTACTTGTTGACCTTGATCCTCAAGCAAACGCGACTTCAGGTCTTGGGGTTGATCATACAACTTTGCAAGCAGGAATCTATGAAGGCTTGATCGGTTCTCATCCTATTCGAAATTTGATTCACAAAACAGCTCACGCAGGTCTTAAACTTCTTCCAGCAACTCAAGCGCTCGCTGGTGCAACTATTGAACTTGTCAACGCAGAGGAACGTGAACATTTTTTGCGTAAAGCTTTACTCGAAGTTCGAAACGATTACGATTATATTTTGATCGATAATCCTCCTTCACTTGGAATACTCACAATCAACGGACTTGTTGCGGCAGATTCTGTTTTGATTCCAGTGCAAGCTGAATACTACGCGCTTGAAGGACTGACTCAACTTCTCAACACAATCAATCTTGTGAAAGAAAATCTGCGTCCTGATTTGGAATTGATGGGGGCAGTTATCACGATGTACGATTCTCGCACAAGACTTTCGAATGAAGTTTTGCAAGAGTTGTATCGTTATTTTCCAGATAAAATTTTTCGTTCTGTTATTCCGCGCAGTGTGCGTTTGGCTGAAGCGCCATCATTTGGAAAATCCATTCTTGGATACGATCCATCATCGCGCGCCGCAAAAGCGTACGAGCGACTTGCTAAAGAATTTATTTTACGTGAAGAAGGAATTTTATAAAGTTGATACGAATAACGAATCTGTCTACGAATTTACGAATAGAAAAAGCATAAATTCGTTGATTCGTAGCTCAATTCGTTATTCGTAACAAAAATTATGCTTAGACCAGCGCTAGGGAGGGGGCTTGGTTCACTCATCCCACAAAGACAATCAATCACAGAGCAAGTTCTTCCGGAAGCTCATCGCGAAGTGCTTGAGATTTCAGTTAAAGAAATTCGTGAAAATCCTCACCAGCCGCGTACGAATTTTTCACCAAGCGAACTTGAGGATTTGATCAATTCAATTCAAGAGTATGGAATCATTCAGCCGCTCATTGTCACTCGTTCAAACGGTGACTATGAACTTATTGCTGGAGAACGACGTTTACGTGCGGCAAGAACGCTCGGACTAAAAACCGTTCCGGCAATTGTTCGCGATGCGACTGAACAGCAAAAACTCGAACTTGCTCTTATTGAAAACATTCAGCGTCAAGATTTGAATGCTGTTGAAGAGGCGATCGCTTATAAGGCTTTGATTGAAGAATTTAATTTAACACAAGAACAGGTTTCAAAACGAGTAGGGAAGAGTCGCTCAAACATCGCGAATATCTTACGTCTTTTGGAACTTCCTGAAGAAATTTTGTTTGCGATAAAAGATGGGAAAATTTCAAAATCACATGCCCGCACTTTACTTGCTGAAACGGACTTAAACAAACGACTTGAGTTGTTTAAAAAAATGCTCGATGGTTCAGTGTCAGTGCGAGAAGCAGAAGCACGCGTTGGCGGAAAAAACATTTCAAAACGCTCGACTTCAAAAAAAGATCCAAACATTCTCGCGCACGAAAAAAAACTTCGCGAAGTCCTTGGAACAAAAGTTGAGATCACAGACTCATCAGGCAAAGGAAAAATTTCAATCTCGTATTATTCCCGCGAAGAATTTTTAGATTTACTCGACCGATTGATTGGGTAGATAAACAGCAGATCGTCAGGCTTCAAACTTAAAGGAGCTACTACACGTGTCTCCGGGCCAACGGACTCCTCGCCGTTGTTCCCTTCGACAGTGTAGTAGCTCCTTTTGACCTAAGTTCTGTATTTGGTGTATTAACACTAAAGAGAGGGGTTTTTATGAAAGATCGTTCAGATCCTCTGTTTGCAGACATCCGGAATCGATTTTCATACACTCTGATTCACAAGGAGCAGTTTGTACCATGTTGTAGGGAACAGCGGCGAGGAGTCCGCTGGCCCGAAGACATGGTGCAACTGCTCCGACGCTTGTCTTCCTAAACGACTCACTGGATAAAACTACCCTCTGGGCCTTCTGGGCCATCTTGGACCTTTTAGCCCTTCTTTACTCTTTCTCTTCCGTGCAAGACGCCAGCAAACCATCCTTTAATTGTATTTCGTGTTGCGTCTTTTATTTTTTTTCTTGCATGACGTGTTCGCGCGAATTTTAACCAATCAGGATTTGGCGCTTTTCGATTTTTGTCAGTCACAATTTCAACAATATCACCAGATGTAAGTTTTGTATCTAAGTTTCGCATTACATCATTTACGCGACACGCGACGCATTTATCACCAACCTTTGAGTGAATCGCATAAGCAAAATCAACTGGAGTTGCTCCTTCTGGCAAATCAATAACATCTCCTTGCGGAGTAAACACAAAAATTCGATCATTAAATACGTCGATTTTCATGTACTCAAGTTGTTCAAGGAAATCTTTTTTACTCGCGAGTTCTTTTTGAATTTGCGCAAGCTCTTCCATCCAACGCATGTTTCGTTCTTGTTCTCCGCTTCCTTCTTTATATCGCCAGTGCGCCGCAACACCGTATTCTGAAAGCTCGTGCATTTCTTGTGTGCGGATTTGAAATTCCACAACTTCTCCTTCGCTTGTAAACATTGTTGTATGTAAAGATTGATAACCGTTTGGTTTTGGTTGAGCAATATAATCTTTGATGCGTCCCGGAACTGGGCGCCATTTTTGATGAAGAACACCGAGTGCCGCGTAGCAATCCTCAACATCGTTTACAACAATTCGGACTGCGATCAAGTCGTAAATTTTATCAAGATCATCCGAATACTTTTTCATTTTTTTGAAAAGACTATACAAACGTTTTACACGTCCGTACACTTGAGAGTTTTCAATCTCCGCTTCAGCTAACATTTTTTCTACTAAATCAATCGTTCTGCTTACATATGCTCCTTTTTCTCTAACCTTGATGTCCATGATGCTTTTCATTCGTTCGTATTCTTTTGGTTGCAAATACGCAAACGCGTAATCCTCAAGCTCGCCTTTGATTTCACTCATTCCAAGTCTGCCAGCGATTGGCGCGTAAATTTCAAGAGACTCTCGTGCGATGCGTTCTTGTTTGTGTTTTGGTTGTGCATAAAGTGTTTGAAGGTTATGCAAACGATCGGCAAATTTCATGAACACAACACGAACATCGCTTGCCATTGCCAAAAACATTTTGCGCAAGTTCTCCGCGTATCTTTCAACTCCTCGATAGTTCACATTGCGTTTCAACTTCGTAACACTATCAACAAGTGAAGCAATATCATCTCCAAAAATTTCGCGAACATTATCAATTCCAAAATCACTATCTTCTACAACATCATGCAACAAACCAGCAATAACAACGTTGATGTGAAGACCCATTTCAGCAAGTCTGTACGCGACTGCCAAGGGATGGTTTACGAACGGTTCGCCAGTAAGTCGGATTTTTCCTTGATGTGCCCCAAGAGTTACTTGGTATGCTCGGCGCAATAAATCCAAATCAGGGTTTGTGAAGTTTTTTTTGACGAGATTTTCGAGTTGTTTGAATGAATATGTTGATTCCGGCATATCTCAAGAAGTTTCAACTTCAAACATACCGCTCAATCGGGTCTGTGTAAAGACTTGTCGCTTTGACTAAAATTAGGTTTTGCGCTACTATCAAAATGAAAATATGGCATATCCTGAAACTGAAAATCCTATGGATACAAGACCTGAGTCAGAAGACGAGTCTATTAGAATTGAAGACTCTGAACCGACAATATCTGAAGAAGAATTGGCAATGCGATGCGCGGAAAGACAAGAGGCTATGGCTGAAGATGAAGCTCAATCACAGGAAGAGGCAGCGGAATTGTCAGCTGAATTGAAATCATCGAAGGAACCAGAGGAGATTGAGATTGTCGAACGTCCTAAAGGTTCTGCTGGCACATTTGTTGGTGGGTATACAAAACTTGGTGCAACATGGCCATTTGGACAAGGACCGAAAAAACTTTTGAAAGCAGTTGGAATGTGGTGGGATGATTTCTTTTCTGCAATTGAGAAGTCAGGACAAGCTGAAATTAAAAAGCATTGGAAAGCCGCCAATCCAGCTTCACTTGAGTTATCGATATTAAGTCCAATTGTCGGGCTCGGAGTTTTTTTGGCAGGTAAAGTTGGTATATCAAATCCTGAAAAGAGTTTGAGGGAGCAAGTGGCAGAAGCAGAAAAGAAAAAGAAAGCTGAAGCGGCAAAGAAAAAGAAAGAAGATGAAAAATATGGAAGATTGAGAGAAGAAGGAGTTTCAGAAAAAACAGCACAAGCTATTTTGAAAGTTGAAAAGGGAGAAGAAGAGGATGAGGATAAAGACAAAAAAGATGAAGATAAACCCGGCGAAGCTGGGTCCGGCTCCGCCGGAAAAGAGGAGGCAAAACCAGCCGAACCAGTTGAAGAAAAAAAGGCCGAATAGGCCTTTTTTGGTTATACAAAGAGAGATCGTTCGCATCCTCTGTTCTTGACCGCCGTCGTGTGGCGTTGAATATAACCAATGTGAGTGGCGACGGCTTAGTCCTCGCCGACGTGAATCGACGATGTTAACCAAACGTTTGTACAGGTCGGCTCCGGATGTCTGCGAACAAAGGATCCGAACGATCTTACAAATGACCCAGCTTGCATTGTACTGATTGAAAGGAGCGGTTTGTACTATGTCGTAGGGAACAGCGGCGAGGAGTCCGCTGGCCCGGAAACATGGTGCAAATCGCTCCTTTTGCTAAAGATGGTTTTTACGACGCTTTCGGCTTAATCCATTTTCTTTTCGCTCTCTTTTTTGCGAGGAGTTCAATAGCTTTTTCTTGTGTCACATCAGCCGGGTCCAATTTTTTCCCTAGCGACACATTTGTCTTTCCATCTGTCACATAAGGACCGAACCGTCCGAGTTTTACAAAAATTGTTTTTCCACTTTCTGGATCTGTTCCAAGTTCAGCGATCGGTTCTTTCATTTTTTTCTTGAGCTCTGTTGATTGTTCAAGCAGTTCGATCGCTTGTTCTTTTGTAATAGTGAGTGGATCAAATGGTTCTTTCAGAGACGCGGTTTTTTCTCCTGCTTTGATATATGGTCCAAAACGACCGTTGAGAACCGTGATTGTTTCTCCGTCAGTTGTCGTCCCTATTGTTTTTGGAAGAGACAAACACTCAAGTGCCTGTTCTAGAGTTACAGATTCAGCATTCATTCCTTTTAGCAAAGACGAACTTTTTGGTTTTGGTTTTTCGTTCTTTTTGTCCTTTTCTGTGTATTCTCCTATTTGAACATAAGCGCCAAAACGTCCTGTTCTTAAAATCACAGGAAGTCCAGTTTGCGTATCAGTTCCCAAAACGCGATCCGGCATTATATCTTGTCGAGTGAGCTCTTTTGTTTTTGTTTCGAGATTGGAATGAAACGGACCATAAAATTGCGCGAGCATCGGAATCCATTCCATCGTTCCTTCAGAAACATCATCAAGATTTTTTTCCATTTTTGCAGTGAACTCATAATCAACAATTTGCGGAAAATGTTCTACAAGTAAATCTGTGACAATCATTGCAATATCTGTTGGGAAAAGTTTTTTGTTTTCATCACGCTCAACATATCCGCGTTCGATAATTGTACTGATTGTTGGCGCGTAAGTTGAAGGGCGACCAATTCCGTGCTCTTCAAGAATTTTAACAAGTGACGCATCGGAATAACGCGCAGGTGGTTCTGTGAAATGTTGTGTTGGCTTAATCTCATTTGTTTCAACTTTGTCGTTTTGTGAAAGGGAAGGCAACATTGTTTCTTTAGCGGCTTGATAAACTTTCATGAAACCATCGAATACAACACTGTTTCCATTTGCGCGGAAAGTGTGAGTCTTTGCAAATAGATCAACAGAAGTTCTTTCCAATTTTGCGCTTGGAAGCTGTGAAGCAATTGTTCTACGCCAAATCAAATCATAAAGTCGCCATTCTCTTGGATCAAGTGTCCCTTTGAGAGATTCGGGAGTTATGTTCACGTCAGTAGGACGAATTGCTTCATGAGCTTCTTGTGCGCCTTTCTTGTTTGTTTTGTAGTGTTTAGCTCCAGTTGAATATCGTTCTCCAAATTGTTTTGAAACAAACACTTGAGTTTCTTGAAGGAATTTTTCATCCAGATTCATCGAGTCAGTACGCATGTATGTGATTCGTCCTGTTTCGTATAGTTTTTGTGCGAGCACCATTGTTTGCTTTGCGCTGAATCCAAGTTTGTTGTTTGAATCAATTTGCAAAGCAGAAGTTGTAAAAGGTGTTGGCGGTGCTTTGGAAATTTCTTTCTTTTCAACCGAGTTCACAACGAATTGTTCACCACTGCAATCTGCAACA
>Ga0265296_1000916_pt1 | contig 37941 bp, 29 predicted proteins | sample MunlanPumphouse1_FD_189073 | JGI IMG/M metagenome (GOLD analysis project Ga0265296, IMG submission 189073) | Groundwater microbial communities from a municipal landfill in Southern Ontario, Canada - Pumphouse #1 | ecosystem: Environmental > Aquatic > Deep subsurface > Groundwater | place...
AAAATTTCACTGCTTGATCAACACGCAGATTAAAGTCATTTTGACTGATACGCACCGAAAGACGGATACCTTTGGTGTCTATCTTTTTTTGAGCTACTTTCTGCTTATGCGCTTTTTTTTCCCTTTCGTATTTCAGCTGTCCATAATCGACTATCTTAACTACCGGCGGCTGGGCAGTCGGATTAACTTCAACCAGATCAAGACCGATTTCTTCGGCACGCGACAATGCCTCACTAATCGGAATTATTCCGATATTTTCACCGGCTTCGTCAATCAAGTTAACCTCAGGCACTCTAATCTGCTGATTAACACGAAATCTTTTTTCAATTTTAGGCTGTGCCTTACGCCATGTCCTTCTCATTCTTTATTAAAATTAATGCAATACCTTCGCCAATTTTATACAAGTTAGCCCCAAAAGAAAACTAACCGTGGAAGGAACCTTGCTTGCCGCTGTCAGGTAGGAATTGAAGCCCCTTAACCATAAAATATAGCCAAAACTTGCTTTTTTAACATTAAAATTTCCGAGCAATGCCGGCTTGTGTATTACAATACATCAATTATTAAAATTAATCAAGAGAAGAAAAACGGAGAGCTCCCACTTAAATCTGTTCTGTCTTTAAGCAAAACAAATTTAAAATCGAAACAAATATCAACTTCTTAGGCAATCTCTAATCTTAGCGACTACGACTAATTAATTGACATTACGATAATAATATTGTAATATTAAATAAATTAATTATGAATCAAATAAATATATTTCATATATATAATATTATGAAATATTTTTAAATTTCTCATGAATATTACCGAATTAGCAAGAACGTTAAGAGTGACGCCAAACGAACTCAGACAGATCATGCCGGATCTTGGTTTTGATATCGGCCAAAAAGCGATAAAAATCAATGGCAGTATAGCCAACAAGATCATAAAAGCCTGGCCCTCGATAAAAAGAAAAATCGAACAAAAAAAACAAGAAGAAGAAATCAAAAGCCGTTTAGAAAAGAAGGCCAGATTAACCGAAGAAAAAAGAAGCATCAGCTTGCCCAATTACATCAGCATACGTGATTTTGCCGCATTATCTGAATTGCCTTTAAATATTATTCTTTCTGAATTAATAAAAAACGGCGTTTTTGCGTCGTTGAATGAAAAAATCGACTATGACACAGCGTGGCTGGTAGGCACTGAGCTTGGCCTGGAAATAAAGCGCAAAGAAGAAGAAAGCAACCAGACAGAGGAAAGCCGTTTGGCAATATCTTTAAAAAATGAAAAAACCGAGAATCTTTCTCCGCGAGCGCCCGTTATTGTCGTTATGGGGCATGTTGACCATGGTAAAACTAAGTTATTGGACGCAATCCGCCAATCACGCGTTGTCGAAGGCGAAGCCGGCGGCATAACTCAGCATATCGGAGCATACCAGGCCAAGCATAAAGGCCAGCTTATCACTTTTATCGATACGCCCGGACACGAAGCGTTCACGGCTATGCGAAGTCGCGGAGCCCGCATCGCGGATATCGCGATTCTCGTAGTTGCTGCCGATGACGGCGTCAAACCGCAGACGATCGAGGCTTTTCGCATCATAGAATCGGCAAAAATACCTTTTGTCGTCGCCATCAACAAAATTGACAAACCGGATGCGAACATTGACAAAGTCAAACAAGAACTTTCAAATATCTTAAAAATCGTTCCTGAGGACTGGGGGGGCAAAACCGTCTGCGCGCCGATTTCCGCTCTGAAAAATACAGGCATCGATGATCTTTTGGACATGGTGCTTCTTTCCACAAAAACTGAAACAGAAAGCATTTCAGCCAATCCGTCTGCGCCGGCAATCGGCACCATTATCGAATCGCACATCGACAAAGGCGCCGGTCCAATCGCGACTATCCTAATCCAAAACGGCACCTTGCGCGTCGGCGACCGGCTGATGCTTGGAAAAACCGATATCGGCAAAGTCAAATGTCTGATCGATTACCGCGGTAAAAAAATTTCCGCGGCAGAACCGTCCACCCCCGCACAGATTCTGGGCCTGAAAAATTCTCCTCAAATCGGGGACGTTCTTGAAGCCGGCTATGGCGAAAAAAGCAAATTCAAAAAGAATCGGAGCCAAGGCGAAGCCGGCGGCTCTTTTTCGACCGCGCATCACGACGAAGAAGAGAACACAAAAAAAATCTGCCTGATAATAAAAAGCGATGTGCTCGGCTCAGCCGAAGCGATCGAGGAATCGCTGGTTAAGCAAGGCACCACCGGGAAGGTGCGGGTTAAGATCATCCACAAAGGCCTGGGCAATATTTCCGACGGCGACATCCGCCGCGCCGAAACCTGCGGCGCAAAAATCATCGGTTTTAATGTAAAAATTCCCGCAAATATCCAAGAACAAGCAAGAGAAAAAGGCGTATCAGCCAAATTATACTCGATCATCTATGACGTCATCAATGACGTCGTAAAAGACATGGAAGCGGCGCTTGAGCCTTCAATCATCCGCGTCGAATTAGGCCGCCTGAAAGTTCTGGCTGTTTTCCGCACAGACAAAGACAGGCAGATCGTCGGCGGAAAAATCCTAGACGGGCAGGCAGAAAAAGCAGCCAAAATTGAAATACTCCGAAACAAAGAGCTGATCGGGAACGGCGAGCTGGTTCGCCTACAGTCCGGCAAGCAAGATGTGAATTCTTGCCCAGCGGGCGAAGAGTGCGGGCTGGAGTTCAAAGGAAAACCCCTTATCCTGGAAGGAGACATACTTAATTTCCATAAAGAAGAAAAAATCATAAACAAATTGTAAGCTTTTGTTCGGCAAATCTTTTTTAGACATTCCGGATAAAAATACCTTTTCATGTCTGAACGCATAATACAAATCAACGATCAATTGCGCCGCGAAATAGCCGGTTTGATTGCGCGTGAAATCGCTTTGGAGGACGGTCTGATCACAATAACGCGTGTTAGCTGTTCGCCTGATCTTCGCGCGGCCAAAGTTTTTATCTCAGTTTTGCCGACAAATCATTCCGGAAGCGCACTCAGCCTTCTAAAAAAACATAATAGCCTTTTTAAAAGCGAGTTAAGGAAAAAACTCAGAATAAAATTCATCCCAAAAATATTTTGGGCAATCGATGAGCGAGAGCGCTACGCCGCGGAAATCGATAAAGTATTCGACGAAATAAGCAAAAACGATGCTGTTGATCAATCACTATCTTAAGGCTCTGCACAAAATCTGCAAAGCGAAAAATATCCTTTTGGTCACGCATAGCCGACCGGACGGGGACGCATTGGCCTCGATTTGCGCGATGATGGAACTGTTATCAGAAATGGAAAAGAGTTTTCAGGCCTATAGCGCCGATCCGGCGCCTGCGCATTACGCCTTTCTTCCGCATGTTGAAAAAATCATCAACAGCAAAAAAGCACTGCCTTTTTCCGAATTTGATTTGATCATCGTCCTGGATTGCGGCAGCTTGGGGCGCACCACCTTATCCGAAGAGATCAGCGCGCGCACACCAGGACAATACGTGATTGAGTTTGACCATCACCCGAAAGTAGATGAATATTCTGATTTAGAAATCCGCTATCTAGAAGCTTCTTCAACTTCGGAAATACTTTATTATTTTTTCAAAGGGAACAATATCAAATTCAACAAAAATCTTGCAAATTGCGTTCTTACCGGCATTCTTACGGATACGGGAAATTTTCTTTATTCTTCGACAACCGATGAAACGATTAAAATCGCTTCAAAAATGCTTTTGCATGGCGCACGTTTTCCGGTTATCTTAGAGCACACCTGGCGCAACAAAACCATAAACGGCATGAAAATCTGGGGACAAGCCATGAACAATCTGCAGATCAACCGCAAATACAATATCGCATTTACGGTATTGACGCGCGAGGATATCCGGCGTTACAATGTAAGCGACGAAGAATTGGAAGGAGTTGCCGGTTTTCTGAGCAATTTAAGCGACGTTGATTCTCTTTTGTTTTTGCGCGAAGAAGAAAACGGAAAGATTAAAGGCTCGCTCCGCACCTCACACCAAAGAGTCAATGTGGCGAACCTGGCCGCTCATCTTGGCGGCGGCGGACATCCGAAAGCATCCGGCTTTCTTATGAACGGAAGACTGGAAAAAACCCAATCCGGATGGCAAGTAATCTGAAACTTATAAATTATTATTTTATGACAATACTATGACACTAATCCCAACCGTTATCGAAAAATCAAGCCATGGCGAACGCGCCTACGACATTTATTCCCGCCTTCTGCGCGAACGCATCATTTTCTTAGGCGAAGGCGTAAGCGACCATGTCGCCAACATCGTAATCGCACAATTGCTTTTCTTGGATGCGGAAAGCAAAGGCAAAGACATTAAATTTTACATCAATACGCCCGGCGGATCGGTTTCGGCCGGCATGGCAATCTATGATACTATGCAATACGTAAAATCCGATATCTCCACGATCTGCGTCGGTATGGCCGCTTCAATGGGGGCAACCTTGCTTGCGGCAGGCGCGCCCGGCAAAAGATTTGCCCTGCCGAATTCGGAAATCATGATCCATCAAGTAATGGGCGGAGTAGAAGGCCAAGCCAGCGACGTCAAGATCCGCGCCGACCACATACTGCGCGTAAAAGACCGCTTGAATAAAATCTTATCCAAACATACCGGGCAAAAAATCGCCACAATTGAAAAAGATACGGACCGCGATAATTACATGACACCGGAAGAAGCTTTGAAATACGGAATTATTGATAAAATCATTACAAAATAAAAAGCATATCATAAAAAAACAAGAGGCCCATTTTAAGCTTCTTGTTTTTTTATTGATTTTATCATTGCCGACCTTACCGCAAAATCTCTCTCAAAATAATTTCTGCGCTTTTGCGCCATGATCTGCTTTCAAGTAATTCACGCCCTCTTTTCATCATACGCTCGGACAACGAATTGTCCGAAGCAAGCTCGTTGATTTTTTGCGCCAAAGCAGACGGATCATCTGGCGTAAAATACAAAACTGCGTCAGAACCGACTTCGCGCATTGCAGGCACGCCGGCCGCAATCGCTGGAACGCAAAAGTCAAAAGCCTCTAATATCGGCAAAGCGGAACCCTCGCGAGCGCTAGGATGCACAAAAAGCGAAGCCTCGGACAAAAGCTGATATTTTTCGGCGTCGGAAATGAATCCGGGCAAACTGATCTTTTCCTGCAAGCCGAGCCGTCTGACAAGCTCCTTAATTTCTTCGGAACCAAACCCGTCCTTGCCGGCCAAAATCAATCGCCAACCCGGATAAGTTCTTATAAATTCTCCAAAAGCCCGCACCAAAACATCGACAGACTTTTTTTTCTCAATCCGGCCAATATATAATATTTTTTTAAAACCAGGAAAATGGAAATTGGAAATTGGAAATTGGAAATTCCTCACATATCCCATCGGCACACTGATAATATTTTCCGGCTCTACGCGATAATATTTCACGATCTCGGCGCGCGAAAATTCGGAAACCGTAAAAATCTTATCCGCTTTTTTGATATTCGCGCGCGCGACAATATCCTGACTAATCCTTTCGCTCAACGCATAACGGTCTGGATCGGATTTAAAGATAACATCGTGGATAACAGCATAACTTTTAGCAGGCGCTCCCTTTGGAATATAATACGAAGGAGTAAAAAAATAATCAACCGGCGAATGCTCCAGCTCTTTCCTAAGCCGGCAGGATGTCCAGCCGCGCCCGGCCGGAATGATCTTTTGGATATCGCGCGGCAAAGAGCGTATCAGACGGGGCGTATAAACGCGCGTTCGGATCTTTTCCCTTTGCAAAAGCGAAACCAATTCGCGGATGATGTTCATGCTGTAATTCTCGACGCCGGTGCGCACACGTTTTCCGCTTTGGCGCGGATCTTCCCAGCGCGAGGCATCAATGCCGAAAATCGGCAGGCGCGGATTATGCTGTGCAAGGATTTTTTCAATCTTATGATAAAAGTTTTCCGCCGCATACCCGGCCGCATGCCGGATGCAGGCAGATTTCTTGGATCGGCACCACTCTCGGCTCATTTTCTCCGCACCTGCTATCAGATCCTGCACCTTGGGATGCGGCGGCAAAAGCAGGCCGGTTTCGCCGTCAATCGTCGATTCAACCAAGCCGCCTTCGGCCGTGCCAAGATAAGGCTTACCGGCTGCGTTTGCCTCCAAGTGCGACATGCCCGCGTCTTCATCTAAAGGAATATATACGGCCGCGCGGCAATTGCCGACTAATTCGAATAGCTTCTCGTCGCTCACCCAGCCCAGCACCGTGATATTTTTCGCGTCTCGCGCGATCTTTTTCACAGCCTCCAAACGCGGTCCGCCGGAACAAATAATCAATTTTTTATCCGGCATAAGCGCAAACGACTCGGCGATCAACTCGATCCGTTTAGCTTCGTCATTGCGCCCGAAAGAAAGAAAATAATCGCCGTCTGAAAGCCATTTGAATTTTTCAATCATGACCGGCGGCCAAACGACCGCATTCGCCTCATAACCGGTATAATACTTAAGCCTTTTTCTGATATTTTCCGAATTGGCAATATTAAGATCCAAGCGGGAAAGCGCACGCAGATAAAGATATTTCCAGAAAAGTGCGAATAAGGCATATATGCCGCGCAAATAATATGGGTAAGCGTTCTTGCTGATTTCGTACTGGTCAAAAACGCGCCGCGGCGGCGTATGCGTATATACCGCTTTCAGCGTCCGCTTGCCGCCATATGCCGCCACTGCCTCGGTCGCGGCCTGCGAAGAAGCGATCAAGATGTCGTATTGCTTGAATAATGACCGGTTTTTTCGAAATAAGGCGCGCAACCAAAAAAAGCGCGCTCCGCGCACTTTAACCGCATCTCGCGAAAGGCAAATCAAGCGATCACCCAACTGTTTTTGCAGATCCGGAAAAGTTCCCTGATCGACGTATGCGGTAATAAAATCCGCTTGCAAATTAAGTGCCATAAGCAAAACAGTCCGCTCCCCTCCGCCCGGAGAGCCCAAATGATCATGGACTATGGCAATCCTATTCTTGTTCGTAATTTCTTTTTCTTTGCCCATATATGCTTAAAACATTATTAAACAGCATTGCGATTGTAAGCGGCCCGACTCCGCCAGGCACAGGCGTAATATATGCGGCCTTATCTTTAGCATCCTCAAAATCAACATCGCCGCAGACTTTTCCGTCAAGCTTGCCGATGCCGATATCGACGACAACAGCGCCTTCTTTTATCGCTTCTTTTCCTATGAAATGCGGTTTTCCGACCGCGCTTGCCAAAAGATCGCAAACACGGCTTTTTTCCACCCAATCCGGATCAGTGCTTTTGATAAGCGAAGTCTTTGCGCCTAAACAGGATAATGCGTGAGCCAAAACCTTGCCGAACAGATCGGAATTAGATAGCACTCCGGCAATTTTATCTTTTGGGTCAAAGCCGATTTCTGACAAAATACGGACAACAACCTTGCAAACCGGCGGCATCAGCGGTTCGTGATCGCAGGTCTGTAAAAAAATCTTCAAATTGTCAGGATGGAAGCGGTCAACGTCCTTGTTTTTATCCAGGGCCAAAATAATTCCGTCCGTATCGAATTTATCCGGCAGGGGCAATTGGACTAAAATCGCATCCACCGAATCATCTTTGTTCAAAAAATCGATCATCGAAAAGACTTCACGCTCTGATATGTCTTCCAAGCAACGATACAGATGCGTATCGATTCCGACTTTTTTCGCTTCCTGCTCTTTCAGTTTGACATACAGCTCTGAATCAGGACGATCACCTATCAATATGATCGCCAAGCCCGGCCGCCGTCCTTGAATCTTCATTACTTCAGCAACAACTTCGTCCTTTATCTTCTCGGCAATAATTTTACAATCTATGCTTGTGTTCAATTTTATCATATGTTTTTGGGAATTTTTCAAAACTTTAAAAAATCATCCGCCAAATTACAAATTAATTCCTAATTCATTGCCTCGCCGGGCACAGGAAACTCCGCGCACATTTCGCGCACTTCCTTTTTTAGTGCATCTAGTATTTTAATATTTTCACGATTAACGATCGCTGAGTCGATCCAAACCGCAAGACGCTTCATCTCCTCCTCTTTCATGCCACGCGTCGTGATCGCCGGCGTGCCGAAACGGACACCGCTCGGGTTAAGAGGCGGGTTTGAATCAAAAGGAATAGTTGAACGAGATACGGAAATGCCGATCCGATCCAGAATCTTTTCCGCCTCTTTGCCGCCAATTCCTTTATTATTCATATCAATTACGAATAAATGGTTATCAGTGCCGCCGGAAATTACGCGATAGCCTTTTTCAGCTAATTCTTTTGCCAGGCATTTGGCGTTCTTGATAATCTGCGCGGCATATGCTTTAAATTCTGGACGCAAAGCTTCGCCGAAAGCGACCGCCTTGGCCGCAATGATATGCTCGTGCGGACCGCCCTGCATGCCCGGGAAAACCGCTTTGTCGATCTTGGCCGCAAATTCTTCGCGGCACATGATCATCGCCCCCCTAGGTCCGCGCAGAGTCTTGTGCGTAGTCGTAGTCACAACATCAAAAATCGGCACAGGATTTGCCATCTCGCCGGCCGCTATCAAACCGGCCGGATGCGCGATATCGGCAAAAGTATAAGCCCCAACTTCATCGGCGATTCGCCTGAAAGCCGCCCAATCGATTTCACGCGAATAGGCGCTAAATCCGGCTACGATCATTTTCGGCTTTTCTTTCTTAGCGATTGCACGCACCTCTTCCATGTCGATCCTCTCGGTCTCGCGGCTGACTCCATATTGAACAAAGTTATAAAGCATGCCGGAAAAGTTCACCGGATGACCATGCGACAGATGTCCGCCATGATCAAGCTTAAGACCTAGCACTTTATCACCAGGCTTGATAAATGCGAAATAAACAGCCGCATTTGCAGGCGAACCGGAAAGCGGCTGAACATTCACGTGCTCGGCGCCAAAAAGCTTTTTCGCGCGCTCAATCGCGATATTTTCCACTTCGTCAATCACCTGATTTCCGCCGTAATAACGTTTTCCTGGATAGCCTTCGCTATACTTATTCGTCAAAACGGTGCCCATCGCTTCCAACACAGCCGCTGAAACATAATTTTCCGATGCGATCAGTTCCATTTCCGATTCTTGCCTTTTCCGTTCGCGATTTACCGCTTCCATGATTTCGTTATCTTGTGTTTTAAGATTCTGGTAATCCATAAGTTTTTTTATTATATTTATGAATTAAATATATCAAATATCCCTTTAATTTACAAGAATTATTGATTATAACTTTATTAGAAGCTTTCTTAATTGGAGCTCAGGAGACTTAACAAGCATACGAAAAAACAGAGCGCAAAAACGCTCTGTTTTATTTATTTTCATACTACTTGCCAAAACGCTTATCTAGCAAATTCCACCACGCGCATCTCTCTGATAACGCTGATTTTGATTTCTCCCGGATATTTAAGTTCAGCTTCGATTTTTTTAGCAACATCGCGCGCCAAATCATAGGCCTTTAAATCATCGATTTCCGAAGGGGAAACAAAGACGCGCACTTCGCGCCCTGCTTGAATGGCATAAGATTTTTCTACGCCCGCGAATGAATTTGTAATTTTTTCCAACTCTTCAAGGCGCTGGATGTAACGTTCATAGCTATCGTGACGCGCGCCCGGCCGCGCGCCGGACATCGCATCCGCCACCTTAACGATAACAGATAAAAGTCCGCGCGGATGATCGTCGTGGTGCGTTTCAATCGGATCGATGATTTCCTGGGGCAAATTGAACTTTTTGGCAATATCGCGCCCGATCTCCGGATGCGTTCCTTTTACCTCGTGATCAACCGCTTTACCGATGTCATGGAGCATGCCGGCTTTTTTGGCAAGCGTAACATCGGCCCCCAGCTCCTCTGCCAAAAGCGCTGATAAATGCGCAACCTCCAAAGAATGGCGGAGGGCGTTCTGTCCATAGCTGGTGCGATACTTCAAGCGGCCGATGATTTGAACCAGCTTTGGATCCAAACCGGCTACACCGACCTCATACAAAGCTTCTTCGCCCGCCTTTTTAATATCCAAGGCCAACTCTTTTTTCGATTCTTCAATCGCGTTTTCGATTTTGGTCGGATGTATGCGTCCATCCAAAATTAATTTTTCCAAAGTCCTTTTGGCAATATGCCTGCGGATCGCGGAAAAAGCCGAAACAGTAATCGTATTCGGCGTATCGTCAACGATTATTTCCGTTCCGGTCATCTGCTCGATTACCTTGATGTTGCGCCCTTCACGTCCGATAATCCGACCCTTCATCTCGTCTGAAGGCAAAACTACGGCACTTGTCGTCACTTCAGGGGTGAAATTTGAAACCAGCCTCTGCATCGTGCTGGCCATAAGATCGCGCGAGCGCTCCTCCAAAATCTCGGTGTCAAGGTTTTCTTGCTTGCGAATGCGCGCGACAAGATCGTCCTTCATTTTCTCTTCAACGTTCTTGATAATCACTCCTTGCGCCTCCTCCTTTGACATTTGAGCGATTTTCTCCAGCTTTTCCAGCTGTTCCTTCTTGATTTCCTGAATTTTAACCTTTACCTCTTCGACCTGTTCGATTTTAGTGTAAAGCTTCTGTTGTTTGTCTTGCAATTCCAAAAGCTTTTGGGAAAAAGTCGTTTCCCGCTTTTCTAAGCGCGCCTGCAAGTTATTAATCTCGCGATAACGATTTTTTTCTTCGTTTTTCGCCTCTTCAATGATTTTCAACGCTCGTTCCTGAGCGCTTAAAATAATTTCACTTTGCTTGGTCTTGATTTCAGCTAATTTTTTTTCCGCACCTTCTTCGGCTGATTTGATTTTTTGGCTGATGTGCTGCCTCCTAGTCCAATAACCAACAAAAAAACCGCCTGCAAGAAAAATGCCATACAATAGATATTCCATACACAAGGCGTTTCGTCTTTCGGAGGTTGTTATGCTCGATAAAAATCGGCCTGACTAAAATCAGCCAGGCTTAGTATATGCTTTCTAGAAAATATTTGCGAATTAAATTTTTATCAGATTTGATATTCACAATTTTTGCTAACTTATGCATTTTTATCTGCTTAACATTTCTTCCATATTCCTCCAGAATCCAAAACAATTTATTATATTAATACATTATACATACTATCACGGCTTAATCATTTTTGCAAGAGCGCAAAAAAACTAAGTTTTTTCAATTACTTAGTTTTTAAGCTATCTACTGAAAAAGCTACTTCAGCCAAATCTTTTTAAGAAAAGACCAGGCATATTTGGCCGCAAACGCGACCAATATCAAATATAAGCCGTACTGGATTATGCCAAAAACCAAAGCAATCAAGCCGATACTGATCATTTGGAGAATCCGATTCATGTCAACGATGAACTCCTTTAAGGCGAGCTTCCACGAATCTCTCAGGCTTTCACCGTCAATATATTTATTTTCCGAAATATTGACCTGGAAATACGTGAACTTAACCCTGTCCAGCTGATCGCTTTTAGCCCGTCCTAAACGTTCTAACTGAGCACTAATATCGATCCTTTGTTGAGTAAGGCTTTCTATGATTCTGATTTTTGAATCAATAATTCTTGCTAAGCTTTCTGCGTCGCGCTGGGAAGTCGCTATCTTGGCGATTTCATTATAAGAATTAATCGCATCATTCAAGGTGCTTTCGATCGTTTCTTTTTTCTTTTTCAATATGTCTTCTTCGCTCGTATAATCATCAATCTGATCCTTGATTGTTTGAATGTTTTCCGCCAAATTCTTCGGATCCATTTTTCTGATTATACCAAGCACTTCTTCGCGTTTTGCGCTTTCGACTTTAAAATAGTATCCGCAACCATCGTCATATTCATTGGAGTTCTCAAATATCACATAATCCAAAGCCTTTAGAGCATGGATTTTGGCGCAATCCTCTTTTAAACGACGCGTTTCAATTGTTGCGTTATATTCAGTAACTTCAAAATTTTCAGCCGTGTTGCCGCTCACAACGCCTTTTTCATATATCGGCGCCGACGCAACGTTTCGGGCGGAAAGCTCGGGCTCGAAAGAATCCTGAGAATAGGAAGCTTTGCCTGCGCTTTTTGAACCGATACTCAAGACGGACCTTTCGTTCAGCCCAAATGATTGGCTCGCTAGATCTTTATTCAGCGGAATCGCGCCGCTAAATTCAGAAACAAAAATGAATACGGCAATCAATCCGATTGCGATAGCTCCGGATCTTAAAATCTGCGGCCAGCCGGCCTTGATCCTGTTGATGATTTCCATAAATTTTAATTTTAATATTAATGATCATATTATAGCATTTTATTGTTAATTATCAAAATTCAAAATTTTTTAATTGCCTAATCCAACATCTTATGTTAGCATAATATGTAGATACTAACCTAACCATTATCATTTATGAAAATCTTATTCATCGGAGACATTGTCGGAAAAATCGGAAGGCAGGCGGCCAAAAAAATCGTGCCTAAACTGCGAGCAGAGTACAAATTGGACCTGGTAATCGCCAACGCGGAAAACGCGGCGCACGGCTCCGGCATCACGGCTGATACGCTCAAAGAATTATTATCCGCAAAAATCGATTTTTTCACGTCCGGCGACCATGCTTTCAAAAACAAAAAGCATCTTTGTGTATTTAATGAATACCCTCTTATCCGCCCGGCCAATTACCCGCCCGGCGTTCCCGGAGAAGGCTATAAAATCATTGAAACAAAAGGCAAAAACATCGCAATCGTCAATCTGATCGGCAGAGTTTTTATGCGCCTGGACTACGATTGCCCCTTTCGAAAAATAGATGAAATCTTAGCCAATATAAATTTGCAAGAAAAAAAGATATTTGCTATAATTGTTGATATCCATGCCGAAGCGACCTCAGAGAAAATCTGTTTGGGTCATTACTTGGACGGCCGCGTAAGCGCGGTTTTAGGCACGCACACGCACGTTCTTACCGCTGACAACCGGATACTGGAAAATCATACAGCCTACATCAGCGATGCGGGCATGACCGGAGCGGCCGAAGGATCACTCGGCATTGACAAAAAAAATATCATTAAAACATTTTTGGAACAGATTAAATACCAGCACGAAATCCCCGAAAGCGGACCGGCCATGCTCAACGGAGTTTTAATCGAATTTGATGAAAAAAACGGCAAGGCCAAATCAATCAAGCTAATTACAAAAACAATAAATATTAAATAAATTTAATTAATCCTCAACGGCGCTTGCCGTGAGCCAATTCTAAAAAAATATGAACAAAGCGACTTTAATCGAGCGGCTGGCAGTAGAATCAGCCGTTTCCAAAAAACAAGCCGAGGCTATGCTAGAAGGCTTGGTCAACATCATCATCTCTGAACTTAAGGCCGGCAACGAAGTAACAATCACGGGTTTCGGCACATTCATTCCGCGCACACGGCATGCCCGCGGCGGAGTTAATCCGCAAAAACCTTCCGAAAGGATCCAAATTCCTGAAGTAAAAGTTGCAAAATTCAAAACCGGAAAAACCCTGAAAGATGCTTTAAAGGGAAAAATCTAAATAACTCAAATACAGGCTTGCGTTTTTCAAAGAAATCCGCAAGCCTAAATTTATTATGAAAAAGAAAACAATCCTCTTGCTTGGCGCTTTGGCTTTTTCTGCGGCCATTGCCCTAAATACGACGCAAACCTCTTGTGCCGCCAACAACAATGGCGCACTTAGCAATCATGACTTTAATACCCCTTCTTCGTATGCGGAAAAGGCGCAAAAAGAAGATTCAAGCGTCAACTTTGACAAACAGAACAAAACCGCGAATATCATCAAATACGGCCAAAATGCGATCAACGCACGTATATATTCTTTGAATAGATTTATAAAACAGACCGAAGCCCTAAAAACTATTACGGCTGATCAAAAAAACGCTATAAGCGCCATGGTTAACGAGCAAATCAAAGGTCTAAACGCGCTATCAGTAAAATTAAAAACCGAAACCGATTCGAACGCCGCACGCGCTGACGCCAAATCAATTTATTCGACATATCGTATTTATGCGGTCTTCTTACCCAAGGTAAGATTTTTGCGCGAGCTGTATGTTCGAGAAAACTATCTAAGCAAGTATTACAGCACCCTTGCTCCAAAAACAAAAGAAGACCTAGCTATTAACGGCGGCAAATGCGGCTACATCCCCAGGCAAGCCGGCCTCAATACGGCGGAAAGCCTGGCTTCCTCAGCCTTGATAAAAATCAACGAAACTCGCGCAAAAACGATGGAGATTAGTCCGGTTGATTATCCGCAAAGCTATAAAAATGAAATCGAAGCGGTTAATGCCGGTCTGAAAGAAATAAAAAACCAGCTGGATCAAATCCGCAATCTGCTAAAAAATTCTTATAGCTACAACGTCAAAAACTGTTCTTGCGATTTGGATAAAAACGGCTTCTGCGACGAAAAAGATTGGAACGTATTCCAAACACTGTTTGGCAAAAGCGGCTGTATCATCAAAGGACGCAATTACTGCACATGCGACAAAAACAACGACGGCAAATGCGACGCAAACGACTGGACATTATTCGCGGATGATTGGGGAAAAGCGGCGCAATGCAACAAAAACAAAGCCTGTGATATCGGCGAAAACAACAAACATTGCCCGTCTGACTGTCCGGCCTTGCAAAACTGCATTGCGGATTTCAATCAGGATGGAAAAGTCAATCCGGCCGACGAAAAGTTATTCCGCGCCGACCTCAACCGAATCGATTGCGCAAACACCGCCGCGGCTTGCAAATGCGACTTGAACAAGGATGGCAAATGCGATCTGCGCGATTGGACATTGCTTGGAAAAGACTTTGGTAAGACCTGCGCCCCCGCCTCCACTGCCGCCGTCGAACAACCAAGCCTGCCGGGCCTGCCCGTCTGCCTGCCGTCCGGTGACGGAGGAACCAGCACTCCGAATACAACCTGTTGTGACTCGAAGAACTCTTTAAAGAAAAATCACCCTTCTAACACAGTTGGCAAGAATTGGTTTAATTGCTGTCAAGCCGATCAATGCGCAACCGACGGAACCTGCATTAATAACGGCCAAGGATTTGACGACGGTTCAGCTATCTGTAGAAACGGAATATGGGAAACCGGCTGTCCATCAGGAAAACTTCTAAAACCATTGGTTTGGGGAGGCGAAACGAAAATCTGTTGCACCGAAAGCCAATGCGGCTGGGACGGTTGTGTTGACAGCGGCTTCAAAGATCTATACGCCGGAAAATCCTGCGCAAACGGCATCTGGCAGACGATTACGGATTGCTCATACTACGAAAAATCAGCCGCAAGCAGTTCTCCTTGCTGTGACAGCTTAACCGCAACCAGCGATAACGGTCTTATAGACATGCCTAAGATCTGTTGCAATAAAAACGAATGCGTCAAAAACGGCAAATGCTATTATGACGGACACACTTTTTATGACAAGCTCTCCCCGACGATGAAATGCAAGAAAGGCTATTGGGAAAAAATATACTCTTTCTAAATCTCAAATAAAAAGGCCGCTTAACCAGCGGTCTTTTTTTATTTATTTTTCAATCAAATTCTCACCACCCGCCTCCGCCGCCTCCGCCGCCTCCGCCGCCCGATGATCCGCCACCGGACGAACCCGAAGGCGAAGAAGAAACATGCGACGATATGCTTGTGCTGATTGCGCTTAGGCTGGATGCGAAGCTGTCAAAATTGGATATCGCTCCGGCCGATAAAAGAAAAGCCGGCTGATGTGCAGAAAAATAATCGTCGCCGTATATCGTTTTCATTTTTGCAAGCCACTCCTTAGTCATTCCGAAAAGCACAGCATAAGGCAATAATTTTTCAAACAAGCCTTCTTTTTCGTTAAATTGTGCGCGATATTTTTCGGCAGTGTCCATATATAGTTTAAAGCCTTTTACGCGCCAATCCAACTCGGCGCCGGCCGGCGTATGCTTCGGCATAAACATTCCGAACATGAGAATCGGCAATCCGCTTAAAAACAAAGCCAAACTAAGCGGCCAAAAAAGCGCCATCAGCATAAAGCTGAACATCATGGCGAATACCCCGACAATCACCATCGGCACTTGATAAGAAACGCCTTTGGCAATCAGCCCCTTTTCCTCCAAATCGTTTTTGACTGATTTGGATATTTGCGGTATATGCACATAAAATTTATTCTTCAGACTAGAAAGCAGAACATCTTTTTTCTTTCCGACAAACATCTTATCCAAAAGCATGCTTTCGCTCTTGGAGAGAGCATTATCAACAGCTTTTTCAGTCCGGATGAATCTGTAATCTTTGGATTTTACGAATAAGACTTTATTCTCAATTTCTTCAATTTTCACATATCCCGATGCCGCTAGATTAATAATTCCAGCCGTAATAAATTTATTGTCAAAGCCGCCCTTTTTCATCAGCCCGCCCATCGCCATCGGTCCCAGATCTTCCGGTATTTCAAATTCCGGAATAATCGTTTTATCGAATTTCGGATCTCGCCCATGTTTACGCCACAAACGGAACGCCAGAAAAAATGACAAGAGCGGAAAAAAGAAAATAATGAACAAGCCGACCGCCGCCGCCTTTAAACTCATTTCGCCTTTTTCCTCCGGACTAAGAACGAGTTCTGTAAAAATGTTCTTAGGAAAAGAAACTGATGCCGTAACGCCCTCGCCCGGCTTCATTGTTTTGGGGTAAGAAAATTCCAGCGTATTTGCGCTTGTCCAGCGAAAATTCTCGGTATCGCTTGCCGTGCCATCCAGTTGTCCGGTGTAATAATACACTTCGGAGTTCTCTTTCGTCACTTCTTTTGGAAAATAAACTGTTGCCTTAAAATTGTCAATATCAATATCCCAAAAATTTCCGGACAGATTCCAATAAAGCTCGTCAAACTTCTCATTGCCGAAACGCACCGCGTTTTTGACGCGGTATCTTATCTCATAAGTATTAACGCCTTGCACCTCGATATCCGCACTGCCGATTTTCAGCGTTAGCGTTTCTTTGTCTTCGCTGATCGCGTATTCGATATCATTCCCGGAAAAATCGGTAACGCCAAAAATCTCAATTGGCAAAGGAAATGTCTCGCCTACGGTCTTGAACTTCTTCGGCAAAACCCGGAAGATTCCATGCTTGCCCGTTGCGCTTCCGCAGTCGGCTGTAATCTTTTCCGTAATGTCCAGGCTTGAGTCCTGATTCAAACGGATTTCGCTTTGAAAATCTTTGATATACCAATAATCGGCATTCTCTCGCGCCTCAGCTTGTCCGACAAATGGCATAAAAAAAGCGCAAACAAGAAAAACGATTTGCACTAGAATTTTTTTCAGCATAATTTATTTAATTATTTATTACAATTGAATTATACAATAATAAAAATTAAAATAAAATTAACTATTATACTCTTTCGCATTTTAATCAATAATGGCAAACAATTAAAGATATTTTGCTTCGGCATCAAAGCAATTGAGTATAAAAAAACGCTCCGGACTGGAGCGTTGCTTGAAAAAAAATATTTAACTGTGGTCGTTGTTATCATCAGCGCTTTTAAAATAATAACCGATAATAAAACCTAGAGGGCCGGACATAATGCCGGAAATAGTCACCAAGAGATCTTTTATATCATTAATCTTCAAGCTATTCACGATTGCGTAAAGAAAAACAACAACGATAATGCCGAGAAAGCTGGATACATACAAGAACGCGATCCTGCTTCTGGCGGTTTCCTTTTTTATGGCGATAGCTGGTTCTTCTTGGCCGGCCCGCGGCTCAAACTTGGAGTCAATCACAAAAGATTCGCCTTCTCGAGCTTCTTTAACGGGAAAAGAGGCCGCCGTGTTCTCTGTCAACGATCCGCCTTCTCCATCGTATTCGCTTTTTGTTAAATCAATATTCATAAATTTAGAGAAGATCGGAATCAATCTGCATTTCCTGGTTCCGCTCCCAAAAAGTTATCTTTCCCCGCCCCTTAAACTTTGCAATTTTTAGCAATTTTAAAGCTTTGATAATCACATCGCCGCGATCGATTCCGTATATTCTTGCGATTTCATCTAACTCGCGCAAGCCCTCGCCACGAAAAACGATTGAAAATTCATTTGGATTTTGATTATTGACGGTATTGGTTGACATATTTTATAAATTAAGATAGTTTTGAGTCATAACTTATCAAGCTGGATACCTATAACTTAAGCTCTTGGGCTAGATTAGTCAATAGCAGGAGTCAAAATGATAAAAATTGTTTAAAATAAGCGACATGCTTTATGCCTACGACTTACAAAAAAAACTATATCATCCTCCATCATACCATTACAGCCCGCGATACCACGACTTTCGAAGCAGTCAACAATTACCATAAGGGCTTATGGAATTTTGAATCCAGTCTTGGTTTTTTTATCGGCTATCATTATTTTATAGACGGCAAAGGCAAGGTTTATCAAGGCCGGAACGACTGGGAAGCGGGGGCTCACTGTTATCAAGAAAACAAGAATTATGACAGTATCGGCATTTGTCTTACCGGCAATTTTGATACGGAAACTCCGAGCCAGGCGCAAACAGCTTCTCTTGGCACATTATTAAAAGACTTGATGCAGAAGCATTTGATTCCAAAAGAAAACATCAAGTTCCACCGCGATTATGCCGGCTATAAAAGCTGTCCGGGTACGAATATCAAGACTGATTTTATTGACAAGTTGCTTAATAATTCAATTGAAGACACTATGAAGCTTATCCAAAAAAAAGGCGGCACCGAAGTGTATGCCGTTGACAAATTCAGGCGACGGCACGCGATCCTGAACTGGGACACATTTCAGCGCGGTTTAGCAATGGGTTTATGGAACTCAGAAATCGAACAAGTGAATGATTTCAGCCAATACGCCGCCGGAAACGTAATTATTTTAGCTCCAGACAATTAAACCGCGCTCAAAAACCATTAAACTAAAAAGTCTTGCTTTATTTTTTTGTTTATGCTAATTTAATAAAAGCTCCTGACTGGGAGTTTTTTGTAATCGGGGGGCAACGATAAAGATCAACACATTACTCCGACCGACAATTCCTGCTGGCATCCGTAGCTCAATTGGATAGAGCGCTTGGCTTCGGACCAAGAGGTTGTGGGTTCGATCCCTGCCGGATGCACCATACTACGCTGAAGCTTCGGATGGCAGTCCATTCCTGCGCTGAAGCTTCGAAGTAGGGAAGTCAAGAATTATTTTTTCAAATTACCGCTTTAGCTCATAGGGCCTTGCCCTACGAAGCTTCAGCGAAGTAGGGCTGGGTAGCTCAGCTGGTTAGAGCGTGGCACTCATAACGCCAAGGTCGAGAGTTCAAGTCTCTCCTCAGCCACCATCCTGCGCTAAAGCTTCGGATAGCAGGCCAATATTACATACAACAACGCCTGCACAACGAAGCGTCAGCGAAGTAGTGCCCCTATAGCTCAGTTGGTAGAGCAGCTCCCTCTTAAGGAGACTGTCGGGGGTTCAAATCCCTCTGGGGGCACAATATTAAAATAGCCTGGCTTTTTAGCCAGGTTATTTTAATATTGTGGTTCCAGGTGGCGAATTGAAACCCCTCTGATAAAGATCGTTTTTCTAATAAGCAAGGAAAATTGAATTAATAACCAAGAAAAAAAACCGTCAACACTGAGGGCGTGGGGCTTGCCCCTTCAAATCCCTCTGGGGGCACAATATTAAAATAGCCTGGCTTTTTAGCCAGGTTATTTTAATATTGTGGTTTTTCTTTTATTTATTAGTCGCCTGCCGCGCTCCCTTTTCATCCGAACCGAAATGATGAGCAATCTCGTGCTTCAAGGTTGCCAAAACTCGCTGTTTTAAAGCGTTTATATCATCACAACTTCTCATGATTGGCAAGCGGAACAACGTGATTTTGTCAGGCAAAACCGGCCCGGCATGCATGCGGCTAGACTGCACATAACCCTCGTAAAGCCCGAACAAACTATATTGATTTTTCCCACCTAATGATTCCATCTGCTCCCTTGTCGGCAGATCCTCCACGACCAAGGCAACATTATAAAGCTTTTCTTTAGTTGTCGAAGGCAGGTCGTCAAAAGCCCGACCTGCTATCTGGGTAAATTGTTCCAAGGAAATTTCCATAAATTGCTAACTAATCCGCCCCATCACAGCATAAATATTCCGCTCGTCTTTATGAATTTTTTCAATGCTCAAACCAGCCTTTTTAGCCAGCTTTTTCAATTCTGACAATCCGAAAGCATGGTAATAGCGCCGACTTGTCCGCACACAATCCGGGCTTTTCCAGTCAAATAAAATGTCGCCGAAATCCATCCGATTTTTGCCGATCAGCTTAAGCAGCCAAAACCTCCAAATCAATTTTCGGTATTTTTCTTGGCCTCGCAGATTCCAAACCGTTATGATAACCTTGCCTTTTCGACTAACTTTGTTTCTCAGCTGGCGCAGAACCTGAAGCCGCAAATCTTTGCCCGGAATATGCTGAAGCACGGCAACGCAAAAGACGTAATCAAAATCCAGTTCAGGCACTTCACCCAAACGCAAAATATCATTAGCACGAAATTCATGGCCGGGAAACCGCTCACGCGCTTCTTCGAGTAATTCGCGACAAGCATCGATTCCAAGATAACGCACATCTTTGCCTGCAAAACCGGCAAGCAGGCGCCCGCTACCGCAGCCGGCATCCAGTACTTTAGCCCCCGGCTCTATGCCGTCAATTAATCCAGCAAGCTCCGGCCACAAAGGCTTTTTTCTGGTTTCGCTGTAATGTCCGGCAATCTCGCTGTAATTGCGCCGGACAATATTCATAAGCTCTTTTTGGGTTTCTTTATTCATCGTGTGCTTAATTAATTCCTGCGTCTGCCCAAACAAGCATCGCATTTTCCGCAAGGCGGTGCGCCGGCATCTCCGAAATAATCGAGTATAAACTTCTGCCGGCAATCAAGGCTATGGACATATTCCTCCATTGCATCCAACTTGTTATGCGCACGCTGAAGTTTTTCTTTCATGCCCCTTTTGTCGAATTGCAGATCGCGTCCGGACAGTTTTTTCAGAATGCGAACTTCCGTGCCTTTAAAAGGCGGACGGTATTCCGCTTGCCCGTTTTCGGCCAATTTCTTGATCAAGCGGGAAAGCGAATCTTTTTTCGTTTCCAAAATCGCCGCCGCTTCTTCCAAATTTATTTCCCAGCCCGAAAGCGCCTCATTCTCATAGCGTTTCTTAATAGCGTCCAAAACCAGCGCCTGCTTCTTGGCTCGCGGCCCCATACTGCCTGCGGCCTGCTCAAAACCGTTAAGCAATCTGAAAAAAGCATTATTGCTTTTTTCGCGCGAACGCACAATATATCCTTCTTTTTCCAAAATCTTCAAAGCCGTGCCAATCGCCATGTCCGGCATTTTTTCTGACAAAGTCGAACCCAATTCAGCATAAGTAATGAAAACCGTATCAGATTCGTAGCCTAAAAGCGTTTCATATATTTCTATAATATTTTCCGCCGAAGGATTATCCCCTTTTATAAAAAACTCATGCAGGGCGCGATCGCGGGAGTTGTAAAGCAAAAGGCAAAAACTCGGCTTGCCGTCACGTCCGGCCCGGCCCGCTTCCTGATAATACGCCTCGACAGTACCGGGCATATCATAATGCACAACAAAACGCACATTCGGCTTATCGATCCCAAGCCCGAAAGCATTGGTAGCGACTATTACTTTGATCTTGTTTGATAAGAAATTTGCCTGCACCCATTTGCGGTCTTCGGCATCCATGCCGGCATGATAACCAGCCGCCTCGACATCATTTTCCAAAAGAAACTGAAGCAAGGCGTCGGCGCGATTGCGTGTGCTGGCATAGATTATGCCGGAACTGTCCGGCGCGCTTTGTATCGCTTCTAAAACCAGCGTCGGCTTTTGACTTTCCGCGGCTTGGATCACGCCAAATTGCAAATTGGCCCGCGAAAATCCGGTAATTACCACTTCCGGATCAATCAGACCGAGCTGTCTGATGATATCTTCTTTTACCTCCGGGGTCGCAGTCGCGGTAAGCGCAATGACGGCCGGGTTACCGGCTAATGCGATCGCGCTCTTCAACTTGGCATAACTCGGGCGAAAATCATGCCCCCATTGACTGATGCAATGCGCCTCATCAACCGCAAACAAGCTTATGGAAATGCTTTTTAAAATATCCGCAAATTCTGCACTATAAAACCGTTCCGGAGCTATATAGAGTAATTTATAAGCGCCGCGCCTGACATCCGCAATGCGTGCGGCTAGCTCAGACGGTGAAAGCGCGGAGTTAATGAATGCCGCGGGAATCCCGATCCGCTCCAGAGCATCAACCTGGTCTTTCATCAAAGAAATCAGGGGCGACACCACAATCGTAACCCCATCTAAAACCAAAGCCGGTAATTGATAACACAAAGATTTGCCACCGCCGGTAGGCATGATTACGACCGTCGGCTTATTGGCAAAAACACCGTCAATCGCCTTTTCTTGTCCGGGCCGAAAACGGTCGAAGCCGTAATGGATCTTAAGCAAATCCAAGGCCTGAACTTTTTTTTGCTTTATATCAAGCATATTTTATTTGATTACTATTCTAACCCGGCTCACCGATCACCTTTTAATATTACCAAAAAGCGCTCAGGATGGCAATTTTAGAATCAGAATATGAAAAGCTCTTGCCAATCTCAGATATTATCGCTAATATTTATAATGAAACGTTATGCAAAAAATCCAAAAGATAATCGAATACGGCCTATGTCTTTTTTTGTTTTTTCTGCCTTGGCAGACACGGCTAATCTTGATTCCGGACGAAATCAATGGCGCTTACTTTGAGTATGGCAGTATCAGCTTGTACGCCAGCGATATTCTTCTGCTCTTGCTTTTGGTTGCATATTCATTAGTCCGAATATTCGACAAAAACGAGCATAAGCTTATCGGCCAAAAACAACGCATAAGCATTGAAAAAATATTCTTTTTGGCATTCTGCGCATTTGCCCTGATTTCTTTTTTTTCCGCAGAAAACCTTTTGCCTGCCGGATTGAAACTGGCCTGGTGTTTGGCCGGCGCCGGCTTGTTCCATCTGATACACACTTGTCAAAACAAAGAAAGATTGATTGTCAGTTTTTTTTTCGGGGCGTTTTTCCAATCGCTAATCGGCATCTGGCAGTTTTTACAGCAAAAAGCTTTTGCCTGCCGCTGGCTTGGCATGGCCGGACATAATCCGTCCGATCTAGGCGCATCTGTCGTAGAGGCTGTCGGCGCGGATGGACTGGGAGAACGCTGGCTCAGGGCTTATGGCGGACTGGACCACCCCAATATCTTTGGCGGATATTTAGCGATTGCAATCCTGCTAGCCATCATATTTATCATTGGCAAGCGCAAGCTTCTTGAGTCAGCTGAAAACGAAATAGCAAAAATCAAGTACACGATTTTGGGCGGCTATGTTTTTCTTTTGTCTGCGCAAATGGCCTTGTTTTTCAGCCTTTCCCGCTCAGCTTGGCTATCGCTTTCTTTCGGCACAGCGCTTTTTCTTATTACAAGCATCATCAAAAAAGACCGATTTTTCCAAAAAGAGCTTTTAAAGATAATGTTATTCGGCGGAACGCTTTTTTTTATCCTTTTTTCCAGCTTCAATAACTTAATTTTAGTCCGCATGAATGCGGGATCACGGATCGAAAAAAAATCCAACCACGAACGGATCGATTCTTATCGCAACGGACTATCTATTACCAAAAACAATCTTTTGTTTGGCTGCGGACTTGGCAATTTCGGACAAGAGCTTGCCAAGCTCCGTCCGGAGCAAAACACGTATTATTACCAGCCGCCTCATAATGTTTTTCTTGTGATTTCTGCCGAATGCGGTATTCTCGCCTTGCTGACATTCATCGCTTGGCTTGTCTTCCTTTCAATAAAGACATTCAAGCAAAAAAATTTTTATATGCTCGGCTTGATCGGATCGCTAACTCCGCCTTTTTTGCTTGACCATTACTTTGCCAGCCTGCATTTCGGTGTTTTGTTTCTTTTTATAATATTCGCTTTTGTGAATAATAATCAAATATCAACGGAAAAATGAACACCGCAAGAACATTCCAAAGAAAAATCGAAAATTTCACTTGCCGCAATTGCGGATGCCTTGTCAAGGGCAACGGCTACACCAATCATTGCCCCAAATGCCTGTTTAGTCTGCACGTTGACATAAACCCAGGCGACCGCTCCGCAAAATGCCATGGCCTGATGCGCCCGCTTTCTTTACAAAAGAAAAATGGAGAACTTAAGATTCTCCATTTTTGCACGCTATGCGGACACAAACGCTTAAACCGCGTGAACGCCGATGATAATCCAGAAATGATTATTGAATTATCATCACGTATTGGCTAGTTGTTGTTTTTTAAAATCTTCTTCCCCTCAAAAACATCTAAAGCATCTTTAACTGAATAATTGTAAAGCGTAATCGTGGAAATCGCGTTTGCCATGTTTATGGCTTCGCCTAATGGGCGCTGGTAAATATTCCGGCCCACGGCACAGCCGCGTGATCCTGCAATATGGATTTGATCATGCAAATCCTGGAGGAACGCCTTGGCGCCCTGCTTGGATCCGCCGACGCAAATGATCCCCGAACGTCCGGCCGCCTTGACCACCTCTTTGAATTCAGCGGTTTTCTGCTTGCCTTTGCCGTCTTTCGGGCAAATGATCTTGATAAAATCCGCGCCTAAACAAAGCGCTACGCCCGCCCCGCCGGCATTCAAATGGATATCTTCATTGTTCTTGACTGCCCGGCCGCGCATATAAACCCAGATAACGGTAAGCAGTCCTTCTTGATGCGCCTCGTTTATCAGGCGTGCCGCCTGTTCAAACATAGCCGACTCATACCAAGAACCGATATATAGGGTATAACCGACGCCAACAACATTCAGGCCGGTCTGTTTCTTAAATCTTACCACATCTTCGATCTTGAGCCAGCTATTGGAAAATGGATCCTTATACTCAGTGCTCAAAAGATTGGTCTTGGAATTCACTTTGATAAGATAAGGAACCTTCGGGTAATCACGCCCATAACGGGCCAAAAGGCCGAGCTGAGTCGCAAAAACACCGATCTTAGCCTGGCTTGCGATCCGAAAATAATGCTCGGGGTCGGCGACTTCGGCCGGAATACCCTTGCCGAAAAAATCATCATTCAGATGCTCTACTTTTTGGTCGCCGGCAAACATCATCATACGGCCGGTACCATTGGTTGCTGTTTGAAAATTCTTTTCATACTCGCGCTCCTTATTTTTTGGAACGCTTAAAGGAATGTGCATATTGTTTTGTATTACTTGAATTCTATTAATAACAATATTATAAAGCTATTCCGATTATAGCACAAATCCGGATAATGTCGCTAATTTTTGAACTGCAGACCCAAGCCTCGCGGGCCGTTTTCTTCCAGAGGAAGATAAACCGTAAAAACAGAGCCTTTGTTATATTCGCTTTCCACGCCAATATGTCCGTCATGCGCTTCGGCAATCCACTTACAGATCGATAGACCGAGTCCGGTGCCGCCTTCGGCACGCGAACGAGCCTTGTCAACACGATAAAATCGCTCAAAAATATACGGCAGATCGTCCTTCGGAATGCCTATTCCATTATCCTTGATATGGATGCGGGCATAATTGCCGTCTGTATCGACCCACAATTCTATCTTGCCTTTTTCATTGGTATATTTGATGGCATTGCGCAAAATATTCAAAAGCAATTTCTCAATCTTGTCACCGTCTGCCTTAACCTTGATGTTCTTTGCGCCTTTCTTGTAAATCAGTGTGATTTTTTTCTGCTCTGCTAAAACCCGGAGAGACTGCCCGGCCGCTTTCGTAAGCGCGCCAAGATTAATATTTTCTTTGCGCAGTTTTTCCATGTCAGTATCGGTATTAGTCAACATTGTCAGATCGGAAAGAATACCGGTCATACGCTTCACCTCCCCCATAATCGCCTCCAGAGTCTCGGGAAAATCGCCAGCCTCGCCGGCCTCGCGAACAGCCAGGTCAAGATTGCCCTGAATTACGGTAAGCGGGGTGCGCAGCTCATGAGAAGCATCTGCGATAAACTTCGTTTTCAGCCTCATGGCATCCAAGAGCCTTTTATTTGCGGCATCAAGCTGATGCGTCCTTTCCATAATGATCTTTTCCAGATTCTTATTCAAATTTTCCAGCTTCTGCTTATTCAAAACCGCTTCAGTGTTATCAATCGCCATGGAAAGGGCTCCGTCCGGCTCATTTCTAACGTTATGCAAGGGCACGGCAATAATGTTTAAAAATTTTTCTTGTCCGGAAAGGCTTGCGATATAAGAAAGATTTTCATAATAAAACGCCTCGCCCTTATCCAAGAGGCGGGAATAAAGCTGTTGCAAATCTTTATTGCTTTTGATTTCCTTGGTTTCGGTAAGCTCGCGTCCGATAATCGACTTCCCTGATCGGCCCATCAATTGTTCTGCCAAGCGGTTTGCCGTAATTATCATGCCGCCCTTATCCAGGGCAACAATGCTGATCGGAGCCGTATTTAATATCTTGGTATTGAACTCGCTCAGTTTCTTATACTCGGTCTCCGCGCGCATCTGCCTGCTTACATTTTTGATAGTCATTACAACCTGATAAACCTGACCCTGACTATCTTTTGCGGGAAAAATACTGATCTTATGATAGTGATTCTCCCCTTCTGCCCGACTTACCTCAACATAGTCAACGGCTTCACCTGTCCGAAAAACTCCGGCCGTACCGCAATTTTCTCCACAAGCGTTATTTGTGCAGTGATTATGAAAAACTCCGTTTTCATAAAGAGGCAGGATCATCCGGCAGGGACGACCCAATATTTCTTTCACGGGAAGTCCGGTCTTTTCCCAAAAAGTGCGATTACAGCTGGCAATCGTAAACTTCCTGTCAATCACGCAAATGCCGGTTTGGATCGTGTCGATTATCTGTTGAAAATTCTTTTTTGAACGCTTGATCTTTTCTGCCAATTCCTTATTCTCGGTAATATCGCGCAAAATAGACTGGATGCCTGCCACCCTGCCTTTTTCCCGAAAAGCCGCGCTTGTGCCACTAATATGCTTCAGTTCTCCCTTTTTCGCTATCAAGCGATATTCATGAGCCCCTTCGCGCTTCTCTCCGGAAATCCCCCTGCGGAACAGTTCGCAAAAGAAATGCTTGTCATCCGCATGAAGAAACTCGAAGAAAGGGCGGGATCGAAGCTCGGCTTCACTGTAGCCGCTAATTTTTTTCATGGCGCTATTCACAAAAACGATATAACCTTCTTCGTTCAGCACGATTACGCCGTCTTCGGCATTACTGGCGAGACTGCGATATTTTTCTTCACTGGCGCGCAAAGCGCTCTCAGCTTTGTAGCGGTTTGTATAGTCAAGAATCGTCGTGTGAACGCTCACGACTTTTCCGTACACGTCTTTCTCCAAAGTATCTTTGACTGACACGAATATCCTTGCTCCGTCCTTTCGAACATAAACGCGGTTCTTTTTTTTCGGATTACGCCCTTCCAATTTAAGCGTAAATCTTTTTCGAGCATCCGCCTGCTGTTCCGGAAGAATAAAATCAAAAATCGGCCGCCCAATCATTTCGGCTTTCGCATAGCCCATAAGCTTAGCGCCCGCCTTGTTCACTTCCCTAATAGTTCCGCGCGTATCAAGCGTATGATAAGCGATCGGCGCCTGGTCCCATAACTCCTCATAGCGCTTTTCTGTTTTTTTAATTTCTTGATAAAGAATCTTTCCGGTCAAAAGAAATACGATCTTTTGGGCGAACTGTTCCGACGCAAAAAGATCTTCTGCGCGAAAACGCGGCGACAAAAGCGCCAGTAAGCCGATGGCATCATTCTGTATTACCAAAGGCGCGCCGATGAATAACGGATTTTCCTTTTCAAGTTCGCCCGCCGCCATTTCCGGAAAAATTTGCGACAATTTTCCTGCGGCTTTATCGTCAAAAAATGGCTTTTTTTCCGCCATAGCCTGTTTGAGCAAAGGGAAAGCGCCTATCCTGATATCGTGCGCGGGCAAAGCGCCGAAAACGGCGCTATACTCAGGAGTAAGAGCGATATGCTTGACGGAAAATGAATCTTTCTTTTCGTTGAATATGCAAAAAGCCGAGTTGATTCCGGAACGCAAAAGCTCTTCGCCGATACCGGCGAAGAATTCATCGGTCTTCTGTCCGCTTTTGTGCGAAGCCGAATCAATCACTTCTTTGAATATGGCGGATAGCTCCGGGCCGAATGCCCCGTTTTTCTTTTTTATGAAATTACCGAGAAGTGTCATGACGATTTCTTGATCGCTTTGCTTTTGTCTTGGATCTTGTAACCGACATCGCGCACGGTTTGGATCAATTTATTATGGAAGCCGCTGTCAATCTTCTTGCGCAGATAGCTGATATATACGTCAATCACATTCGAATCATCCGTAAAATTGTAGCCCCAAATATGTTCGCCGATCATAGTGCGGGTGCAAACGTTTCCCGGCCGGCGCATCATATAATCGAGAAGGCGATATTCCTTGCTGGACAAATGGATTTCCTTGTCGCCACGGAATACTTCGTGCGTAGCCGGATCAATCGAAACATCCCCGACGGTCAACTTGGTGCTTTTCACGGTTTTCTCTCTGCGCAAAAGAGCGCGGATGCGGGCAATCAACTCGCCAAACGCAAAAGGTTTAACCAAATAATCATCCGCGCCGGCATCAAGACCTTTAACGCGGTCCTCGACCGTATCACGAGCGGTGAGCATAATGATAGGGGTTTCCACTTTGTTATCGCGCAAACGGCGGCAGACTTCGATCCCGTCAACTTTAGGCAACATGATATCAAGTATGATAAGATCGTAATTATTGATTTCCGCTTTTTCCAACCCTTCTTCGCCGTCATATGCGGTATCAACGGTATAATGTTCCATCTCCAACCCTTTTTTGATAAAACGCGTAATTTTGATTTCATCTTCGACTACTAGGATTGTCATATATTTTTTATTATTAATTAATTCTTCAACATATTATCAATTCTATTACAAGAATATTAAATTATTGTTAAAATATTAATAGCAGATGATAAATATTTTAAAATTACATTTCATATATAATAAAGCAAAATATAAATAAACGCAATACGCCTTTACCAAACGCCAAGCATCTGTTATTGTCTTAGGAGGTAACACGGAAGATTTCCACAGCTTGTCCAATTTGAAAAATCTTAAATTTTCTATAAATCAAAAATATGTCTTTATCAATAGCAATCGTCGGATTGCCGAATGTTGGCAAATCGACGCTATTCAACGCATTAACTAAAAAACAGGTCGAAGCGGCCAACTATCCTTTCTGTACCATCGATCCGAATGTCGGCGTGGTGCGCGTGCCGGATGAGCGCCTAGAAAAACTGGCCCTGATGTCCAAGTCAAAAAAAATAGTCCCGACCGCGATCGAATTTGTCGATATCGCCGGCCTGGTCAAGGGCGCGCATCAAGGCGAAGGCCTGGGCAACAAATTTTTGGCCAACATACGAGAATGCGATGCAATCTGCGAAGTAGTGCGCAATTTTCAAAATGAAAACATCATTCACGTCAACAACAAAATCGATCCCGAAGGCGATCGAGAAACTATTTCAACCGAGCTGATCATGGCCGACTTAGAAACGGTTGACAAGCGACTTGCCAAAACCGAAAAAGAGGCCAAAAGCGGCAACAAAGAAGCGCTATATTTGAAGACCTCACTGGAAAGATTAAAGCAAGGGATGGACCAAGGCCTGCCGGCGCGAGCGATCGAACTTGACGAAGAAGAAAAAATCGCGATCAAATCCTTGAATCTGCTGACGCTCAAGCCGATCATGTATGTGATAAACGGCGAACAAGCGCCAAGCGAAGAATTCGCTCCTGACAGCAATGTCCTGGTTTTGAATATCAAGCTAGAAGAAGAAATCGCAAATTTAGGCGCCGAGGAACAAGCGGAATATATCCGCGAGCTCGGCCTTGAGCAAAGCGGGCTGGACAAGCTGATCAAAGAAGCTTATAGCCTTTTAGGGCTTTTAACTTTTATTACGACCGGAGAAGACGAAACTCGCGCTTGGACCGTTCCGATCGGCGCCACCGCTCCGCAAGCGGCCGGAGCCATCCATACTGATTTTGAAAAAGGCTTTATCCGTGCCGAGGTAATCAATTGGGCCAGACTATTAGCCTCGGGCGGTGAAGCACACGCCCGCGAACAAGGATTTATGCGAACTGAGGGGAAAACCTACGTCATGCAGGATGGCGATGTCTGTCATTTTTTATTTAATTGACAAACCCTCCCTTTATTTCAATATCACAAAAAAACCAGCCTTAAAAAAGGCTGTTTTTTCATTATAAGAATTACTAACAATAAAATAAAAACAGCTATTTTTTTGACAATTGAGCATTATTGTAAAATATCATTCACTATTGTTATATTTTGTTATTTATCAATAGAATTAAAGAATTATGATGTATTATCATTGACAATGATGACACTATTTTGCTAAACTGTTGATAAGGCAAAAATGTCTGCAACCATCCGGTTTTCTTGAATACAATGATCAATTTCCCCTGGAGCGGAATCTCGCATCCCCATGCCTCCGCTCCCGCCGCCAAAGGCCGCCTTTCCCCAAAGACGGCCTTTGGCAAACAAGCGATTTCGCCCTTGTTTTCCGAGGCAAAGATCAAAAAAAAGAAAACCGGATGATTGCAGGCAGTCTATAGCCAAATTTATAATATGTTTTTCAAAGAAGATATCTATACAATCAAAGAAGTATCCGCGATGCTGAAGATAAACATCCGGACCGTTTATCGCTGGATCGAAAGCGGTGATTTGCGCGCGGCCAAATTTGGCCGCAAGACTTATCGCATCTTTGAAAACGACCTGAAAAGCTTTGTTAAAAAAACATTTTAGGCGCCCTAGCACCCAGAAACACTGCAACAAAAAAATGAACAATATAAAATACGCGATCTTAACAATAATAATCGGCTTGGCGCTCTTCTACACCGCTTCTGTTCATGCCGCCACCGAATTCGTATCCATCGTCGATCCGGGCCAAGGTGCCGGATCCGACCACTCTTCACTATCGCTTTGGGAGCAGAGAACCCAAGTTGATTTGACAGCGACATCTACGCTGGTTTTTTCATACAACCCGGCAACTGCCTCCGGGTCTATTCCTTATGGCGCGACCATGATCGGAACATTAAGCGGCGCGATTGCTTCAACAACATATCGCACCGCCACCTCGGCTTCGGCGCAAATTCTGATGTATAACATAGTTGGTACATTCCAAAGCGGAGAACAGGTCTATGTTCAGGGGGCGGCAGGGTATTTTGTTGACCTAACGAGCACAGGAACGCAAGCGATTGCCGTGGCAAAATGCCGAAGCACAGGCGGGAGCGCCGATACCACTGCGGTTACGGTTGACGGCTGGACAACATCTTCTTCGACATATATCAAGATATGGGCGGATCCGAATGATGAATACGGCCGGCACAAAGGCAAGTGGGATGAAAAAAAATACCGATTAGAAGTAACGGGAAATTCTTCGGCAATAAACGCGATATCAGGGAATGTCATTGTTGAAGGCCTTCAAATAAAAAGAGTAACTTCGTCAACATATGGAACCATTAATGGTATAATCAATGCCGGAGTTTTTAGTGCAAGTAATAACATCATTAATCTTGTTGATGGTTATGCTAATACAACCAGGGCAATTTTTAATAATGCCAGCGGTTTAAATGCTTATTACTGGAATAATATAATCTATGGAACCAATCTTGATTACGGATATTATCAGGCGTCTGCTTATGGATATTTATTCAATAATTCCATCATAAACGCGGCCAATGGCTTTTACAGTTCGTTTTCTTCCAGAATGACTGTTATGAATAATGTTGCGCAAGGAGCGACAGATGGTTTTTCGGCATCAAGCAACATGTTTGGAGCAGGCTCCAATTACAATATTTCCAATATTGCGAATGATGCGCCATCTTTGGGCTATAGATCCAATTTGGCGACCGTAGTCCAATTTGTTGACACAATCAACAATGATTTCCATCTTACGGCAAATGATACGGCGGCGCGGGATGCCGGGACATCCACGGTTGTAGAGACGTTGCAATGCAACGTCTCTACGGCGGGATGTGTCGATTACGACATCGACAACACCGCCCGCGGCGGCGCATTTGATATCGGCGCGGACGAGGTTCCTGCGGAATTTATTTCCACCATCTGCCAGAATATCGCAGCCGGAGGCGATTGCGCGAATATGGATTATGGCCATTTGGGCGCGACTGGCGGCTGGGAAGATAAGGTGGAAACGGATCTTTCTGCCAGTAGTACCAGGGTTTTTGGCGGAAGCAAGACAGGCTCATTGTCTGAAAACGACGTGGTTTATCTGCGTTCGGCACTGAACGCGACATCGTTTGCCAAGGGTTATATCGTGGCTACGACTTCGGATCAAATTCTGATTGACGGCATAATCAGCAGTTCCAGCTTGCCGGTTATTTCCACTTCCAGCTATGTCTGGCAGAAAGACGGTTCGAATTATTGGACTGTAAGCGGCACAGGCGATGCGCTTGGCGCATCGGCAGTTGCTGTTGCGAAGATTGATGGGGCGTGGAGCGCGGCGGAGACGAATAGTCTTGTCATAGCTGGCTGGGAAACGGATAATGACAATGATATGAAAGTATATACAACCGAGTTGGCAAGGCATAAGGGAAAATGGGATGAAACAAAATACAGAATCGTAATAACAACATCAGCAAGTGTTATGAGTTTTTCAGAAAATTATATTTGGCTTGACGGAATTCAAATCTATAATATGTTTCATAATGATTGGTCTTCTGCTATTAACGGCGGCGGCGCAGGATTTCCTTCAGGAAAAGCAAAAATTCAAATTAGCAATAATATAATCAGGGGAAACCATCAAGCCGGCACAAACGTGCAAGCCATAAGCTTTTATGTCCCTTCAGGAACTTCTTATGGCGAAGTTACAATTTGGAATAATTTGATATATAACTGGGGACTTGGCACAGCAATCCAGCCGCAATACATAGCAAGCTGGGATATATTTAATAATACTTTGATTAATAACAAAAACGGCATATACACAGTGCTCAGCGCTATCGTAAAAAATAACCTTATCGCTTCCACCACCAATCCTTTCACCGGCACCTTTGCCGCTAGCACCACGAACAACGCCACAGACAATTCCGATACTCCTACCGGCGGGACAAATACATTTACGAACCAAACATTCTCTTTCGTTTCCACTGCTTCCGGCACCGAGGATTTCCATTTGCAGGATGGCGATACCGGTGCTAAAAATAAAGGATTTGACATAACCGCCTCTACTTCGCTCTTCACAACCGACATCGACAGCGGAACGCGCAATGCTGATGGCTTGGGCTGGGATATTGGCGCGGATGAAGTTGCGACAAAGATTTATCGCAGTGTTGGGAATGTCAGTACTGCTATCTCAAATTCTGCTACCGTAACAATCTCCGGCTCAAGCGCCACTTTCTCGGCCGCTCAGCCGGACAATGTCGGCGTGGGCGATGTAGTCCAATATGGCAATTCCGGCGCGTATCAGCTTGCTTTCATAACATCCCGCGTTTCTTCCACTCAATACGGCGTGCAGGCTTGGAATGGCACAGCACCAAGCGCCACTACGACCGCGCCAATGAATATATATAGGGCGCATTTGGAATTGAAAGATTGGGAAGACCAGGCTATTGCTCAAGTTAATTCGGGAATATCCGATACGGTTGATGACCTTGTTTTGGTCGGGCAGAATCTGGTCGCTTCCAATACTATTATGATGGTGCCATGCTATGCGGCAAGCGCGGTTGATGATGCAAATATTTGGATAAATGCGTGGACTACCGGCGAAGGAAACTACATTAATGTTTATACACCTTATAAATCAGAAGAAGTTGGAATTAGCCAGAGACATAAAGGTGTTGCGGGAACAGGGTATTATTTGCAGACAACAGATGAAATGCGATTATATCCTGATCATGTTCGTGTTGATGGTATAGAATTTTATAATATAAATAATAGTGATATTGCTATTCAAGACAGAAATGATGATTTTAGTAGCTCTGATATTAGGATTAGTAATTGTTTGATACATGGTTTTTCAAATTCAATATACATTCAGTTAGTCGGAACTTATCGAATTTGGAATAATATCATTTATAATGACACTGGTTATGCAATTAATGGTGGGGTAGCATCTTCAAATTATTATATTTATAATAATACGATTTATGGATTAGGAATTGTTGGAAGAGGTATAAATATAACGAGTGGTAATGAGTTATATTTTTATAATAATTTAGTACAGAATACATCACGCGATTATAATGTAAGTACGATCGGATCAGGAAACAATATTTCATCTGATGAAACATCTCCTAATACTTCTTTGCAGAACCAAACCGTCCAATTCATCGACCCCGCCAACTACGATTTCCATCTCTCTCCAAATGATACGGCGGCGATTGATGCGGGGACATCCACGGTTGTAGAGACGTTGCAATGCAACGTCTCTACGGCGGGATGCGTTGATTACGACATCGACGGTAATTACCGCCGCACCTGGGACATCGGCGCAGACGAAGCATCAATCGATTTCGTTTCCACAATCATGCAATCCGGCGGCGCGTTTTCATCTTTGTCGGCCTGGGAAGCCGCTAATCAGGCAAATTTGATTGCAACGACAACGGCTGTTTTTTCCTGCTCAACAACGAACGGCAATATTCCGGTCGGCTCCAACGTAATCGGCTATACATCCGGCGCCAAAGCCAGTTCCACTGTCCTGTCAACATCCACGAATCAGCTCTTACTTTATAATATCGGCACTTATTCTCCGGCCTCTACTACATTCATAACCGGCGAACGCGTTTATATCCAAGGCTCTGCCAGCACATCGAATTATTGCGATCTTTCCAATATCGGTAATCCGGCCAATGCTGTTGCCAAGATCGACGGAGCGTGGACTGTGGCTGATACCAATCCTGTGGCTATCGACGGCTGGGAAACCGGGGCGAATAATTATATTCGGATTTACACGACGGAGAGTGCGAGGCATGAGGGGGTTTGGGATGAGGGGAGGTATCGGGTGGTAACTACCGGCGCTATGAATGTGCTGAATATTGCAGAGAATTTTATTAAAATTGATGGTTTGCAAATAAAATTGAATTTAACCACTAATCAATTTCATCATGGTATTGCTTATGCTCCGGCAATTGGAGATGACGAAATCCAGATTAGTAATAATATTATACGCGCAGAATATGATAATTCTGCGCATCAGTATAATGGCGCTGGTATATTAACTAATACGCAGAGTAATTTAAGAATATGGAATAATATTATTTATGACTGGCAATTTGAGAATTTAAACAATTATGGAATAAGTATTGGCTGCACAAGCGCCTATGCTTATAATAATACAGTTTATAATTCTACGAATGGGATATCAATGAGTGGCGAAATTAAAATTGTTAAAAATAATCTTTCATACAATAACACCACAACTGATTACTCCGGCAGTTTTCACGCTGACTCCGTCAATAACCTTTCCTCCGACTCCAGCGCTCCCGGAACAAATTCCATTACAAACGCCACGGTCCGATTCATGGACGAGGCAAATAATGATTTCCGCTTGGCGACTGAGGATGTTTCTGCTAAAAATACGGGGGTTGTCATGACAGAGGAGACGCAAAATTTTACGTCTCTACGGTATGATATCGCCGGCAACGAACGCTATGACACGGCTTGGGATATTGGTGCTTATGAAGCCGCCACGATTCTTTATCGCTCGGTTGGCCGGCATCCTTATGATTTGAATACCAATGGCGCGACCGTGAACATTGCGACAGCAACCGCCGATTTTTCAGCGTCGCTTCCGGATAATGTTGGTGTGGGCGATGTTATCCAATACGGCAATCCATTGCAATTGGCATTTATCACCGCTCGTTCCAGCTCAACGGTTTATTCGATTCAAGATCGGAACGGCGCAGGCTTAACGGCTACCACAAGCGTTTCGGCAAGCGTATATCGCGCGCATTTGAAATTAGATGACTGGGAAGACCAAACGGTCGCTCAAGTGAATAACGCGATTAATGATTCTGTTGATGATTTGGTTTTGATTGATAAGATGAATTTGACCGCTTCAAACACCGCCATGCATGTGCCCTGTTATGCGAGTTCGACAGTAGATGACGCGTCGGCAACGATCGATAGTTGGACAACCGCAACTTCGTCATTTATAAGAATATATACGCCCGTTTCCGCGAGCGAGGTGGGCATAAGCCAGCGACATAACGGCAGATGGAATAGTGAAAAATACAATCTCTCGACAGGAACAAGCGGGTCAGGGCGCGTCCTTTCGGTTTTAATCGGCAATATCAAGATCGACGGCTTGCAGATAAATGCGCTGAATTTAGGCGGAATATTCTCTAACGGCCCTTTTGCCGGCCGCGGAATAGTTATCAGCAACTCTATAATCAAAGGCGAAGAACATGCCGCCGCCAGACACGGCATCGACTGGAACGGCACGGCGGCGCAAATTTTCTTGTATAACAATATTGTTTATGGATTCGATTACTCCGGGTCATACGGCATCAGGCTGGGCTTAGGCTCGTTCACGCCCGCACCGTCAATTTACAACAACACGGTTTATGGCTGTTATACGGGAATTGATATTGATGCCGACGGATATTTCAAAAATAATATTTCTACCGAAAATGTTAATGCCGATTATTCCGGCACACCAAAAAGCGGATCAAGCAACAATCTGTCTTCCGACAACACATCTCCGAATAGCGGCGCCAACGATTGCAATCTGCGGCCTTGTCGAAACCAAAACGTGCTATTCGTGAACAAAGCCGGATTTGATTTTCACCTTTCTGATCGCGACAACGCGGCAAAGAATAATGGGTCCGATTTGCGCGCTGACTCCATTTTTCCATTCAGCACGGACGCTGACGGCGAAAGACGGTCCGGTTCTTGGGACATCGGAGCAGATGAAATGCTGATTAGGCGCAGTAAATATATAATCCAGCCGGGATTAGGCGGAATGCGTTTCCAGGGTCATTTTGAATTCCAATAATTCTGCATATTTTGCTTGCATTTTTTCCTAAAAAATCATATAATATTATCAAGTTTATTGATAGTTTTCCCTTTGTTGCTGAAATTATAACGTTTTTTAGAAACTAATTATAACATCATCCATAAATCAAAAAAATAATATGCGCAAATTATTCAATCGCCTGTCCGGTATGGACAAAAAAGAAAAATACGCTGAAAAGGAAGACGAAATCGACGAAGAAAACGAAGAAGAAATCGGCGACGGCGATCACGAAGAAGACGGCGCCGAAGCAAAAGAAGAATGGCTGGATGAAGACTATGAAGAAGGACAGCTTTCAATCGACGTTTATCAAACTCCGGCCGCGATCGTAGTCAAATCAACGATTGCCGGAGTCAAACCGGACGACATTGACATTTCCATTAACAACGATATGCTTACGATCCGAGGCAAAAGAGAAATGAGCGAAGAAGTCTCGCACGAAAGCTATTTATACCGCGAATGCTATTGGGGTTCATTTTCCCGCTCGATAATCCTGCCGGTCGAAATCGAAGCCAACAAAATCGAAGCCACTTTGGAAAACGGCGTACTTACAGTCGTCCTGCCCAAAGCCAAAGTTTCTAAGCAGATATCAATCAAAGTAAAAGGAGGATAAAAGCGCAATGTCAAATTTCCAATATCAAATCAATCTTATATTTGTTAAAAAATTTCAACCGGTAAACCATCATGAATACAAAAGCCACAATCGACCGTTTTGAAGAAGACAAAGCGATCCTCATACTAAAAACCCGCGAAGTTGTCATTTGGCCGAAAAACAGATTGCCGGAAAACTCGGCTGAAGGCAAGGTTATTTCCATCAGTATCGAAGACGATCGGATATCGACTGAAAACAATTCCAAAAAAGCCAAAGAACTGTTAAATGAGATCTTGAATCCATAAAATATTCAAA